>JADMIO010809320.1_pt1 | contig 41689 bp, 45 predicted proteins | sample 8958161 | NCBI WGS metagenome assembly JADMIO01 (sample SAMN16585339, study PRJNA669376) | soil metagenome | isolation source: Crop rotation soil | place: USA: Cullars Rotation, Alabama | collected 2011 | reverse complement strand
CTTTCCCCCGGCGGCACAACCGCCCGCCGCGACCGGCGAGCAGCCGGTTCAGCAATCGACCATCACCGGCGCGACCGAGCCGCAGCCGATCAATCCGCCTGCCAATCCGCCGGCGAATCCGCCCGCGAATCCGGCGACGACGACCGAGACGCCGGCCGCGCAGCCTCCCGCCGCCGGCGACACCCAGGTCGCCTCCGCCGCCCAGAACCCGCCGCCGGCGCCCGCCCCGGAGGTGAAGCCCAGCTTCGACGTGGTGCGGGTCAACCCGAACGGCGACGCGGTGATCGCCGGTCGCGCGGCGCCCGGCACCAAGATCACCCTGCTCGACAACGGCCAGCCGGTCGGCTCGGCGGAAGCCGACGACCGCGGCGAATGGGTGCTGCTGCCGGATTCCGCGGTCGATCCCGGGCAGCACAAATTCTCGGTGCGCGCCACCGATGACGGCGGCAAGAGCCTCGATTCCGAGAAGGAAGTCATCGTCGTGGTGCCGAAACCGGCCGAGGACATCGCCGGCCAGCCGGTGACCAAGCCGAGCGGCGCGCTGGCGCTCGAAGTGCCGAAGGACGGCGAGGGGCCGACTCAGCTCTTGAACTCGCCGGGCGCGGCATCGGCGGCGACACCGGCGCCGGTGACCGCGGCCGCGCAGGAGGGCACCGCCCCGGCGCAGCCGCAGACGCCGCCGTTGAGCCTCGACACCATCGACTACACCCAGGACGGCCGCGCGATGCTGAGCGGGCATACCTTGCCCGGCGGCGATCTGCTGCTCTATCTCGACAACGGGACGATGGGCAACGCGAAGGCGGACGGTTCCGGCCGCTGGACCTTCGTGCCGGAGCAGAAGGCGCCGGCCGGCGACCACAAGCTGCGCGTCGATCTGGTCGACGGCGCCGGCAAGGTGCAGGCCCGGGTCGAAGTGCCGTTCTCGCAGCCGGATTTCTCGAGCATCGCCTTGAACGACGACAGCGTCATCGTGCAGCCCGGCAACAGCCTGTGGCGGATCGCCCGCCGCACCTATGGCAACGGCGTGCAGTACACGGTGATCTACGAGGCCAACAAGGATCACATCCGCGATCCGGACCTGATCTATCCGGGCCAGATCTTCAACCTGCCGAAGAAGCAGAACTGAGCGGCGTTAGTGCGCCTTGGCCGGGCGCGACGGCAGGGCTTCCTGCAGCATGAGCAGATAGGGCTTCACCTCGAGTACCAGCCGCGTGGCAGCGGTGATGACGTCCTGCGGCTCCCAGTTGGCCGGGAGTCCTGCCTTGCCGATGCAATAGATCCAGCGGCTCTTGCTGACCACCAGCCGCGCCTCGGGCATGGCTTGTGACGCGTCGATGATGGCGACGACGGCGCGGCGCGTGGCGACGCCCTCGGCGGAATAGGGCAGCGGCGCGATCTCGGCGGCCACCTGCACGACGGTGCCGTGGGCGGTGGGGCGGGTGTTGGCCTCGAAGGTGATGCCGAGATAGTTGAAGGCGAACTCGATCTGCCCGTCCTTGCGGCCGATCTGCAACGAGCCATCGGCATTGACCCGCAAGCGCGGCTCTTCCGGTGGCAATTGTTGCAATTTCAGCAACGGGAGGGCTTTCAGGTTCACTGGGTGTGCCGGGGTCCTAATTCCTGGTTGGGAAACTACCCCGGACCCTCTTAACGATCTGTAAAGCTCAATGCCCTTGCTTGGCTGAGCCGGGTGACGTGCCGGGTGAAGTGTGGCATTTGAAGGACTTGGGGATCCTCCCCATATTCCCGATAAGCCGAGAATCACGACCGAGAGGCTCCATTGTTCGAGACCGTGTTAACCCCGATTCACCGCAAGGGCTGGCCCCTGATCGCGGTTTTCGCCGTGGCGACCGTGCTGCTCTGGTGGCTCTTGATGCCTCTGGGGCTGCTGGGCGTGGTGCTGACCGCCTGGTGCGTCTACTTCTTCCGCGATCCCGACCGGGTGACGCCGACCCGCGCCGGGCTGGTGATCAGCCCGGCCGACGGCGTCGTGCAGATGATCCAGCCCGCTTCGCCGCCCCCCGAAATAAACATGGGCGCGCGCCCCTTGATGCGGATCAGCATCTTCATGAATGTGTTCAATGTTCATGTGAACCGGATTCCGGTCGATGGCGAAGTCGTGACCCTCGCGCATCGCCCGGGCAAATTCGTGAACGCCTCGCTGGACAAGGCGAGCGAGGAGAATGAGCGGCAATCGGTGCATCTGCGCCTCGCCGACGGCCGCGATGTCGGTCTGGTGCAGATCGCGGGCCTGGTGGCGCGGCGGATCCACTGCGACCTGACCGCCGGAATGCGGGTGCGGGCCGGGGAGCGTTTCGGTATCATCCGCTTCGGCAGCCGGGTCGATGTCTATCTTCCGGACGGCGTCCAGCCGCTGGTCGCGGTCGGGCAGACCACCCTGGCCGGCGAAACCGTGATCGCCGATTTGAATTCCGAGGAAGCGACGCGCCTCGGTGAACGCCGCTGAAGGCGGCTGGAGAAGAGATCATGCGCAAGGACGGATTGATGCGGATGCGCCGCAATCGGCTGAAGGATCACTCGATCAACCGGCTGATCCCGAACATGCTGACGCTGTTCGCGCTCTGCGCGGGCCTCTCCAGCATCCGCTTCGCCATGGACGCCCGCTGGGAGCATGCGGTGCTGGCGATCCTGTTCGCCGCGGTGTTCGACGCGCTCGACGGCCGCATCGCGCGGCTGCTGGATTCCTCCTCGAAGTTCGGCGCCGAACTCGATTCCTTGAGCGACTTCGTCAGCTTCGGCGTGGCGCCCGCGATCGTGCTGTTCATGTGGACGATGCAGGACGTCAAAGGCATTGGCTGGGCGCTGACCCTGCTGTTCAGCGCCGGCATGGCGTTGCGCCTCGCGCGCTTCAACACCAAGCTCGACAATGCCGATCTCCCGGCCTGGCACAGCCGCTTCTTCACCGGCGTCCCGGCGCCGGCCGCGGCCGGCCTGGTGCTGTTGCCGCTGGTCGCCGCGCTGCAATTCCCGGACCTCGCGATCCTGCGCAGCCCCTATGTGGTCGGTCCGGTCATGCTGGCGGTCGCCGGCCTCGCGGTCAGCCGCATCCCGACCTTCTCCTTCAAGCGGCTGAAGATCAGCCAGGCGCTGGTGTTGCCGACCATGGTCGTGGTCGCGGTGCTGACCGCCCTCGCGCTGGCGGAGCCCTTCGCCACGCTGCTGCTGATCCTGCTCGCCTATATCTGCAGCATCCCGCTCAGCGTCGCGTCGCATCGCCGCCTGCAACAGCAACGCCCGATGCCGACCGCGACCGCGCCGGCCAACGACGCGGACGCCGATCACTTCTAGCCTGAATCGTCATGCCCGGGCCCAGCGGACGAATGTCCGCATTCGCGGACGGGGCCGGGCATCTGGTTCCGACTTGGCTGAGATTGCCGGGTCAAGCCCGGCAATGACGACTTTATGAATCTATCTAGCGGTGCAGGTGATGGGCCTGCAGCGACTGGACGATCTCTTCCAGCTTCGAGCGGTCCATGATGTAGAGGTTGCGGCCTTTGCGCTTCAGCACGCCGCTGTCATAGAGCTGGCTGATCGCGCGGTTGACCGTCTCGCGGGTGGTCGAGGTCATGCTGGCGATCTCGTGCATCGGCGGCAGCGGCCGCACCACGAACAGGCCCGGCACCGCGGCGTCCGGCTGCGCCATGCGCAGCAGCTCGGCATAGACGCGCTGGGCGGCCTGCAGGGTCGAGAGCTCCAGGATGCGCAAGCCGCTCGCCCGCACCATGCGCGCCAGGCGCTGCATCAGCTGGAAGCCGACCGTGGGGTGGCCGCGGATGACCTCCAGGAACATATCCGGCGGCATGATCGCGAGTTCGCTCTTCTCGATTGCGGTCACACTGGCCGAGCGCGGCTGGCCGTCGATCGCCGCCAACTCGCCGAAGAAATCGCCGGCCTTGACCGCGGCCAGGGTCACTTCGCGCCCGGCGGGCGAGAAGGTGATGATCGAGACCGAGCCCTTGAGAACGAAGAACACCTCGCGGCTCTGCGAGCCCTTGTCGAGGATGGTCTCGTTCCGGGAATAGGTGCGTTTGTGACAGCGCTGCTCGATGCTGCGCTTCTCCTGCTCGTTCAACTCCTCGAGCAGGCTGAAATCCCCCAGCCGTCGGCTGGCCTCCGGCGTCGCTACAATCGTCCCCATGGCACCCACCCTAGCAGAAATTCACTTTACTGGAACCGCTGCAAACAGCCAATCGCCGCGGATTTATAGACCCTGCGGCGCAAAAACTTAATCCATGGCGCCGAATTGCACATTGGATGCAAGGATATAGCCCGGACTTGTCCCCGCCAGGGCTTTTTGGCAAAGGGGGTCTAGGAAGATAAGGAGTGCAGGGCGCGAATGGCGACCGAAAGCGACACCGCCGCCGATGATGACGGGGAGACCGAGTCGGTCCCCGGCGGCAAGAATTACATCACCCCGGACGGATTCGAGCGGCTGAAGACCGAGCGTCGCCAGCTCTGGACCCAAGACCGGCCGGAGGTCGTCCGCGTGGTCGAATGGGCCGCCGGCAACGGCGACCGGTCGGAGAACGGCGACTACATCTACGGCAAGAAGCGGCTCCGCGAGATCGACCGGCGCCTACGCTTCCTGGACAAGCGGCTGGCCGCCGCGGTCCCGGTCGATCCGTCGCTGCAGACCCGCCGCGACCAGGTGTTCTTCGGCGCGACCGTGACCTATGCGCGCGAAGATGACAGCGAGACGACAGTCACCATCACCGGCATCGACGAGACCACCTTCGCGGCCGGCCGCATCAGCTGGACCTCGCCGGTCGCCCGCGCGCTGATGCAGAAAAGGGTCGGCGACACCGTTACCGTGCGCACGCCCGCCGGTCCCGAGATGCTCGAGATCCTGACGATCGCTTATCCGGAGTAGGCGCCCTTCTCCAGGAGGGGAGAGGGGATTCCCTGACCGAAGCCAATCGAATACCGCTCTAGGTATCGGCCGTTACTTCGTCCCACTCGGCGCTGTCGTACCCGATGACCCAGTTTATGGCGAGATGGCGCTCTTGAATGATCTCGATGTCCACGGGCACGTGCGGCGGAGTGCCATTCAGCTTGGCGCACCTCGCCGCCCCATGCAGATGCAGGATGGTGTCTGCCATGGCGACCAGCTCGCGATCCGCCCGCAGTTTCGCGCTGGTGATGAAATCCGAGACCTCGGTCTCCGCAAAGGGCGGCAGGATGCCCTGAAGCACCGAATTGTCGGATTGCTCGCCCGGTTCAGGCAATCTCTCGAGTAGTCCGAGCGCCCAGCATAGGACGACCAGGCGTTCGGATAGCCAAGACGTTAGAATGACGTCGTTCCCTGACGGATGTGGCGCAGCGACAAACCTTTGCTCTGACGGTGCGAGTTCCGTCGCCAGCCCTTCCTTGCGCAGCCATTCCGTGACCTCGGATTTCGGCGCGCCGGCTGCGAGGCCGATGATCGAGAACAAGACAACCGCACGCCGAGCCACCGCCTGTGGCGAGCGGATGACGTCGGGCTCGATATCGTCTTGCATTCGATCAGTCTAACTCGCCGAGCTGCTACTGCACCACGCCGCAGGCGATGCGCGGGCCGCCGCCGCCGAGCGGCTTCGGCTGGTCGGCGTAGTTGTCGCCGCCGGCGTGGATCATCACCGCATGGCCGATCATGTCGGCGAGCTTGAGATGCGGCGCGGTCAGCGTGCCGGTGACGCTGCCGTCGGCGGCGGCTGTCAGCACCGGCAGGTCGCCCTGGTGGCCGTCGGTCGCATCGGGGCCGAGATGCTTATGCGTCTCATGCGGATCGAAATGGCCGCCGGCGGCGATACCGGCCGCCATCTTGCCGTCCTGCTCGCCCGGCGCGCAGCTCGGGTTGGCGTGCAGATGGAAGCCGTGCTCGCCCGGCGGCAGGCCTTTCAGATCCGGCTTCAGGATCAGCCCGTCAGCGGAATCCTTGATTTCGATCGTGCCGATCGGCGCACCGCCGCCCTCGGCCGAGATCAGGTTCATGGACACCGTCTTGGTCTCCGCATGCGCGACGGCGGCAAAGCCGGTGGCCGCTGCAAGGGCGACGGCGCAAGCGGTGAGGGGGCGGATTCGGGTCATTGGGATCTCCGGAAGTTTCCGATCAGAGCAGGCGCTGCAGGTCGTCCCAGACGATAATCTGGTTCCGCGACCGCCAGAGCGGTCCAGCATCCATGTAGGAACCCGCGAGCCGTCCGCCAAGTTTCCTGTAGAAATCGATGGCCGGAAGATTGCCTTCCACCACGCCCAAAGCGACGCTGCGATAGCCTTGCGCCTGCAAGGCCTGGGCAAGACGCTGCATCAGTCTCCGACCGATTCCGCCGCGGGCATGCGCGGGGTCCACATAGAGATAGAGGATCTCAGCATGGCCGCCGAGCTCTGGCGCGGTCGCAGCACCTGCGGTGCCGATGCCGACGATCCGGCCGTCCTGCTCCGCCACCAGCACGCTGCGCTCCCCTCGCGCCAGCATCTCGACCCAGCGCGCCTGGCGCTGCGGCACATCGAGCGCGCGCAGGGCTTCCGGCGGCGCCAGGTCGCGATAGGTCGCGCGCCACACCGCGACATGCAAGCGGGCGATTTCCAGCGCGTCTTGCGGTCGCGCGGCGCGGATCACGAGGTCAGCGCGGCTCATGCGTCGTCACCTTGCGCGTCGCACGGGCGAACCAGAGCACCGAAAGAACCTGGATCGACAGCATCAAGCCGAGCACGGTGGTGTAGCGTGCCTCGGCATCGGCGCCGAAGCCGATCGCATTCAGCAGATCGAGGGCCCAGCCGATGCCGGACTGGATGAGCGCCGCCGCGAGGAACAGCAGCAGGTTGAGGCTGGTCTGCGCGCGCCCCGCCAGCGCCGGCCCGAACTGATCGCCGAGGGTCACATAGGCGAGGTTGGAACCCGAACCCGCGAGGCCCAGAACGCCGACCAGCAGCCAGGCCGGCAGCGGCACGTCGAGGATGATGCCGAGCTCGGCGAAGGCGAGGATCACGAAGCAGCCGATCATCACCGCCTTCAAGCCGATGCCGCGCCGATGCGCCCAGTCGGCGACGAAACCGGTGATCAGCGATCCCCCTGAGAAGGTGATCGCCATCGCCATCAGATCGCCCGCGACCGCGGCACGGTCCAGCAGCCGGACGTCGGTGAGCCAGCGCGCGATCCACAAACTCTGGATCGCGATGAAGCCGCCGGTGACGAAGGCGACCATGGGTGCGATGCCCCAGAAGGTCGGCGTCGCGAGGATCGGGCCGATGTCCTTCAACTGCGACCGCCAGCCCTTCGGCGCCGTGGCCGCGTGTTCCGGTTGGCCGTTGCCATGCGGCGCCAGCCAGTAGACCAGCACCGCCGTCAGCAGGGTCACCGCCGCCAGCAGGTAGAACAGGCTGCGCCAGCCGAACTGGCTCGCCATCCAGTCCGACGGCCCGGTCGCCGCGAAGACGCCGAGCCCGCCGAAGGCGACGACGATCGAATTGGCGAGCGGCACGCGCGCGGCGGGCAGCCAGAGCGCGTTCGCCTTGAACGCCGCCATCAACCCACCGGAGAGACCGATCCCGATCACCGCACGCGACAATGTCAGGGTCAGCGGATTAGGCCCGATCGCGAACAGCAGGCTGCCGAAGGCGGCGATGGCAAGCAGCACCGCATGCGTTCGCCGCGGGCCGTAGCGATCGAGCAGCAGCCCCAGCGGAAGCTGGAACAAGGTGAAGGCATAGAGATAGGACGAGGTGATCAGCCCGAGCCCGGCTTCGTCGAGCCTGAGTTCGGCGATCAGATCCGGCGCGATCACCGAGTTCACGGTGCGGAACAGATAGGAGATCAGATAGCCGCAGGAAAACGGCAGGATCACGCCCGCGATGAGCCGGCCGGTGATCTTGGATTCGCTGTGCTGAGAGGTATTCAACGTTGCTCGCTCATACTCCGGAGTTTGCTCTAGGTGTGGAGTACTCGCGTCATCGCGACTACACCGACCCGCCGACCGGGGTCTTCGCCGGTGTTCGCGCGGCGCGGCTGGCGCGGGCCATGTCGTAGAGCGTGTTGCCGGCGACCGCGGCGAGGGTGATCGCGCCGCCGAACAGCGCCTGTGGTCCCGGGTCCTCGTTCAGGAACAGCCAGACCCAGAGCGGCCCGAGCACGCATTCCAGCAAGCCGAGCAAGGCCGCCTCGCCGGCCGGAATGAGTCGCGCGCCGGCGGAGAAGCAGATGAGCCCGGTCGCAAGCTGGCCCGCGCCGAACAGGAACAGCAAGCCGACATCCTTGGCCGCGACCGGCACCGGCTCGCGCATCACCAGTCCGACGAGCATGAGGATCGTGGCGGCGAGGCAGGTGGCAGGCGTCATGCGAATGTCCCGGTACTTGCGCACGGTCACCGTCACGAGACTGATCGCAACGGCAATCACGCAGGAGAGCGCAACCCCCACCGCGTCGCCGCCGCTTTCACCGCCGGAAACGATCTCCCAGACGCCGAACAAGGCGATCACCATGGCGAGGCTGCGGACCCAGCCCGGTGGTTCGCGCATCCAGATCCAGGCGATGATGGCGGCGATGAAGGGCGCGGTGCTCTGGATCACCAGGATCAGCGCCACGGTCGCATGCTGCAGCGCGATCACGAACGAGAGCGAGGCGGCGGCGAAGCAGCCGGTGACGATGAGGCCGGGCAGGCCCAGCGCCCGGAACAATGCCCAGGTGTTGCGGCCGTCGCGCGCCAGCAGGAACAGCAGCAAGGTGGTGGCGGCGAAGAAGCCGCGCCCCGCCACCTGGGTCCAGACATCGGCATCGATATGTCGCACGATCAGGCCGCCGCTGCTCCAGAAGAGCGCCGCGCCCAGAACCAGAATGGCGCCCTTGCGATGCGCCTCGATGCCGCCCGACATTGCCTACCCCTGCAAATCCGCGGCGGAGATTAGCAGGGGAGGGGTGTGGTGCGGCAAGCGGCGGCGGCTCATGGCTGATATGCGGAGCGCTGGCTCTACTGTCGATGCGACGCTGGCTGCGCGCCCAGCCATTCGAGGAACATGGCGAAGGGCGCTTCCGTTTCCGCGCCCGGGCGGTGGATCACGTACCAGGCGCGCCGCTCTTCGGCGACGGTGAGTTCGAAAGGCTTCACCAGTCGCCCCGCGGCGAGATCGTCGGCGACGTAGGGCGCGCGTGCGAGCGCCACGCCCAATCCGTCCAGCGCCGCCTGCAGGGCAAAGGCGGAATAGTCGAACGACAGGCGCCGCCGCAGCTTGGCCGGATCGACCCCGGCCGCCGTCAACCAGCGCGGCCAGTCCTGCGGCGAGTGCTCGACTTCGAGGAGGGTCTGCCGCGCGAGGTCCGCAGGTTTCTTCAACTGTGCCGCCAGCGCGGGTGCCGCGACCGGGAACAAGGCCGCGGTGAACAGCTGCCGCCCGGCCTGGCCCATGCCCGGCCCGTCGGCCAGTCGAATCGTGGCGGTCCAGTCGGGCCTGAGCTCGGTGGGGTCGCCGATCGCCGTCACCACCCGGACCTCGATCCCGGGATGCGCGCGCTGAAAACCCGGGAGGCGCGGGATCAGCCAGCGCATCGCGAAGGTCGGCCCGACCGCGATCGTCACCGCGGGGCCGCCGGGCCGGCGCTGCAGGCTGGAGACCGCCGCCTCCAATTCGCGGAAGGCATCGGAGAGCCGCGGGCCGAACACCCGCCCGGCCTCGGAGAGCTCCAGCGTGTTGGCGCGGCGCTCGAACAGGGTATGGCCGAGCCAGAGTTCGACCTCGCGCACCAGCCGGCTGATCGCCGTCTGGGTCACATTCAACTCGTCCGCCGCCCGGGTGAAGCTGCCCAATCTGATGGCAGCCTCGACTGCCCGAAGCCCCTTCAGGCTTGGCAAATTCATGGATAGCCCCGAAATTTCCTCGGGGTATCTTGCCACAAGTCCGGGGCGGGACAAGCGCCCGGGCTCTCGCCTTTCTGGCGGTATTCTGCGAACCTTACGGCGAGTCGCTGGTAAATCGCGTGGGAAGGGTTCGATGCAGAAGTTTGTGCTCCTCGGTGGACTGCTGTTGCTCTCCGCCTGCGCCACGCAGACTCCGCCGCCGGCGGCGCAACCGGCCGGGCCGATTCCCGCCAAGGACCGCTACGCCTTCACCAAGATCGACCAGAAGACCTGCCCGACCGAGGCCAAGAGCTTCGTCGAATGGGTCGAGCGCTATGAGGCCTTCGCCTTCAAGAACGGCCAGCCGAAGGAGCTGATCGCCGACGCCTTCGAGAATGTGAAAGAGAATCCCGACATCACGGTGAAGCAGTCGAAGCAGCCGGAATTCGTGACCCCGGTCTGGACCTATCTCTCCAAAGCGGTCTCCGACGATCGCGTGGCGCGCGGCCAGCAGCAATACGCGCTGAACCGCGCCGTGGTCGATGCGACCGCGCGGCAATACGGCGTCGATTCCGGCACCTTGATGGGGATCTGGGGCATCGAGACCGATTTCGGCCGCAACTTCGGCAACGTCAACGTCTTCGAGGCGCTCTCCAACCTTGGCTATGGCGCCAAGCGCACCGACTTCGCCTGCAAGGAACTGACCGCGGCATTGACCGTCGCCAACCGCGACAAGATTCCGGTCACGACGATGATTGGTTCCTGGGCGGGTGCCATGGGCCACAGCCAGTTCCTGCCGAGCAACTATCTCGAGCTTGCGGTCGATGCCGATCACTCCGGCGCGCCGGATCTCTGGACCTCGATGCCGGATGTGTTCGCCTCGACCGCCAGTCATCTGACCAAGGCAGGCGGCGGCTGGATCGCCGGCGTGCCCTGGGGCATGGAAGTGAAGCTGCCGGCCGGCTTCCCCTATCAAGAGGCCGAGCTCGACCTCGAGCAGCCGATCGCCCATTGGCGCCAGCTCGGCGTGAAGTCGGTGGGCGGCATGCCGCTGCCGGAATATCCCGGCGGCACCTCGATCATCGTGCTGACCGGCGCGAAGGGCCCGGCCTTCCTGGTCACCAAGAATTTCAAGGCGATCCTGCGCTACAACAACTCGACCTCCTATGCGCTGTCGGTCGCCTATCTCGGCCAGCGCATCCTGGGCGGGCAGGGCGTGCAGGCGGCCTGGCCGACCAGCGAGCCACCGCTCAACCTCGCGGAGCGCGAGGAGATCCAGACGCGTCTTGCGGCGCAGGGCTATGACGTCGGCAAGGTCGACGGCGTGCTCGGCCTGAAGACCCGCAAGGCGGTTCGCCTGTTCCAGGCCAAGGTCGGCCTGCCGCAGGACGGCTACGCCAACAAGGCGCTGCTGATGACGCTGCGCAGCCAGCCGTCGGTCTGATGAGCACCGCGGCGACCGTCGAACGCATTCTCGAGCGGATCGGCCATCGCCAGCCGAAGCTCGCGATCGTGCTCTCGACCGGCCTGCAGGCGGTGGACGGCGACATCGAAGACCCGACCATCTTCGCCTATGCGGAACTGCCCGGCTTTCCGAAGAGCGCGGTCGCCAGCCATCGCGGCCGCCTGCTGCTCGGCAAGCTCTCCGGCCACAGCGTGGCGCTGCTCGAGAGCCACGAGGACTACTACCGGGCCGGCCGCGTCGATGCGATGCGCGAGCCCCTGGAAGTCGCGGCGGCGCTCGGCTGCGGCAAGGTGGTGCTGACCGCGGCGGCGCAATCCTTGCGCACCGACCTCGGCCCCGGCCGGCTGGCGCTGGTGACCGGCCATGCGATGCTCGGCGATCCGATGTTGCTGAGCCAGGGTTTCGGCACGCGCTATCCGATCGACTGGCACGCGGCCTATGAGCCGGTGCTGACCGAGCGCCTGGTCGCGGCTTCGGCGCGGGTCGAAGTGCCGCTCGCCTCCGGCTGCTTCGGCTGGGGTGCCGCGTCACCGGCGGCGGCGCGGGATACCCGGGACCAGGGTGGCGCGGACATGGTCGGTGTCTCGCTCGTGCCCGAGGCGATCATCGCCCGGTCGCTCGGGATGCGCAGCGTCGCCATCGCCAATATCAGCGACTGGGCGCCCGGCGCGGCCCCGGCCGGCGTCTCACCGGACCTGGCCCGCCAGCGCGCCGATTTCGGCGCGATCCATCTGCGCCGTATCCTCGCCGACTATCTGCAGCACGGCGGCGCCGATTGAAGCCCGCCACTTGACGCGGCCGTTCTGCGTTAACACTTCCGTCATCTGCGTTGCTTTTCCGGGACTGATCGGTATAGTCCCGGCCGCGGCTTCCGCCCTAGGCAACCGCCAACGAGATGGGATGAAAAGATGTTTGTTTCCGAGGCCTTAGCGCAGACCGCCGGTGCAGCCCCCGCGAGCAACCCGATGGGCGATATCGGCTTTTTCGTACCGCTGATCCTCGTCTTCATCGTGATGTGGTTCTTCATGATCCGGCCGCAGCAGAAGAAGCAGAAGGCCCACCAGGCGATGGTCCGGGCGGCCAAGCGCGGCGACCGCATCGTCACCTCGGGCGGCATGATCGGCACCATCTCCAAGGCCAACGACGCCGACAACGACGTCGAGGTCGAGATCGCCAAGGACGTGAAGATCCGCATCATGCGCCACGCCATTGCCGACATCATGAACCGCACTCCGGAAGCGGCGAAGACCGTCTCCAAGGAGACCAAGGAAACCAAGGAGGGCGCGAACGACGCCTGATCGGCGTGCTCGCAGCTCCGAAGTAAGGCGCGATGCTTCAGTTCTCGAAATTCAAGGTCACCTTCATCCTCGGCATCGTCCTGCTGGGGATCATCTTCTCCGCGCCCAACCTCTTCTCCGAGGACAAGCTGGAGAGTCTGCCTGGCTGGATGCCGAAGACGGTGATCAGCCTCGGCCTCGACCTCCAGGGCGGCTCGCACCTGCTCTATGAAGTCGACACCACGAAGTTCCTGAAAGAGCGCCTGGATGCCGTGGAGAACGACATCCGTGACAAGCTGACCAAGGGCGAGACCAAGTTCGGCTATATCAATCTTCAGGCGGGCCCGGATTCGGTGACGCTGACGCTCCGCGATCCGACCCAGATCGAAGCCGCGCGTCCGCTGCTGCAGCAGGCGACCACCGACATGGACCTGCAGATCGCCGGCGACGGCAAGGTCACCGCCAAATACAACGACCAGACCCTGGCGCGCCTCAAGGCCCAGCTGATCGAGCAGTCGATCGAGGTCATCCGCAAGCGCATCGACGAGACCGGCACCAAGGAGCCGACCATCATCCGCCAGGGCGAGGACCGGATCGTGGTCCAGCTGCCGGGCGTGAAGGAACCGGAGCGCATCAAGGCCATCATCGACCGGACGGCGAAGATGTCCTTCCACATGGTGGACGAGGCCGCGGAAGTGAGCGGCACGCCCGCGCCGACCGACATGGTGGTCCCGGTCGCCAACCCGCGCGAGGACGGCGCCACGCAGCTCTTCGTGCAAAAGGTGCCGCTGCTTTCCGGCCAGAACCTGACCGATGCGCAGCAGACTTTCGGTGAAGGCGGCATGCCGGTCGTCTCCTTCAAGTTCGACAGCATCGGCGCCAAGAAATTCGGCCAGATCACCTCGCAGAACGTCGGCAAGCGCTTCGCCATCATCCTCGACGGCAAGGTCATCACCGCACCGGTGATCAAGGACGCGATCCTCGGCGGCAGCGGCATCATCAGCGGCAGCTTCACCGTGCAGACCGCCGGCGACCTGTCGCTGCTGTTGCGGGCCGGCGCGCTGCCGGCGGACCTCACCGTGATCGAGGAGCGCACCGTCGGCGCCGACCTCGGCGCGGATTCGATCGCGGCCGGCAAGAAGGCCTGCATCATCGCCATCGTGCTGATCGTGATCGCGATGCTGGTGCTCTACGGCTTCTTCGGCGTGATCGCCAACATCGCGCTGGTGCTGAACGCGATCCTGATCCTGGCGGGCTTGAGCGCGCTCGGCGCGACCCTGACCTTCCCCGGAATCGCCGGCCTGGTGCTGACCCTCGGCATGGCGGTCGATGCCAACGTGCTGATCCTGGAGCGCGTGCGCGAAGAGATGCGCAACGGCCGCTCGCCGGTGACGGCGATGGAATCCGGATACCGCGAGGCCCAGGGCACCATCATCGACGCCAACGCCACCCACATCATCGCCACCCTGTTCCTGTTCCAGTTCGGCTCGGGCCCGATCAAGGGCTTCGCCATCACGCTGCTGATCGGCGTGCTCACCTCCTTCTTCACCTCGGTCTACGTGACCCGGCTGATGACCTCGCTCTGGCTGCGCCATGCGCGGCCCAAGGCACTGCCGCTCTAAGGCCAGGACCCATGTACAAGCCCATTCACCTCGTCCCCGCCAACACCAAGATCGACTTCATCCGGTATCACAAGCCGGCCCTGCTGCTGTCGGTCATCATGGTGGTGGGCAGCGTCATCCTGCTGTTCACCAAGGGGCTGAACTACGGCATCGACTTCGCCGGCGGCGTCCTCATGGAAGTGCAGTCGAAGCAGGAGCAGGTGGTCGACCTCAGCCAGATGCGCGAGAAGCTCGACACGCTGGAGATCGGCGAGATCGTGCTCCAGACCTTCGGCGCGCCGAACACCGTGCTGATCCGCATCCCGCAGCAGCATGGCGGCGAGGGCGCGACGCAGGCCGCGGTCACTTCGGTGAAGACGGCCTTGGGCGACCAGTGGGAATACCGCCGCACCGAGACCGTCGGCCCCAAGGTCGGCTCGGAGCTGAAGTCGAGCGCGGTCTGGGCCTCGGTCCTGGCCGGGCTCGGCATCATGGCCTACATCTGGTTCCGTTATGAATGGCAGTTCGGCATCAACGCGCTGTTGGCGCTGTTCCACGACTGCCTGACCACGGTCGGCTTCTTCTCGCTGACCGGGCTCGAGTTCAACCTCACCACCGTCGCCGCGGTGCTGACCATCGCCGGCTATTCGGTCAACGACACGGTGGTGATCTACGACCGCATCCGCTACGAGATGCGCCGCTACAAGTCGATGGCGATGCCGGATCTGATCAACCTGGCGCTGAACACGACCTTGAGCCGCACCACGGTCACCAGCGGCTTGACGCTGCTGTCGGTGCTGGCGCTGGCTCTGTTCGGCGGCGAAGTGATGTTCGGCTTCTCGATCGCGATGATCTGGGGCCTGATCATCGGCACCTATTCGACCATCTGCGTGGCCTCGCCGCTGCTTCTCTACATGCATCTCCACCGCATCCGCGACAAGGAGAAGGCGGCCGCCGACAAGAAGGGCGACAAGCCCGCCCAGCAGGGCGCCTAAGTCTCCGAATGGATCTGACCCCGCTCGTCCCGCAGGGCCGGCAGATCATCGAGAGCTACGGCGACGGCCGGTTTCGTGTGACCGGCGCCCTGCACCAGGGCTCGGTCCTGGTCTATCCCGACAAGACGGTCGCTTGGGACGTTGCGGAAAGTGCCGCCCTGACCGAGGAAAGCCTCGCCGGCATCGCCGCCGCCGGTGACGCGGGGACGATCGAGCTCCTGCTGATCGGCTGCGGCCCCCGCATGACGCTGATCCCGCCCAAGCTCCGCGCCGCGCTCAGGAGCCACGGCGTGGTCATCGAGCCGATGGACACCGGTGCCGCCGCCCGCACCTACAACGTGCTGGCCGCCGAAGGCCGCAAGGTCGCCGCCGCGCTGATCGCGGTCTAGTTCCCCAAACGAAAAACGGCGCCTTTCGGCGCCGTTTCCGCAGTCCTCGAGGGCCGGTCTCAGCCCATCTTCTGCATCACCATGCAATAGAGCATGGGGATCGACAGCATGGTGTTGGTGCGCGAGGCGAGCATCGCGATGCGCGCCGCGGCCGTCTTCTGCTCCGCGGTGGCTTCGACGATGCCGAGCGCCTTCTTCTGGTTCGGCCAGATGATGCCCCAGACATTGGCGGCCATGATCAGCGCCAGCCACATGCCGATGCCGATGGTGACAAAGCCGCTCTGGAAGGTCAGCGCCTCGACGATGTAGCGGTTGGCGCCGGCGGTCAGCAGGCCGAACAGCACGGTGGCGGCGGCGGCCCAGCGGAAGAAGTAGAGGGCGGCCGGCGCGATATGCTTGCCGACGGCGGGCTTCAGCTCGGCCGGGATCTTCGGCATGGTCGGGATCTGCACGAAATTGAAGTAGTAGAGCAGGCCGATCCAGAGGATGCCGGTGAAGACATGGAGCCAGCGCATGATGCCGGCCCAATAGGCCTCGGTCGTCAGATAGTCCGGATGGCGCAGAACCGCGACGATGATCGCCAGCACCAGGCCCACGGCCAGGGTGCGGTGCAGATTCTCAAGAACTTTACCCATATGACTCCCCCTTGGATCGCGCATTCGCCGCCCGAAGGGTCCCAGAAGGCGAATCGGGAATCGGGCGCGGCAGGCGCTCGCGGCATTCTACAGAATGGGCTAGAGGTGACAACGGGATTACCGAAATCCCTTGGTCAATTATGGCTTTAGGCACGAACGTGGCGCGCGACGAATCTGCCGGGGAATCCGGCATCGAATATTGCCTGACGCAGGTCCGGCGCTACGACCGCGACCGCGCCCTGACCGTGCTCGCGGCGCCGCAAGCCGCCGCCGCCGACCTTGCCGTGCTCTATGCCTTCAACCTGGAGATCGCGCTGGTTCGCGACTCGGTGACCGAGCCGATGCTGGGTCGCATCCGCCTGCAATGGTGGCGCGAAGCCCTGGCGGAGCTCTACGCAGGCGCCCCGCGCCGCCACGCGGTGCTGGAAAGCCTCGCCGCCCTGCATCGGCGCAAGCCGCTCAGCCGTGTCTATTTCGAGCGGCTTATCGATGCCCGCGAGACCGAGTTCGACGACGTCATTCCGGCCGATCTCGCGGCACTCGAGTCCTATGCCGATGCGACGTCCGGAAACCTGCTGCGCCTCGCCGCCGAGGCCGCGGGCGTCGATCCGGGATCGGGCGATCCGGCATCGGGAGATTCGGGGGCGCTGATCCGCCATGTCGGCATCGGCTTCGGCCTCACCGGCATCGCCCGGGCCACGCTCTATCTTGCCAGGCGGCGCCAGACCCTGCTGCCGCAGAGCCTGCTCGAGAAGCACCGCGTCTCCCTCGATCTTCTCTACGAGTTGAAGCCGCAGCCCGGGCTCAACGCCGCGATCGCCGAGCTCGCGGCCTCCGCCCGCGGCCATCTTGCCGCCGCCAGGCGCCTGCGCGCGCCGTCAGCGCTGCTGCCGGCGCTGCGGATCGGCACGCTCGCGCGCGCTCAGCTCGCGCGCCTCGAGAAGCATCGTCACGATCTTTTCGAACCGCGCAGCATCGAGGCGAGCCCGCGCGACATCTGGCGTCTCGCCGGCAGGCGTCTGATCGGTTCCTGGTAGAGGTTAGTTCGCGGCGCCGACGGTCGGGGTGGAGGAGAAGGCCGCGGCGGCGTCGATGCGACCCCAGCCGAACTCGGGATCCTTCTTCGGCGCGCCGAGATCGGTGGCGCTGCTCTCCATGATGCGCCGGATGTCGATCGAGGTGAGCTTGGGATCGGCCGAGAGCAGCACTGCCGCGAGGCCGGTCGCATAGCCGGTCGCCATCGAGGTGCCGGTGAAATAATCATAGGCGCTGGCGCCGCTCTTGCCCGGTTTGGCTGCCAGCACTGCGACGCCGGGTGCGGCGACCGCGATATAGTCGCCGCGGTTGGCGCCGCTGAACAGGCGATCCTTTTCATCGGTTGCCGTCACCGCGATGACGCCGCGCTGGGCCGCCGGATAGCAGGGCGGCGCATCGGGCCCGGAATTCCCCGCCGCCGCGATCACGATGACGCCGGTCAGCACCGCCTGCTGCACCACCATCCGCACCAGGGGGTCGTTCGGCCCGCCGATGCTCATGTTGATGATCCGCGCCTTGTGCTCGAGCGCGACCGAGATCGCTTGCGAGACGTGAAAGGAGTCCGAGCTCGAAGCCCCGGTCTTCGGGTCGAGCTCGCTGAAAGCGCGAATGGCGATGATGTTCGCCGCAGGTGCCAGGCCCTTCACCTTGCCGGAGCCGGCGATGATGCTGGCGACCACGGTGCCGTGGGTCTCGCCCGGGGGCGTCTTTTGCTCGTCGACCAGATCGATCGCGGTGATGTGGTCCTGGTTCAACGATTCATGCTGGCTGGCGACACCGCTGTCGATCAGCGCCACGGTGACGCCCTGGCCGCGCGCCGCCTGCGGCAGGGAATCGGCGCGGATCTTGGCCAGCGCATACTGCTTGCTCGCGGCCGCGGTGGTACCGTCCATCGTCCGATGCGCGAAGTCGAACTGCACCCAGAGCGGCCGGCGGTCGGCGGTCGCCTGCCGCAGAGTCGCATCGATGTTGCCGCCGGCCGGAATCCGCATCAGGAAGACGCGCAGGCCCAGGCCCGACATCTCGTAGTTGCGTTCGATCTGGAGGTTGAGCGAGTCCGCGAAGGCATTGGGCGTCTCGTCCGGCGTGCCCGGCCGGAACACCGCGACCAGCAGATCCGGTGCATGCGGCAGGTTCGCATCCGGCTGGCCGCCCGGGCCGCCACCCGGCAGGCCCGGCAATTCGTCACCGATCAACGGCGTGGTCGGCAGGCGCGGCGCCGTGCCCGGCGTGGAACCGCCGGCGCGCGGTTGCGCTTCGGCGATTCCAGCCGACAGCCATAGCGCCGCGGCCGCGATCAGCAGCAGCCCCAACCGCAGCATCACGGTCGGCGCGCCGCGCATTGCCTAGGATCCCTGATCGACGCCGGCCACCAGGTCGGCATGGCCGCGCAGCACCGTCATCGCCGCATTGGCATCGGCGTCCTTCTGCAAGGCGATCACGAAGGCGCCGTCCGGCATCGGTCCCTTGACCACCGTGGCGTCGAGATCGGAGAGCAGCATGGTGATGGCGCTCATCTTCGCATCGGGCTGGAACTGCACAATGAGCTCCGGTCCGGTCGCAACCTCCGGCGCCGAGGCGGTCTGGAAGCCCGGCTCCGCGCCGCCGCTGGTCAGCTTCAGCAGCGCCGCGCTCTCGACGACGATCAGCAGGCAGGCGGCGACCATGGCGAAGCGCAAGGCCGGCGTCGGCGCGAAGCCGAACAGGCGCGCGAGAAATCCCGGCTGCGCCTCGGCCGCGTCGCGGGCGATCGGCGGCAGCTGCCGCACCCCATCGAGCTGGCCCAGCATCTTGTTGAGGAGCTCCGGATTGGGTTCGCCCAGCGCCTTCACGCTCTCGACCGAGACCTGCTTCTCCTGGCGCACCAGGTTGAGCTCCGCCTGCAGGCGCGGATTGCCTTGCAGCTTGCGCTCGATCGCCGCGGTCTCGCTCGCCGTGGTCTTGCCGCTGGCATACCAGGGCAGCAGCTCCTGGATGTCCTCGTCGGTCAAGGCTTCGGCTCTTGCGGTTTGCCCAGTGGTCCTTTGGGTCATGCCACCATTCCTTCGACGCCGGATTTCTCGAGCAGCACCTTCAGTCTCTGGCGCGCATAGAACATCCGCGTCTTCACCGTGTTGGCCGGCAGGTCGAGCGCCTCGGCGATCTCCTGGACCGAAAACTCCTGGTAGTAGGCGAGATGCAGGATCTCGCGATGCTCGAACGAGAGCTGCTCCATCAGCGTGCCGATCAGCCGGCTCATGTCGCCGGTCATCGCATTCTCGTCGGGCGTCGGCGCCTCGTCCTCGATCGCCGCTGCCTGCTCTTCATCCAGCGCCGTCTCGCGCTTCTTCCGCAGTCGGCTGACCGCGCGGTGATGCGCGATCGAGAATACCCAGGTATTCACAGAGGCGCGGCCCTCGAACCGCGATGCCTGGCGCCAGACCTCCATCATGGTCTCGTTCAAGACGTCTTCGACCATCTCCCGCTCCCGTACCAGCTTCATCAGGTAGCCGAAGAGCGGCCGCTGCAGGCGGCGGTAGAGCTCCGAAAAGGCGTTGCGGTCGCCCGCGGCGACGCGCTGCAACAGCGCGACGTCGGCGGCGCCGTCCCCGCTTTTTCCCCGCGATCCGGCCATCTTCACCTTGTCCGTCGCTTGAACCGGCGATCCGGTTCCGGAAAATGTAAGCTTTGCCGGAATTTCTTCATAAATGCCTGATATGCCTGGGTTGCAGGTGGTACACCGTCCCTGCCCGGAACCCAGAGAAGCTAGCCGAGGGCAGGGGTCTTGTCCATTTTTTGGCCGGTTTGCCGGGGTCTTAACCGGCTTGCCGTCCTGAGTGGCATCGGTTAATCACCGGCCAGCAACGCCGTCCTCCGGAGCCCGCCATGGCCACTGTCGTCAACTGTGCCGCCTACGAGAATGGCCGCCGGGTCACCGACCTCGACATCAACGATCCGGAACAGATGAAGCCCAGGGCCGGGCGGGTGATCTGGATCGGGCTCCACGAGCCGACCCAGGACGTGCTGATCAAGCTCCAGGGGTATTTCGGCCTGCATGACCTCGCAGTCGAGGACGCCTACCGCGCCCACCAGCGCCCCAAGCTCGAAGTCTACGGCGAGACCCTGTTCGTGGTGATGAAGACCGGCCAGTTCGTGGGCGAGCATGTCGCCATGGGCGAGACCTGCTTCTTCATCGGCAAGGGCTACGTGATCTCGGTCCGCCACGGGCCCTCGATGGGCTATGCCGACGTCCGCGCCCGCTGCGAGAACGCGCCGGAGAAGCTCAAGAAGGGCGAGGACTTCATTGTCTACGCCCTGATGGATTTCATCGTCGACCGCTACTTCCCGATCATCGATCACCTGGAAGAGCTGGTGGAGGAGCTGGAAGAGCGGGTCTTCGCCGGCACCGAGGAGCGCGACGCGCTGGAGGAGATCGCCGAGCTCCGCCGCGACCTGCTGGAGATGCGCCATGCCGTGGCGCCGCTGCCGGAAATCTGCCAGCGCCTGATGCGCTACGACGTGCCGATCATCGACGCCAACACCCATCCCTATTTCCGCGACGTGTTCGACCACAGCCACATCCTGCTGGAGCGGATCGACGCGCTTCGCGAAATGGTGAAGACGGTGGTGGAATCGAAGATGCTGCTGAACGCCATGAAGCAGAACGAGGTGATGAAGCGACTGGCGGCCTGGGCCGCCATGCTCGCCGTGCCGACCGCTGTCACCGGCGTCTACGGCATGAACTTCACCCACATGCCGGAACTCGACTGGAGCTACGGCTTCTACGCGACGATGGTCTTCATCGCCTTCATCTGCGCTTTCCTGTACTGGCGTTTCCACAAGGCCGGCTGGCTCTGACCCGCGCGCGGCGCAAACTCAGGCATATTTCCTGAGCAGCCGCCGGAACTGGTGATAACCGAGCCCCAGCGCAGCGGCCGCCTCGCTCTGATTGCCCGCCGACGCATCCATCGCGCGCCGCACCAGGTCGCCCTCGAATGCCGCCACCGCTGCGGAGAAATCCTGGGGCAGCGCCGCTTGCGTAGGCGAAGCCTCAATGGCGCCGCCCGGACGCCAGGGTGATTCGAACGGATCGATTGCGATCGTGTCGATCGGGGCCTCGCCCTCGGCGCGATAGACCGCGCGCTCCACCACGTTGCGCAGCTCGCGCACATTGCCCGGCCAGGCATAGGACAAGAGCTGTGCCTCGCAGGCATGGGAGAATCCGGGAAACAGCGGCAGACCCAAAGCCTTTGCCATCGCGAGGCCAAATGCATTCGCGAGATCGAGAATGTCTGAGGGCCGTGCCCGCAGCGGCGGCAAGGTCACCACATCGAAGGCCAGCCGATCCAGCAGGTCGGCCCTGAACTCGCCCTTGGCCGCCATCTCCGGGAGATCGAGGTTGGTCGCTGCCACGACCCGCACGTCGGCCGTCATCACGCGCTCGCCGCCGACCCGCTCGTATTCGCCGTATTCGATCACGCGCAGCACCTGCTCCTGCACCCGCGGAGAAGCGGTGGCGATCTCGTCCAGGAACAGGGTACCCCCGTCGGCGCGCTCGAACCGGCCGCGATGCCGGCCGCGCGCGCCGGTGAAGGCGCCGGCCTCGTGGCCGAACAGCTCTGTCTCCAACAGGGTCTCGGACAGGGCCGCGCAGTTCACCTTCACGAACGGCCCCTCCCAGCGCTTGGAGAGGTAGTGCATGCGCTCGGCGATCAGCTCCTTGCCGGTGCCGCGTTCGCCGATCACCAGCGCCGGCCGGTCCAACGGCGCCAATCGCGAGACCTGCTCCAACACCGCGTGGAAGGCGGGGTCGGAGCCGATCAGGCTTGGCGGGTGCTGCGGATTGTCAACCATCATAGCGATATTCGCTAAATATGGCGAAAATGTCGACCTCAGACCGCTAAGTAATTCGTCGGTTAATCCATAACCATTTGAAATACCAACAAACACTGACTGGCACGACTCCTGCTTTTAGAGGCGTATCTTTGACCTGGAGAGCGCCATGACCGACGAGACCCGCCAATACCGCTACTACCGCTTTGCCAATGAGGCCGACAGCTTCGTGGACCGCGTCCGTGGCTATCTCAGCCGCCGGACCGCCGCCGACTGGGGCTTCTTCGTGGCCGGCATCGTGCTCGGCGCGATCCTGTTCTAGCCGCAGCCACCCTCCCAGACCTCTCCCGACACCCCGAAGGAACCGACCGCCATGGGTATTTTCTCGCGCCTCACCGACATCATGAACGCCAACATCAACGCGCTCCTCGATCGCGCCGAGGATCCGGAGAAGATGGTGAAGCTGATGATCCAGGAGATGGAGGACACCCTGATCGAGGTGCGCACCGCCGCGGTCCGCACCATCACCGAGAAGAAGGAGATCCAGCGCCGCCTGGAGCAGATAGCCGCCGCCGAGGCCGACTGGGCCGAGAAGGCGGAGTTCGCGATCTCCAAGGGCCGCGACGATCTCGCCAAGGGCGCGCTGCTCGCCAAGCGCAAGCTCTCCGAGACCGCCAAGCAGATGGAAGGCGAGCAGAAGGCGGTCGAGGAAGCGCTTGCCCGCCACGACGAAGACCTTGCGCGGCTGCAGTCGAAGCTCGCCGAAGCCAAGGCCAAGGAGAAGGCGCTCACCATCCGCATGGCGACCGCGAAGAAACGGGTGCAGATGCGCCAGTCCTATGCAGACGGCCGCGTGGACGATGCACTGGCGCGTTTCGAGGCGCTGCACCAGCGGATCGACGAGCTCGAGGGCAAGGCCGAGGTCTACGACATGGGCAAGAGCAAGTCGCTCCAGGAGGAGTTCGCCACCCTGGAGGCGGAAAGCGGCCTCGATGCCGAGCTCGAAGCCCTGAAGCAGCGCCTCAACAAGTAAGCTTGTAAACCACTTGGCGCCTGCTTGAAGCTGGGTCCGGCCCCATCCATTTTAAGGGCGAGCCATCCAGGATGGCCGCCCCGGTTGGGTTGGGGCCGGTCCGGTGGGGACCCATCGAGTTCTTAAGGATTGCAGATGTCACACCTGCTCGAATTGCTGTTCGTCCCGGCCGTGCTGTTCATGGTCATCGTGGCGCCTCTCTGGCTGATCTTCCATTACGTCACCGTATGGAAGACCCAGCGCAATGCCGGCCGCGCCGATCCGGGCGCGATGAACACGATGTGGGAGACCGCGCGCCGCCTGGAGAGCCGGGTGGCCGCTTTGGAAAAACTGCTCGACGCCGAGGCGCCGGGCTGGCGAGGGAAGTCACTATGAGCCGCAAGCATTGGAGAAGTGAGGGGTCCGGCTGCGGCTGGTCCGGTGGACCCTGGAATCGCGGCGGGAATCGCGGCGGGTCGGCTTCGACAGCATGGGGCGAAGGCGGATTCGGCGGCCGCAATTTCCGGATCCTGAGCGGGCTGCGCCGCGATCCCGGGCGCGGCCGGGTGAGCGGCGTCTGCGCCGGCATATCCGGCTATTACGGCATCAACCTGACGCTGATTCGCGTCGCCATGATCATCGCGGGCTGCATCAACCCGTTCCTCACCATCGGCGGCTATGCGCTCGCGACCTGGCTGATCAAGCCGCTGCCGGAGCCCGAGTATCGTCCGGATGGCGGTCATTCGGAAGCCAACGCCGGCACCTCGGCGCAGCAGGCCGCGCGTGAGAGAGCCGCGGAAGAAGAGCTGCCGCCTGAACTCCGATTCGCCGCGCTGAAGGACAAGTTCCGCGAATTGGAGGAACGCACCGGCCAGGCCGAGACTCTGGTCACCTCGTCCGAGTTCCGCCTCCGCCGCGACTTCAAGGCGATGGGCGAAAGCAACGACGACGGAAGCGCCCAAGGCCCGCGCTTCGGCGCCGGCCCCAACGCCCGCCCGCCGATGATGGGGCTGGTCGGTTAGACGAGCAGCAAAGGCGACCATGCGCAGAGTCCGCGTCAGCTATCTGCTTCTGGCCGCGGCGCCTGCGCTGGTCGTATCCGCCATCTGGTTGGCCGTTCCGGAGAGCGCCGAGCCGCAACCGCTTCCGGAACTGGCGAAGGACCTCCCGCAGGATTGGCGAAGAGCCGACGCGGTCTTCGGAGGCCGCGTCCGCGACCACTTTCCAACCGGCATGTCCGTTCAGGCTGTCATCCGCGTGCTGGAGAACCAAGGGTTCAGCATATCCGCCGACCAAACGAGTGCCAGCTTTGAGCGAGCCGACATCGTCTGCCGCCATGTCTGGCGGATATTCTGGGCGGGGGACGAGGCGCAAAGGATCCGAGGCATTTCCGGCACCTATGGAGGTATCTGCCTCTGAACTCTGCCTGGGCATGGCGCGCTTGAATCACATGCGCCCCGCCAAATTCCAGTTGGGTGCAACACCTCTGCAACAATTCTTTCAAACTTCATGTGGCCGTCATCATCTCGTCAAATACCGCCTGCTGCGTTATCCTAGGAACCTCGTCTGAGTCGCGGTTTCTGGAGTATCGGGGATGCGGCGCTCGAGCAGATATTGGGTCGCGGCCTTCGTGTTCGGTCTTGCTTGCCTGGCGGGGTGGTCCGCCGCGCGCGCCGACACCTACCGCAGCGGTCCCTACGCCTTCGAGATCGACGGCCTTTCGCTCGACCGCGTCCAGGACGAAGTCCTGAGCGCCATCCGTCTACCGCTCACCATGCACGGCGTGGCGCAGGTGACGCGCTGGTCGGCAACTCCCTGCTACAAGGTCGGCAACGCGCAGGGCTATGTCGGCGAGGAGACGCTGACCGATGTCATCGCCGCGCTGAATGCGCGGCTGCCGTATCGGATCGAGCCCTGTCTCGCCCGGGACAAGCCGGCGGTCACCTATTTTCTGATCGGCAATGTCTTCGACGCCGCCGACCGGCGCGAACTGGCCGCGCGCCGCCTGCCGCCCAACCAGCTCGACTGCGACTGGCAGCAGACGGCGATCGACCCGGAGACCGGCCTGATCACGCGCGCGGTGGTCGTTGCCCGCTCGACCGCCTCCAGCACGGCGAAGACGCGCGACTGCCTGATGCGCAACACGGCGGAGGCGCTGGGCGCCGGCTGGCCTACCGCGCGCATCGATCCCAGTGCGCCCAACGCCGACGCCGAGGTGCGCGAGCTCAATCTGCTCTCGCTGTTCGTCCGCTATCGGATCACCCAGGAGTTGCACAACTTCCAGACCCTGTTCCAGGTGGAAGACCGCATCGCGGCCCTGGTGGCGGAGATGCACCAGGCGGGCATTCTCGCGCAGAGCGAATAGCAAGGCGCAGCAGACAGCGGCATGCCCTGGGAACTGATCGACTCCGCGCAAGACGGAGACAGCCACCTAGAGCTCTATGCTAAGGACGGGATCTACATGATCCGCGCCAATGGCCTCGAGCTGATGAACGGCTATGCGCATGATTCCGAGACTGCCTTCGGCCATCTCGCTGCGGAGCTCGCACCGAATGCGTCGTCAAGCATCCTGATCGCCGGTCTCGGCCTTGGCTATACGCTCGCTGCTGCGAGCGAAGCGCTCGGCCTGCGGGGCAGGATCACCGTCGCTGAGTTCTCCGCGGCGGTGATTGGCTGGTTCGAGCGCCATGTCCAGGCTTCGGTGCTGCCGAGAATGCCGGAGAATGTCTCGATCGAACGAGCCGACGCGATCGCGCATCTGAAATCAGGCGCACGCTACGATCTCATCCTGCTCGACATCGACAACGGCCCCGCGCCGTTCACGCGTTCGTCCAACGCGACGCTTTACGACCGGGCAGGACTGGACCTGCTGCGCAAGGCGTTGAGCGATGGTGGGAGCGTGCTGCTGTGGTCAGGCTTTCAGTCGGAAAGCTTCGAAGCGCTGGCACGCGAAGCCGGCTTCTCGGTCAGCCGACGCGTGGTCGCGAATGGGCCGCGGCCCGACCTGGACCACCACATCTATGTGCTGAGCTAGAGCAGCTTGCCGGCGAAGGGGATGCGGCCGGCGCGGTCCTCGATCTCGATCACCCAGAGGTCCGGGTCGCGCGCGGTCTGGCGCGCGATATAGTCGTCGGCATCGGCTTCGTTCAGCACCGCGCCGTCTTTTGCTTGAAGCCAGGCGATGTTGCCATCGATGTCACGGCTCTGGGTCAGCACCTTGAAGCCGGGGCCGAGCAGGTTGAGTTTGACGATGACCGCGCCGCCCCAGTCGTCGCCGCGCTTGACGACGGTCGCCATGATGCCCTGGGCGCTGCATTGCCGGATATGCGCCATCACCCAGAGCTCGGTGGCGATGCGGCCTTCGCTCATTTGGCCTTGGACTTCTGGGCGATTTCACGGATCTGCGACAGCCCGAGCCGCGGTGTCAGCGCTTCCGGATCGAGCTGGATCTCGATCAGCGAGGGCTTGCCGACCTTGAGGCAACGCTCGAAGGCGGGCGCGAACTCAGCCGTCTCCTTTACGGTCTCGCCATGCGCGCCGTAGGCGCGGGCGAGGGCCGCGAAGTCCGGGTTCTTCAGGTCGGTGCCGGAGACGCGGCCGGGATATTCGCGCTCCTGATGCATGCGGATCGTGCCGTACATGCCGTTGTTGACGACGATGAAGATCACGTTGGCATTGTGCTGCACGGCGGTCGCGACTTCCTGGCCGTTCATCAGGAAGCAGCCGTCGCCGTTGACCGAGACCACGATCCGGTCGGGATGCACCAGCTTCGCCGCGACCCCCGCCGGCACGCCGTAGCCCATCGAGCCGTTGGTCGGGGCCAGCTGCGTGCGATAGGAGCGCCAGCGGTAGAAGCGGTGCCACCAGGTCGCGTAGTTGCCGGCGCCGTTGGTGACGATCGCATCCTTCGGCAGCTTGGTCCGGAGATAGGCGAGGATCTCGCCCATCTGCACCGCGCCGGCATTGGCGTCGTGCTTCTGCCAGGCCTCGAAATCGGCGCGGGCCTGCTTGGTCTCGGCATCCCAGGCGGCATGATCGACCGGCTTCATCGCCCGCGCCATCCGGGCGAAACCCTGCATGCCGGAATTGATCGGGAGCGCCGCCTGATAGACGCGCCCCAGCTCTTCCGGCGCGGCATGGACGTGGACGAGATCCATCTTCGGCACCGGCGGCTCCAGCAAGGTGTAGCCGGAAGTCGTCATCTCGCCCAAGCGCGCGCCCACCACCAGCAGCAGGTCGGCCTGCTTCACCCGCTCGGCCAGCTTCGGGTTGATGCCGATGCCGACATCGCCGGCATAATTCTTGTGGTCGTTGTCGAAGAAATCCTGACAGCGGAAGGAAGCGCCGACGGCCAGGTTGTTGTCCTCGGCGAAGACCTGCATATCCGCGACCGCCTGCTGGTCCCAGCCGCCGCCGCCCAGGATGACGAAGGGCCGCTTCGCCTTGGCGAGGCGGCCGCGCAGCTCCGACATCTGCTCGGCGCTCGGGTTGCCGCGCGCGGTGATGTAGTGGCCGGCATCCTTGACCTCGACCTTGTCGGTCAGCATGTCCTCGGGGAGAGCGAGGGCGACTGGGCCGGGGCGGCCGTTCATCGCGCGGTGGAAGGCCTGGCTCATATATTCGGGGATGCGGCGCGCATCCTCGATCTGCGCGGTCCATTTGGTGACCTGGCCGAACAGCCGGCGGAAATCGACTTCCTGGAAGGCCTCGCGCTCAGCCTGGTCGCGGGCGACCTGGCCGATCAGCAGGATCATCGGCGTCGAATCCTGGAAAGCGGTGTGCAGCCCGACCGTGGCGTTGCTGGCGCCGGGGCCGCGGGTGACCAGGCAGATGCCGGGCTTGCCGGTCAGCTTGCCATAGGCCTCGGCCATATAGGCGGCGCCGCCTTCCTGGCGGCAGGTGATCAGGCGGATCTGGTTGGCGGCGTCATGCAGCGCATCGAGCACCGCCAGATAGCTCTCGCCGGGGACGGCAAACGCCATATCGACGCCATGGTTCTTCAAGGCATCGACCAGGACCTGGCCACCTGTTCGCAATCCCGACATGATCCGCTCCCACAGTCTGAGGCGCTGAATTACCGCGCCTCTCGGGCGGGGTCAAATAGGCGGCCTTTGCTGGGCCCAGGGCTGGCGCTTTTCGATCACCGCGGCGATATGGATCGGGGTCAGGTCGTCGAAGCGCCGGCCGATCACCTGCAACCCGATCGGCAGCCCGTCCTTTGTCAGGCCCGCTGGGATCGAGAGGGCCGGGCACTGGCTGACGAAGTTCCAGCAGGAGGTGACGTCGAGCGCCAGATAGCGGCCCTCGGCGTCCAGGCGCCAGAAATCCTGGTCGCTGCGGCCATGGGTCGGGGCCGGCTGCGCCATGGTCGGGCAGAGTATCGCGTCGAACTTCTGCAGGATCGGCGACAGCTCCTTCCACATCTCGGTGCGGCCGAACTCGAGCTGCTTGAACTCCACCGCCGACTGCTTCAACCCGCGCTCGATCACGCCGCGCACGATCGGGTCCATCTTCTTCCCGAACTCGGGCAGCACATGGCCGAAGAAGGTTGCGAGATAGACTTCCCAATGCTTGGACCAAAGCTCGTCCTGCTCCAGGCTCCAGGACATCGAGACTTCCTCGATCTCTGCGCCGGCCTGGCGCAGCACCTCGGCGCCCTTGCGGATCGCCGCCTCGACATCGGGATCCCAGACCCTTTTCCCGAAGTCCAGCAGCAGGCCGAGCTTCTTGCCCCTGAGGTCGGTCGGCTTCGGTTGCAGGAAATCGAGCGCGGGTTTCAGCGATTGGATATCGCGCTCGTCGGGTCCCTGCGTCACCTGCATGAACAGGCAAAGATCTTCGACGCTGCGCGCCAAGGGACCGAAATGCGAGATCTGGTCGAACTGGCTGGGCAGGATGGTGAAGGGGATGCGGCCGAAGCTCGGCTTCAAGCCGAGCACGCCGCAGAAGCTCGCCGGGATGCGCACCGAGCCGCCCATGTCCGACCCTTCCGCGAACGGCACGCAGCCGGTGGCCACGGCGACGCCCGATCCGCCCGAGGAGCCGCCGGCGCAGCGCTCCGGATTCCAGGGATTGCGGGTGATGCCCCAGAGCGGGCTTTCGGTGAAGCTGGAATAAGCGAATTCCGGCGTCGTGGTCTTGCCGATCATGATGCCGCCGGCATTCTTCAGCGCCTCCACGATCGGCGCGTCGTAGTCGGGCACCCAGTTCTCATAGGCATAGGAGCCGAGCGTGGTCCGCTTGCCCTTGGTCGGCGTCAGGTCCTTGATCGCGAAGGGGATGCCGTGCAGGGCCCCGCGGAACTTGCCGGCCTTGGCCTCGGCCTCCATTGTTCTCGCCAGGTCCAGCGATTCCTCCGGATAGACGAAGCAGAAGCAGTTCAGCTTCGCGTTCACGGTCTTGATCCGGTCGAGCGCGTTCTCGACGATGGTGACGGGGCTCAAGGATCCGCTGCGGATCCGCGCCGCCAGTTCGTGGGCGGGCGTGTAGCTCAAGTCGAGATCGGCCATGGGGAACCACTTGCGGGACTGGGATGACGGGCGCGGATCCCTTGACTATCATGCCGCCTCGGGAGGCAGCAATGATCGACAGATTGACCGACGAGCAGGTCGCGCGGTTCAACGCCGACGGGTTCCTGATCCTGCCGAAGCTGATCGAGCGCGCCGAGGCCGAAGCGGTGGCCGCGCGCTTCGACGGCCTGTTCAAGGGCAAGTTCGAGACCGGCCTCTATCCGGACGAATGGAATTGGCAGGAGAGCCGCGACCGCCCGGACCGCGCGCGCCAGATCTGCAACGGCTGGAAATCCGACCGCACCGTCGCTTCCCTGGTGCTGCGGCGCGAGATCGGCAAGCTCTGCGCCCAGCTCGCCGGATGGCCGGGGGCCCGCATCGCGCAGGACAACGTGATCTGGAAGCCGCCCGGGGCGAAGTCGCTCGGCTATCACCAGGACAATGCCTACAACGACTGGATCGAGCCGGCGCATATGCTGACCTGCTGGGTGGCACTCGACGACACGACCGCGTCGGGCGGCACGATCGAGTACGTGAAGGGCTCGCACCAATGGGGCCGCTTCCCCAAGGCCAAGCAGTTCCATGCGCCCGAGGACTATCGCAAGGAAATGATCGCCGCCGCCCACAGCCTCGGCCGGGAGCCGGAGATCGCCTTCGTCGAGGTGCCGGCCGGCGGCTGCGCCTTCCACCACGGCTGGTGCTGGCACGGCTCCGGCGCCAACGCCGCGGAACGCCCGCGCCGCTCGGCGGTCACGCATTGCATGTCGTCGGCGGCGAAGTTCCACCCGACGAATGTCTCTTACATCTACAACCGCTACAAACGCGTCGGCGACACCGCGATGGACGAGAGCTACTTCCCGATCCTCTGGCGCGAGGACGGGTATCGGACGCCGTGGCTGGATGAATATGCGCGGGCGAAGGTGCCCGCTTAGAAGGCCGACAGATCCATGCCGGGATCGTAGTCCCGGTCCGGCACGTCCTTGGTGATCGCCTGGCCGCAGACCGCGTGCTTCTTCTCGGCGTCATAGGTGAGCGTCGGCGGGCCGTAGAGCAGCCAGCCTTTGTTCAGCGCCGCGGTGATGCGGTGGCAGAAGGCGGCGTCATCCTTGCCGGTGAGATAGCGGTAGAGGATCATTCTTCTCACTCCGTCATGCCCGGACTTGATCCGGGCATCTCGTGCCGCCGGAGAAAGATCGCCGGGCCCCGTCCGCGAATGCGGACATTCGTCCGCTGGGCCCGGCGATGACGGCTTTGTCTAATGATGGCCGCCCTCGTGCAGGATCTCGTCCTTCATGCCGGTCTCGTAGGTGAGGCCCTCGGGCGTGATCTGGCAGGCTTGTGGCCAGAAGGATTTCACCAGGCCCTTGCGCTCGAGCGCCACCCAGGCGGCTTCGTTGCTCAAGCCCGAGGCGTCCTTGGACGAGAGCACGTAGTTGCCGAGATGGAAGTGGTTGCCGTGCGGGCGGGGCATGCCGGTGATCATGATATGGCCGGGCTCGTCGGCGGGCTTGGCATAGCCGTCGATCTTCGCCAGCTCCTGGAACAGGGTCAGCGTCTTCAGCTGGAGGGCATTCAGGTTCAGCGGGTTCTTCTTCGGCATCTCTCTGTCTCTTAGTCTCTGAAATTCACATATTGCAGCGGCTGCTCGATCTTCAGCCCGCGGACCAGAGCGATCGCGTCCTGCAGGTCGTCGCGCTTCTTGCCGGTGATGCGGAGCTCGTCGCCCTGGATCGCGGCCTGGACCTTCAGCTTGGCATCCTTGATCGCCTTCACGATCTCCTTGGCCAGCTTCTGGTCGATACCCTGCTTGACGATGACCTGCTGGCGCACGGCGTTGCCCGAAGCCCGCTCCTCGTCCTTGAACTCCAGGGCGCCGGCATCGAGCTTGCGGCGGGTGACATAGCCCTTGAGCAGCTCCTGCATCTGGCGCAGCTTCATGTCGTCATCGGCCAGCAGCGTGATCGTCTCCTCCTTGCGCTCGATGGTGCATTTCGAGCCCTTGAAGTCGAAGCGGGTGTCGATCTCGCGGCGGGCGCCGTTGATCGCATTGTCGATCTCGGTGAGATCGGTCTTGGAGACGATGTCGAAGGACGGCATAGCAAACCCTTGGGGGATTACCTCGGTGCAGCGGCCGGGGACTCTGCCACAAAGCCGTGCCCCTTGCCAACGCGGCCCTAGCTTCCCAAGGAGGCCGGAATCCGCCGGTACCAGAAGGCCAGGGGCAGGGCGCGGATGCCGAAAAACAGGGTCAGCGCCGCCCATAATCCGGCATTGCCGTCGAACCAGAAGGCGCATTGCAAGGCGATGAGCCCCAGCAGCGCCGAGACCAGCATGCCGTCGCGCAGCTCCCGGCCGCGGGTGGCGCCGATGAAGACGCCGTCCAGCAGGAAGCACCAGACCGAGACGATCGGCGCCACGATCACCCAGGGGAAGACGCGCTCCGCCGTGGCGATCACCTCGGCATTGGCGCTGAAATGCGGCAGCAGGAACGTGCCGACCGGCCAAAGCAGAACCGCCAGCAAGGCCGCGAGGCCGAGGCTCCAGGCGAGATTGGCCCAGAGTGCCGCCGAGAGGCGCTTCTTGTCCTTGGCGCCGACCGCCTCGCCGACCAGCGTCTCGGCCGATTGCGCGAAGCCGTCGAGCGCATTGGCGATCAGGCCGAGGAAGCCGATCAGGATCTGGTTGGCGGCCAGCGTCACTTCTTCCTGCCGGGCGCTCAAATGGATGAAGTAGTTGAAGACCAGCATCAGCGCGAGGGTGCGGATGAAGATGTCGCGGTTGATCTTGGCCAGCCGCCCCAGCATCTCGAAGGCGAAGGTAGTGCCGCGCGCCAGCACGGGGCCGAGTTTCCGTGCGATGCTCCGTGTCCAGACGAAGCCGACGCCGGCGGTCGCCGCCTGCGCCAGGGCGGTGGCGGCGGCGACGCCGACCACGTCGTAGTCGAGATGGACGACGAAGAGATAGCAGAGTGCGATGTTGAGGCCGTTCAGGACCAGCTGCAGCGCGAACATGACGCGGGCGCGCTGCATGCCGATCAGCCAGCCCATCATCGCATAGAGCGCAAGATCGAATGGCGCTGCCAGCAGGCGGATGTGGAAATACTGCGCGGCATAATCCTGCACCTGCGCCGGGCCGCCATAGATCGGCAGCACGAAGGCCGCGAGCGGGACGGCGGCCAGGATCAGCGCAAGGCCGATGCCGACGGCCAGGGCCAGGGACCAGGTCAGCGCCTCGCGCATTTCTCGGAGATCGCGGGCGCCGTTGGCTTGGGCGGTGACGCCGGTCGTGCCCATGCGCAGGAAGCCGAAGGCCCAGAGCGTCAGCGCCGTGAAGGCCGCGCCGAGGGCGACGCCGGCCTGCTCGACTGCATCGCCGCTGCGGCCGATGAAGGCCATGTCGCAGAGGCCGGGCAGCACGGTGGTCAGATTGGCCATGATCGCCGGGAAGGCGATCGACCAGATCCGTCGGTTCAACGACGGGACGGCCTGCCCCGGAAGTCCCGACCCCGAAATGGACGACAAGGCGGCCGTGAGCTGCGGCAAATCAGACGATGACATGGCAGGAATTGCGCCCCGAAACCGCCCACACTATAGAGGGTGATAGCGAGACAAGACCAGAGATCTTCGATAAATTCCCCTGATCCACTGTATTTCTTGAGGGCTTATCCGTGACCGGCTTTGCAATTCGACGTCCCTATCTCCTGTTCCTCGGCAACGCCAAGGACCAGCTCGCGGCCAAGACCGCCCAGGGCATCCTGGACTGGCGCCCGGACTGGTGCCTCGGCCAGATGCGGCTCGAGGGCTGCAATGCCGACCTGAAGATCAAGGACATGAATTTCCAGGAGGCCGCCAAGGCCGGGGCCAAGACCGTGATCGTCGGCGTCGCCAACCGCGGCGGCGTGCTGTCGCCGGACTGGGTGGACATGCTGGCCGGGGCGCTGGAACTCGGCATGGACCTGGCGAGCGGGCTGCATCAGCGCCTCGCCGATCATCCGAAGCTGGTCGAGACTGCCAAGCGGCTCGGGCGCGAGCTCCACGACGTCCGTCACCCGACCCGCGAGTTCGAGGTCGGCACCGGCGCCAAGCGCGCGGGCAAGCGCCTGCTCGCGGTCGGCACCGATTGCTCGGTCGGCAAGATGTACACCACACTGGCGCTCGAGAAGGAAATGAAGAAGCGGGGCGCCAAGGCCGACTTCCGTGCCACGGGCCAGACCGGGATCTTCATCGCCGGCTCCGGCGTCTCGATCGACGCAGTGGTCTCGGATTTCGTCTCCGGCGCGGTCGAATGGCTCTCGCCGGCCAACGATGCGGACCATTGGGATCTGGTCGAAGGCCAGGGCTCGCTGTTCCACGCTTCTTACGCCGGCGTCAGCCTCGGCCTGCTGCATGGCGCGCAGCCGGACGCGCTGGTGCTCTGCCATGAGCCGACCCGTAAGCATATGCGCGGCCTGCCGCATTACCCGCTGCCGGACCTGAAGGCCTGCATGGAAGCCAATCTCGCCGCGGCGAAACTCACCAACGCCAAGGTGAAGTTCATCGGCGCCAGCATCAACACCAAGGGGCTCGACGAGGCGGCGGCGAAGGACTATCTCGCCAAGGTCGAGCGCGAGATCGGCCTGCCCACGGTCGATCCCATCCGTACGGGAGTCGGCCGCATCGCCGATCAGCTGTCATGACGCGAAAGCTCACAGTCAAAAGCGAGAGCTTCAAGCTCGCCCAGACCTTCACCATCTCCCGCGGCTCGAAGAGCGAGGCCGAAGTCCTCGTGGTCGAGATCGAGGAAGATGGCAAGATCGGCCGCGGCGAATGCGTTCCCTATGCGCGCTACAAGGAGAGCGTCGGCAGCGTCACCGAGATCGTCGAGAGCCTGCGCAACGCGATCGAAGGCGGGGTGGGCCGGCCGCGCCTGCGCAACCTGCTGAAGCCGGGCGCTGCGCGCAACGCGATCGACTGCGCGCTCTGGGACCTCGAGGCGAAGCTCGCGGGCAAGCCAGCCTGGGAACTGGCCGGGCTCGAGCAGCCGCATGACGTGGTCACGACCTATACGCTCAGCCTTGATACGCCGGCCAAGATGGCGGAAGCAGCGAAGACGAATGCCAGCCGCCCGTTCCTGAAGCTGAAGCTGGCCGGTCCGGAGGACCTGGAGCGCGTGAAGGCCGTGCACCAGGCGGCGCCCAACGCGAAGCTGATGGTCGATGCCAATGAAGGCTGGTCGATCGACGATTACAAGGCGCTCTCGCCCTTGCTGAAGAATCTGGGCGTGGTGCTGATCGAGCAGCCCTTGCCGGCGGAAGACGATCTGGCGCTGCTGGCCGTGAAGGGCTCGGTCCCCGTCTGCGCTGACGAGAGCTGCCACGATCTCCTAAGCCTGCGCACGCTGCACGGCCGCTATCAGTGCGTGAACATCAAACTCGACAAGGCCGGTGGCCTGACCGAAGCGCTGGCGATGGTCGCCGAGGCGCGGCGGTTGGAGTTCCAGGTGATGGTCGGCTGCATGGTCGCGACCTCGCTCTCGATGGCGCCGGGCTTCCTGGTCGCTCAGACCGCGGAATTCGTCGACCTCGACGGCCCGCTGCTGTTGGCCCAGGACCGGCCGCACGGTTTCAAGTTCACCGGCAGCACCATGCACCCGAATGCGCCGGAGCTTTGGGGGTAGAACCACTACAACGTCATGGCCGAGCTTGACCCGGCCATCTGTCTCCACTTGGCACGAGATGCCCGGGTCAAGCCCGGGCATGACGATCAGTTGTCAACGCGGGGCGAAGAACGCCTGCAGGTTCCGCGCCGCCGTTTCGATGTGCTGGGCAAGGATCGCGCAAGCCTCGTCGGCATCGTGGGCCGAGCAGGCGTCGATCATGCCGCGGTGTTCTTCCTGGGAAAGATGATTGCGGCCCATGGCGGCCAGATGAAAGCGCAGGAAACGATCGGCCGCCGCGAGCTGCTGATCGACCAAGGTCAGCAATCGCGGACGACCGGCGCGGCTGTAGAGCGTCATGTGGAAGCGGCGGTTCAGTTCACCCAGCTGTGCCTGGCCATCCTGCGCATCCATCTCATCGACGATCTCCCGCGCGCGGTTGAGGTCGGCCCGGGTCAGGTGCGGCACCGAGAGGCGTAAAGCCGCCGGCTCGAGCGCGGCGCGGATCGCGTAATTGTCGGCGCCCTCGGACGCCGAGATCTCGGTCACCACCGCGCCGCGATGCGGGTAGAAGTCGACCAAAGCCTGCGCCTCAAGCTGGCGCAGTGCTTCGCGGATCGGCATCCGGCTCAGGCCGAACTCGGCGGCGAGATCTTCCTGGCGCAGCGGCGTCCCGCCGGGGAGGGCGCCGGTCAGGATCGCCTCCTTGAGCGTGCTCTCGACATATTCCGTCGCCGTGCGGAAGCGCGGCCCTTTCGCGTCGATCAGCTTGGCGAGCGTGGCCAATTGCTTGAAAATCCTTTGAAATATCTATTTGTCGATTGGATCCAATTTGAGTATAGCTAGGCATCGCGGCGGCGGCAATGCCGCCCCTGGAGGGCCGTTTTGGGGAAGAGCGATGAGCGTTGAAGCAGCCGCCGTAGGGGACGAAGCGCAGGCGAAGGCGGTCGGGCCCTGGCCCCCGATCCTGGCCGGTCTGCTGGCTTCGGTGGTCGGCTATGGCAGTTCCTTCGCCATCGTCCTGCAAGGGCTGATCGGCGTCGGCGCGACTCCCGGCCAGGCTGAATCCGGCTTGCTGGCCCTGGGCACGATGATGGGCCTCGCCGCTGTCGTGTTCGGACTCAAATACCGCATGCCGATCGCGATCGCCTGGTCCACTCCCGGTGCGGCGCTGCTCGCCGCGACCGGCGTGATCGAGGGCGGCTTTGCCGCGGCGGTCGGTGCCTTCATCATCGCCGGTGCGCTGGTGGTCATCGCCGGATTATGGAAGCCGCTGGGGCGCGCCGTCCTGGCGATCCCGGCACCGCTCGCCAACGCCATGCTGGCCGGCGTGCTGCTGAGCTTCTGCATCGCGCCGGTCAAGGCCGTCGCCGAAGTGCCGATGCTGGCGCTGCCCGTGGTGATCGGCTGGGTCGTGGTCGCGCGCTTCGCCCGACTCTATGCCGCGCCCGCCGCGGTGGTGATCGCGGTTTTGATGTATGCGCTGGCGGCCTTCGGCTGGCTGCCGGGCGGCGCATCCGCGGACGCGGCGCCGTTGGCGCAGGGTTGGCAATGGCCGTCGCTCGAATGGGTGACGCCGGTCTTCTCCTGGTCGGCGGTGGTCTCGATCGCGCTGCCGCTCTTCCTGGTGACGATGGCCTCGCAGAATATTCCGGGCTTCGCGGTGCTGCGCGCCAATGGTTATGAGCCGCCGTCCTCGCCGCTGCTGGTGGGCACGGGGATCTCGACCTTAATCGCGGCGCCGTTCGGCGGCCATGCGATCAATCTCGCCGCCATCACCGCGGCGATCTGCGCCGGGCCCGATGCGCATCCCGATCCGCAGCGCCGCTACATCGCCGCGGTCACCTCGGGTGCCGCCTATGTGGCGATGGGAATCCTGGCACCTTTCGCCGCCGGATTCATCACCGCCTCGCCGCCGATCCTGATCGAGGCGGTCGCCGGTCTCGCCCTACTCGGCGCCTTCGGCGCGTCGAGCCTCGCCTTCCTCAATGCGCCGAAAGAGCGCGACGCAGCGCTTGTGACATTCGTCACCACCGCGTCCGGCTTCTCGGTCTTCGGCATCGGCGCGGCCTTCTGGGGTCTGGTGGCCGGCGGCGTGGTGCTCGCCCTGCATCGCTTGGGACGCCAAGCGTAACAAGGGTTTTCAAGCCTTGCCCTAGAACGGCTTAGGCGCGGAGTCCTCGCGCGCCAAGCCCGGGATTTCGCCTTTTATCTCAAGAAATTAAGAATTTGGTACGAATCGCGTATATGATGCGGAGCAACGAGTCTCTTGGATTTCGGGGTATGTCCGGACGATCGGCGGGTGGGACTGAAGCGTGAGCATCGCGCATATCCTCTGCGTGGATGACGATATTGCCGGACTGACGCAGCTCGGACAGCAGCTGCGCCAGGCGGGCTATACCGTCACGGCTGCGGCCGGCGGGCAGGCGGCGCTCGATCTTCTGGATGCGCAGCATTTCGACCTGGTCATGCTGGACTTGAGCATGCCGGACATGGGCGGGCTCGAGGTGCTCTATCGCGTGCGCCAGGTGCTGCGGCCCGACGAGCTGCCGATCATCATGATGTCCGATGCCGGCGAGGACGATCTCGTCGCCGGCGCGCTCAACGACGGCGCCGACGACTACGTCTCGAAGCCGCTGCATCTACCCGTCGCGCTGGCGCGGATCCGCTCGCATCTCGCGCGCTGCGCGGCGATCGCCGCCAACAAGAGCGAGCAGGAACGGTTCGCGCTCGCCGTCGCGGGTTCCAGCGACGGCATCTGGGACTGGATCATCAAGACCGACCAGCTCTATTTCTCGCCACGCTGCCTCGAGCTCCTCGGCCTCGACCGGGATGCGGTGCTCGACACGATGGACAGCTGGGTCGGCATGCTGCATCGCGACGACGTGGACGCGTTCCAGCTGGCGCTCCGGAACCATCTCGAGGGCATCTCGCTCGCCTTCCAGATCGAATGCCGGATCCAACACGCCAACATGACCCATCGCTGGTTCCTGGTGCGCGGCACCTCGCTGCGGAACGAATACGGCAAGGCCTGGCGGGTCGCCGGCTCGATCAGCGATATCAGCGAGCGCAAGCTGACCGACGCGATGACCGGGCTGCCCAACCGCATCGTGCTCTATGACCGCATCAACCAGTCGATCATCAAGACCAAGCGCCGCGACCGGGCCGGCGGCACCGTCACCGCCGCGAATTTCGGCATCATCCTGCTGCAGATCGACCGCTACGAGACCATGCGCGAGGCCTATGGCCAGGCCTTCTGCGACCTGGTGCAGAAGGCGGTCTCGCAGCGCCTGATCACCACTTTGCGCACCACCGACACACTGACCATCATGTCGGAAAACACCATGTGCATCCTGGTCGATGTGATGCGCGACGACACCGATCTGGTGCGCGTCGCCAACCGGGTGAAGCAGGCCGCCGAAGAGCCGATCACTATGGGCGAGGAATCGGTCATGCTGACGCTCTCGATCGGCATGGCCCAGGCCCAGCCGCATCACGAGATCGCCGACGAGCTGATCAAGGACGCGACCGCGGCCTTGAACAAGGCGCGCGACGAGGGCGGCGGGCAGGAGGTCGTGTTCGACCCCGAAATGCAGCGCCGCGCCCGCGACCGCCTGCGGATCGAAGCCGACCTGCACCAGGCCCTGCGGCGCGAAGAGCTGCTGGTGCTCTACCAGCCGATCGTCGATCTCAATTCCGGCGCGCTGTCCGGTTTCGAGGCTTTGGTGCGCTGGCACCACCCGACCCGCGGCATGGTCTCGCCGATGGATTTCATCCCGATCGCCGAGGAGACCGGCCTGATCATCCCGATCGGCACCTGGGTGCTGCAGCAATCCTGCCGCCAGGCCCGCGCCTGGATCGATGCCGGCGCGGATCCGGAGCTCTTCGTCAGCGTCAACGTCTCCAGCCGCCAGCTCGACGGGCCGTCCTTGCCGGACATCGTGCGCTCGGCGCTGGACACCAACCGGCTCGAGCCGCAGCGGCTGAAGCTGGAGATCACCGAGAGCGCGGTGATGCGCGATTTCGAAGTGACCTTGGGCCTGTTGAACCGGCTGCGCGCGATCGGCGCCGGCCTGTCGCTGGACGATTTCGGCACCGGTTATTCGTCGCTGTCGCTGCTGAAGCGGCTGCCGATCGACACCTTGAAGGTCGATCGCTCCTTCGTCTCCTCGATGGGCGTCGATTCCGCCGGCGTGCGGATGGTGGAAGCGATCCTGCAACTGGCCCGGCTGTTCCGCCTGAAGGTCGTGGCCGAGGGCATCGAGCGCAACGAGGAATCTGAGCTCTTACGCGCACTCTCCTGCGAATACGGCCAGGGCTGGCTGTTCGGCAAGCCGCTCACCCCCGACGCCTGCATGGAACGGCTGCTGAAGCGCGACAAGGCCGTCGCGAACTAGCGCGTCATCCCTCCAGACAGCGGCTTTCCTCGGCGACCTTCCGGATCGGTTTCGCCACTTCCGGCAGCGCCAGGTTCGGCTCGAACTTCGACTTCGAATCCGGCGCGGCTTTGGGCGCATCGAGGCCGCCTGAGATGCGGATCGGGATATCGAGGGCGAAGAAGCCGGTCGATTTCGGGTCCGAGCGGATGGTGAGGTCGAGGCTGCCCTTCGCGAGGTCGATGGTGCCCCCGCCGGTCAAGACGGCTTCTCCCGTGCGCAGGATCAGCGGCGAAATCTGGGCGACCCCGTTCTTCACCGTGGCGACACCGAGCAGGCAGCGGACCGCGGACATGCCTTCGCCTTTGCGGAAGATGGTGCGGAGATCGACTGAGGCCTTCTCGAGGACATCGCGTGAGACCTTGCCTTCGGTCATCGCGAAGACCGCGCTGCCTTGCCCCTGCGACAGAACCTCGCCGAGCGTCGCTGCCGTCGCATCGAGCGCGATGCGGGCGCTGATCCGGCCGGCGATCTCGCTGGTCGCGATGCCGAGTGTTTTCAGGAGATCCGTGAGATTGCCGCCGGGCAGGCCGGCGTTGACGCGCAGGCGAGTAGCCTTGCCCGCGCTCTTCGCCGTGCCGTTCGCTTCGAAGGTCGTGCCCGCCAGGTCGAATTTGATGCTGTCGATATCGATGGCACCCGGACCGCCGGTCCCCACCAGCGCGAAGCCGGCGAGGGTGGTCTTGCCGTATTTCAAGCGCTTGGCGGCGAGATCCGCCTTGATCTCCGGCGCGGTCTTGTCCGGGAGCGTGAGGGCGATGGATTTCCAATCGCTGTCCTTCGATGCCTTCTTCTTGCCGAGCATGCTGTCGAGATCGAGACTGTCATAGCGCGCCTTGATCGCCATCTTGTCGGTGCCGCCGCGCGGGCCTTCATCGAGGATGAAGCGGCCGGTGACCGGATTCTCCGCCATCACGCCCTGGATGCCGTCGATCTGCCAGTGATCGCCGCTGTGCGAAAGCGTGCCGTTGAACTTGGCGGGGAAGGCCGCCGGGAGGCCGGCGTCGAAAGCCTCCAGCAGCTTGCCGAGATTCTGCGTATCGATCGTCAGCGCGGCCTGGTCGATCTCGTCGAAGTCCAGCGGCTTCATCAGATGTCCGTCGAAGGCGATCAGGCTGTCTTTGTTGGAGACCGTGAATTCCTCGCCGAAGGGGACCGCGCCGTTGCGCAGGGTGATGAAGGAATCGGTGGTGGCTTTGAGTGTCGCTGGAAGATCGTTATAGGCGCCGTCGGCGGTGAGGGTCACCGGCTGGTCGTCGCCGGAAGTCTGGATCGCGGCCTGCTTCAAGGCGGTGACCAGCAGCTTGCCGCTGGTGGTGCGGTAAGTGACGGTGGCGTCGTGCAGCGTGAAGTCGAGCAGGGTCGGAAACTGCGTGCGGTCCTTGGGAACGATCCCCAGGCCGCCGACCGAACCGCCGCCGCCACCCGCGAACTCCCAATTGCCGGTGCCCTTCTCGTCACGCTCCAGCATGATTTCCGGCCGCGTCACGTCCAGGCGGCGATAGCGGATCACGCCCTGCAGCAAGGGACGGACATCGATCTGCGCATAGAGATGTTCCAGGGTCACCATCTCGGGCCGGGTGCCCCAGGGCGCATTGGCGATGCGCAGGTCGCGGATCTCGATGCTGAGCGGGTCGCCCCAGCCGATCATCAATGCCCCGACCGTCACCTTGCGGCCGAGCGCATCGCTGGCCTCGCGTTCGGCATAGCCCCGGTAGTCGAGGTTCATCACCCAGAGCACGCCGGCGCCGGCCAGCAGCACCACGACCAGCAGCAGGGAAAGGATGACGATGGCGACTTGGCGTAAGCGCACGCGCGGCTCCGATGGAAGGGGCGCCGCTTCCTTGGCCGACCCTGGGGCTGATGCTCAGCCGACTAACACCGCTTGCGATGCGGGGTTGCTAGAGGGCCGGCATCCGGAACGGCTGAATCTGCTCGAAAGCATGGGCGGCGCGCAGCACGCGGTGGTCGCCGAGAACGGGGCCGACGATCTGCAGCCCCGCCGGCTTTCCAGCACAGTGGGATCCGAAGCTTGGAATTCACGTGACTTGAAGTCGCGGCC
>JADMIO010789743.1_pt1 | contig 41695 bp, 38 predicted proteins | sample 8958161 | NCBI WGS metagenome assembly JADMIO01 (sample SAMN16585339, study PRJNA669376) | soil metagenome | isolation source: Crop rotation soil | place: USA: Cullars Rotation, Alabama | collected 2011 | reverse complement strand
CCGCTGTCGCCGACGGCGCGGGCTTGGCCGCGGGCGCGGCTTGCGCCGGCGCAGCTCCGTCCGCCGCTTCGTCCAGCGTCAGGATCAGGTGGCCTTCGCCCACCTTGTCGCCGACTTTGACGCCCACCGATTTGACCGTGCCGGCGGCCGGTGCCGGCACATCCATCGTCGCCTTGTCCGATTCGAGCGTGACCAGCGAGTCCTCGGCCTTGACGGTGTCGCCGGGCTTGACCAGGACCTCGATCACCGGCACGTCGGTAAAGTCGCCGATGTCGGGAACCTTGACTTCGATTGTGCTCATCGCGACCTCAAAGGCTTGCCGGCAAGGGCGAACGCCGTTCGCATTGCATCAGACGGTCCATGGCGCGGCCTTCGCCGCGTCGATGCCGTATTTCGCGATCGCTTCGGCTGCTTTGGCCGCAGGCAGCGTGCCATCGTCGGCCAGCGCTTTCAGCGCCGCGACGGTGATGTACCACCGGTCGACTTCGAAAAACCGGCGCAGCTTTTCGCGGGTGTCGGAGCGCCCGAAGCCATCGGTGCCCAGGACGACATAACGGCGCGGCACGAATTCCCGGATCTGCCCGGCGAAAGCGCGCACATAGTCGGTTGCCGCGATGACCGGACCCTGCGTTTGCGCGAGCCGTGCCGTCACATGCGGCACGCGCGGCGTCTCGTTCGGATGCAGCATGTTCCAGCGCGCCGCGGCTTCGCCCTCGCGCGCGAGCTCGGTGAACGAGGTGCAGCCCCACACGTCGGCGTCGACGCCCCAATCCGCCTTGAGCAGCTCGGCGGCTTCGATCGCCTCGCGCAGGATCACGCCCGAGCCCAACAGCTGGACGCGCGGCGCCTTGGCCTTGGCGCCTTGGCCGGCGCCCGCCTTGAACAGATACATGCCCTTGATGATGTCGGCAGCGGCGCCTTCGGGCATCGCCGGCTGCGCGTAGTTCTCGTTCATTACCGTCAGGTAGTAATAGACGTCCTGCTGCTCGGCGTACATACGCCGCAGTCCGTCCTGGATGATGACCGCGAGCTCGTAGCCGAACGTCGGATCGTACGAGACGCAATTCGGGATCGTCGCCGCGTAGATGTGCGAATGCCCGTCCTCGTGCTGCAGGCCTTCGCCATTGAGCGTCGTCCGCCCGGCCGTGCCGCCGAGCAGGAAGCCGCGAGAGCGCATGTCGCCGGCCGCCCACGCCAGGTCGCCGACGCGCTGGAAGCCGAACATCGAGTAGAAGATGTAGAACGGGATCATGGGCACGCCGTGCGTCGAGTAGCTGGTCGCCGCGGCCATCCAGTCGCACATCGCTCCGGGCTCGTTGATTCCCTCCTGCAGCACTTGGCCGCTCTTGCTTTCCTTGTAGAACATCAGCTGGTCGGCGTCCTGCGGCGTGTACAACTGGCCGAGCTGATTCCAGATGCCGAGCTGCCGGAACATCCCTTCCATGCCGAAGGTGCGCGACTCGTCCGGCACGATGGGCACGATGTGCTTGCCGATGTTCTTGTCGCGCAAGAGCGTCTGCAGGATCTGCACGAACGCCATCGTCGTCGAGATCTCGCGGTCTTCGGTGCTCTTGAGGAAGCGCTCCAGCGCCGCGAGTCCGGGGACGGCGAGCGACGCCGCCGTCTTGCGCCGGGCCGGTAGGAATCCGCCGAGCTCCATTCGCCGCGCCTTCATGTATTCGGCCTCGGCCGAACCCGGCGGAAACTTGACGTACGGGATTTCGTCGAGCTTGTCGTCGGACACCGGGATCTGAAAACGATCGCGAAAGTGCCGGACCGAGCCGCCGGACAATTTCTTCTGCTGATGCGTAATGTTCTGGGCCTCGCCGCCTTCGCCCATGCCATAGCCCTTGATCGTCTTGGCGAGGATGACCGTCGGCTGTCCTTTGTGGTCGACGGCAGACCGGTAGGCAGCGTAGACCTTGTGCGGATCATGGCCGCCGCGGTTCAGATTCCAGATATCCTCGTCGGAATAGTCGGCGACGAGTGCCTTGAGCTCCGGCGTGTTGAAGAAGTATTCGCGCACGTAGGCGCCATCCTTGGACTTGAACGTCTGGTACTCGCCGTCGACGCACTCCATCATCCGGCGCATCAGGATGCCCTGCTTGTCGCGCGCCAGCAGCGCGTCCCAGCGCGAGCCCCAGATGACCTTGATCACGTTCCAGCCGGCGCCCCGAAACTCGGCCTCGAGCTCCTGGATGATCTTGCCGTTGCCGCGCACCGGTCCGTCGAGCCGCTGCAGGTTGCAGTTGATGACGAAGATCAGGTTGTCCAGCGCCTCGCGCGCGGCCATGCCGATCGCGCCCATCGATTCCGGCTCGTCCATTTCGCCGTCGCCGCAGAAGCACCAGACCTTGCGTCCCTCGGTCTTGGCCAGGCCGCGGTCCTGCAGATACTTCATGAAGCGCGCCTGATAGATAGCCATCAGCGGGCCGAGGCCCATCGACACCGTCGGGAACTGCCAGAATTCCGGCATCAGCCAGGGATGCGGATAGGAAGACACGCCCTTGCCATCGACCTCCTGGCGAAAGTTGTCCATCTGCTCGTCGGTGAAGCGGCCCAGCATATGGGCACGGGCATAGACGCCCGGCGCCGAATGACCCTGCACGAACACCAGGTCGCCGCCGTGCTCGTCCGACGGCGCATGCCAGAAATGGTTGAAGCCGGTGTCGTACAGCGTCGCTGCGGAGGCGAAGCTGGCGATATGGCCGCCGACGTTGGTGTGCTTGTTGGCGCGCACGACCATCGCCATCGCGTTCCAGCGCACATAAGAGCGGATCCGGTGCTCGATCGCCTGGTCGCCGGGAATGCGGACCTGCTTGTCGACCGGAATCGTATTGATATAGGCGGTATTGGCCGAAAACGGCATGTAGGCGCCGGAACGGCGCGCCTTGTCGATCACCTGCTCGATCAGGAAGTGCGCGCGGTCCGGACCTTCATGCTCGAGCACGCCGTCGATCGCGTCCAGCCATTCGCGAGTTTCCTGCGGGTCGAGATCGGGTTTGATGTCCATGCAGAACTCCTTCGATGATGCTTGCAGCGGTCGCGCGAATTTCGATTGTATGCGTCGCGACATGAGGCCGCATTGCTGCGACGCGGCACCCGACGCCCGAGGCTCCCCAGAGGATACCATATCGTGGAAACCATTTCCAAAACCGTAGGACGACGACGGGGCCAACTACTCGGCGATCGCCACCGTCCGTAGCTCGGTCGCGAGCCCCTGGACCGGCACATCGTGCGCTCCCGCCGGAACCCGATCGACCAGTTGCATTTCGTAAGCGCCGGCGATCCGCGCCGCGTCGCGCCGCAGCTGCGGGAGCAACCTGTCGTAATAGCCGCCGCCGTAACCGAGGCGGTGGCCGGCGGTGTCGAACGCGATCCCGGGCACCAGTACCCAATCGATCGCGTCGGCGGCGATGAGTGCGCAGTGCGACTGCGGCTCGGGTATGCCCCGGTAGCCGGGCCCGACGTCACGTGACGGTTCGCTCAATCGGCACAGCTCGAGTGTGTGCGCCGTGGCGTTGACGCGCGGCAGCGCGACCGCCTTGCCGCGCTCGAGGGCGATCAGCAGCAGCGGCATCGTGTCCCACTCGCTGCCGAACGGCGATGTCAGGAGCACGGTCGAGGCCGCGGCGAAATCGCCTCGGCGCGCGAGCGCCCGGCAAATCGCAGCGCTTGCCGCCGCGCGAAACTCGGGGGGCAGAGAATCGCGCGCCGCAAGCACGCGCTCGCGCAGCGCGCGTTTGGTCTCGCGCAGCGAATCGGCGGTCGGCGGCGGTTGACCGGAGGAAGACTGCGCCACGAACGGATGTTACCGCAGGCTCGGCGGCGAGGCCTCGCTGCGCCTATAATGGCGCCTTCCCCGACGCACCGCTCGATCCCGACGATGAATCACTCTCACCAGCACCATCGTGCGCGCCGCGCGCGATTGATCGCTGAAATGCGCCGCCAGAGCGGCGGCGGGATCGCTGCGATCCCGACAGCGCCCGAAGCGATCCGCAATGCGGATACTCATTATCCGTACCGGCCGGACAGCCATTTCTATTACCTTTGCGGATTTCCCGAAGCCGAAGCCGTCGTCGTGCTCCTTGCGGGAGCGGACGACGGTGATTCCAAACAGATATTGCTGTGCCGGGACAAGAACCCCGAGCGCGAGATCTGGGACGGCTTTCGCTACGGGCCCGACGCCGCGCGCGAGATTTTCGGCTTCGACGAGGCGTATTCGATCGGCGAGCTCCAGACGAGGCTTACCGACTGGAGCGGCGATCGGCCCGCCGTGTTCACGCCGATCGGCCTGTACCCAGCGTGGGACGACCTGATTACGACGAGCCTGAATGAAGTCCGCAGCCGAGTGCGCACCGGAGTCGCGGCGCCGGAAGTCGTGGTCGACGTCCGCGCGGCGCTCTCTTCGATGCGCCTGACCAAGGACGAACAGGAACTGAAGCTGATGCGCCGTGCGGCTGAGATTTCCTGCGGAGCGCATCGCCGCGCGATGGCGCGTACGCGCGCCGACTGGTACGAATACCAGGTCGAGGCCGAATTGATGCACGAATTCCTGCGCTCGGGGGCGCAGGCGGTCGCCTATCCGTCGATCGTCGCCTCCGGGCCCAACGCCTGCGTGCTGCACTACCGCGACAACAACCGCCAGATGCAATCGGGCGATCTGCTTCTGATCGACGCCGGTTGCGAGTTCGAGGGCTACGCGTCCGACGTCACCCGCACGTTCCCGGTCAGCGGCAAGTTCAGCGGGCCGCAAAAGGATATCTACGAGCTGGTGCTGGCCACCCAGCTCGCCTGTATCGACGCCGTCGCGCCGGGCCGCCCGTTTCATGCTTACCACGAGGTTGCCGAGCGCGTGCTGGCCCAGGGTCTGATCGATCTGAAGCTTTGCGAGGGCTCGCTCGACGCCGTGCTCGAATCGGGTGCCTACAAGCAGTTCTATATGCATCGCGCGGGACACTGGCTGGGACTCGACGTGCACGACGTCGGCCTGTATCGCGTCAACGGCGAGTCACGCCTGCTCGAGCCGGGCATGCTGCTTACCGTCGAGCCGGGATGCTATATCCGGCCCGGCGACAAGGTGCCCGAGGAGTTTTGGGATATCGGCGTGCGCATCGAGGACGACGTGCTGGTCAGCGCTGCGGGTAATGAAAACCTGACCGCGGCGGCGCCCAAGACGGTGGCCGACATCGAAGCGCTGATGCAGCACTGACGGCGGCGCGCCGCCGGCGTGTCCTGATTCCAGACGTTTTCGACCGGGCTCCAGCAGTGTTGAACGACATCGTCATCGTCGGCGCAGGCCCTGTCGGCGCAACCTTGGCGCTTGCGCTGGCCGGCGGCGATCTCGGTGTGGTCAGCCTGGACGCGCGCGCCAAAGACACTGTCGCGTCGGGTGATCGCTCGCTGGCGCTGTCACACGGCGCACGACTGATTTTCGATCGCCTTGGCGTATGGAGCGCCGTCGCGTCCACCGCGGGAGCGGTGACCGCCATTACCGCCATCGACGTATCGCAGCGCGGCGGATTCGGCGCAGCGCGGCTGGACGCGCACGAGCAAGGCGTACCCGCGCTCGGCTACGTTGTCAGCTATCGCGCGCTGCAAGCCGCGCTCGACGCGGCACTCGTCCGCGCCGGCATCCTGGTCCATCATGGCGTCACGGTCGCCAAAGTCGATGCGACGCCGGCGTACGCGCGGATCCGCGGCGAGCGCGACGGCGGGCCCTGCGAGTGGACGGCGCGACTGGCCGCCGTCGCCGACGGCGGTGGGGATATCGTCGCGGGCACCGTCCGCCATCGCCACGATTATCGTCAGCTCGCGCTGGTCGCGAAGCTGTGGCGGGACGAGCCGCACCGCGGGATTGCTTACGAGCGCTTTACGCCCGAGGGGCCGATGGCCTTGCTCCCCGAGGGTGATCATTACGGGCTAGTGTGGACGACGACGCCGGAGCAGGGTAAAGCGCTTGCGGCGATGCCGGAAAGCCAGTTCCTTGCCGCGCTCGCCACGCGATTCGGCGCGCGCGCGGGCGGCTTTCTGAAAAGCGAGGACCGGCGCACGTTTCCGCTTTCGCTCGAGTTTGCCGGAACCGTTATCGGCTCCCGCACCGTTCTGCTGGGCAACGCCGCGCAGGCGCTGCATCCGGTCGCCGGCCAGGGTTTCAACCTCGGCGTACGCGATGCATACGAACTGGCACAGGTGCTGCACGCGACGCCGCGCGATCGACTCGGCGCGACCCGCAGTCTATCCGCGTACGCGCGCCGCCGGCTCGCCGATCGCTGGTCCGGGATTGCATTGACGCACGGATTGCTCGGCGTGTTCGGCAGCGACGCCGCGCTGCTTCGCTGGCCGCGCGGGTTGGCGCTTACTCTGCTCGATTCGCTGCCACCGCTGAAACGAATTTTCACGTACGCAATGTTGTACGGGTTGCACTGAAGCGTCACGCACGCGCATCGACATCAAGCAAGAATGGTTCCCGCGCGGCGAACGGCGCTGTTGCAAAAATGTCCGACGCGTGGGCGCGTTGCGCAATATTTTTTCGCCGATGACGCGGGCGAGGCAAACTCGGTATAATCCGTTCCCCGCCGCAGCATCCGCGACTCATTCCAGTGCAGATCGGTCCGTATCACATTTCGATTCCGTTGGTCGTCGCGCCGATGGCGGGAGTCACCGACCGGCCCTTCCGCCAGCTGTGCAAGCGCCTGGGCGCCGGGCTCGCCGTGTCCGAAATGGTGGCCTCGAATCCCAGGCTGTGGAACACGGCGAAGTCTTTGCGTCGCACCGACCACTGCGGCGAGGTCGAGCCGATCGTTGTGCAGATCGCCGGTGCCGATCCGGCGATGATGGCCGATGCCGCCCGCTACAATGTCGAGCGCGGTGCGCAGATCATCGACATCAACATGGGCTGCCCGGCGAAAAAGGTCTGCAACGTCGCGGCCGGCTCGGCGCTGCTGCAGGACGAGCCGCTGGTCGCCGCGATCGTCGCCGCTGTCGTGGCGGCGGTGCCGGTTCCGGTCACGCTGAAGATCCGCACCGGCTGGAACCGGCAGAACCGCAATGCGGTCCGCATCGCCCGCATCGCCGAGGATGCCGGCATTGCGGCGCTGTCGGTCCACGGCCGGACGCGCGAATGCGCGTTTGTCGGGCCGGTCGAGTACGAAACGATCCGCGTGATCAAGCGCTCGGTCGGCATACCGGTGATCGCCAACGGCGACATCGATACGTCGGAGAAGGCGCGCGAGGTCCTGGCCTGCACCGGCGCCGACGCGATCATGATCGGGCGGGCGGCGCAAGGCCGCCCTTGGATCTTCCGCGAGATCGCCCATTTTCTCGCGACCGGCGAGCGGTTGCCGCCGCCGCGGGTCGATGAAATGCATCTGCTGATCATCGAGCACCTCGCCGACCATTACGCCTTCTACGGCGAGGTCGACGGCGTGCGCATTGCGCGCAAGCATCTCGGCTGGTATACAAGCAAGCTCGCCGGCGGTGATGCGTTTCGCGCTCAAATGAACCGGCTGGAAAGCTCGGCAGATCAGGTCGCCGCCGTCGACCGGTATTTCGGCCGGCTTGCCGCCGTTGGGGAGCGCCTGGTCTATTCGGCAGAGGCGCAGACAGAAGCTTCGTGGGTGGAGGAGGCCCTCGCAGCGTGAGACGAACCACTCGCATGAACGGCGGCAATGAGATTTGCCGCAGCGTCGAAAAGTCGCTCGAAGAGTATTTTCGCAAGCTCGACGGGGAACAGCCCCACAGCATCTACGACATGGTGATCGCGAACGTCGAGCGTTCGTTGCTGACCTCGGTCATGCATCGCGCCGGCGGCAACCAGACGCAGGCGGCCGACATGCTGGGGCTCAATCGCAACACGCTCCGCTCCAAGCTCTCGAAGTACAATATACGGTAGGGTCCGGTTCGCGCGTGCTGAAGACGGCGCCGGGCCCGTGCTCTTAAGCGCGGCGCGCGTATCGCGCCGATCTTTCCGGTCCGCCGCTCGCCATGAACACGCCGATCGCCCGGGCGCTGCTCTCGGTTTCCGACAAGACAGGTCTGGTCGAATTTGCCCGCGGCCTGGCCAACCTGGGCGTCGCTCTGCTGTCCACGGGCGGCACCGCCAAGGCTCTCTGCGCTGCCGGGCTCGAAGTCACGGAGATCGATGCCTATACCGGCTTTCCCGAAATGCTCGATGGGCGGGTCAAGACGCTGCATCCGAAAGTGCATGCCGGCATCCTCGCCCGGCGCGACTCGAGCGAGCACGCCGCCACACTCGCGGCGCACGGGATTCCGCCGATCGATCTGGTCGTCGTCAATCTGTATCCGTTCCGCGAGACCATCGCCAGGGCTGGCTGCACGCTCGCCGAAGCGATCGAGAACATCGACATCGGCGGTCCGACGCTGGTCCGGGCGGCGGCGAAAAACTACGCCGGCGTGGGCGTTGTCGTCGATCCGGGCGATTACGATGGGCTGCTGCAAGAGCTCAAGACCAACGCCGGGAAGCTCACCGCGGCTACGCGCTTCGGTCTGGCGCGAAAGGCCTTTTCGCACACCGCCGCCTACGATGGTGCGATCAGCAACTATCTGACGGCACGCGACGAAGCCGGCACGCCGCAGTCGTTCCCGGACCGGTTCAACTGGCAGGGTGCAAAACTGCAGGATCTGCGCTACGGCGAAAATCCGCACCAGCAGGCAGCCTTCTACCGTGACGAGACGCCGGCGGGTGGAACGATCGCCGCGGCCGGCCAATTGCAGGGCAAGGAGCTCTCGTACAACAACATCGCCGACAGCGATGCCGCCTGGGAATGCGTCAAGACATTCAGCGAGACGGCTTGCGTGATCGTCAAGCACGCGAACCCCTGCGGCGTCGCAGTGGCGGCGACGCCGTTGGAGGCGTACCGCAAGGCACTTGCGACCGATCCGACCTCGGCCTTCGGCGGCATCATCGCGTTCAACCGGGAGGTCGACGCCGAGACTGCCGATGCGGTCGCAGCGCAATTCGTCGAAGTGCTGATTGCGCCTTCCTACACGGCTGAAGCGCTCGAGCGCAATGCGAAAAAGGCCAATGTGCGCGTCCTCAAGCTGGCGTTGGCGATGGTTCCGCAGCGCAGCTGGGACTCGAAACGGGTCGGCGGCGGCATGCTGATCCAGACGGCGGACATCGACAATCTAGCCGCGGGTGAGCTCAAGGTCATGACCAAGAAATCGCCGACCGCGGCGCAGCTGACCGACCTACTCTTTGCGTGGCGCGTCGCCCGCTTCGTCAAGTCGAACGCCATCGTCTACTGCGCCGGCGGCGCGACGCTGGGCATCGGCGCGGGTCAGATGAGCCGCGTCGATTCGACGCGCATCGCTGCGATCAAGGCTGCGAGCGCCGGCCTGTCGCTCGTCGGATCGGTCGTCGCCTCCGATGCCTTTTTCCCTTTCCGCGACGGTCTGGATGTCGTCGCCGACAACGGCGCGATCGCCGTCATCCAGCCGGGCGGCAGCATGCGCGACGCGGAAGTGATCGCCGCGGCCGACGAGCGCGGCATTGCGATGGTCTTTACCGGGATCCGCCATTTTCGCCACTAAGCGCGCGAATCCACCCTTGCGCATCGCGGCTGCGGCGGGGCTGGTCTTGGCGCGATGAAGCTGCTGGTCATCGGCGGCGGCGGCCGCGAGCACGCGCTGGCATGGAAAATCGCGCAGTCGCAGCGCGTGTCGCAGGTTTTTGTCGCACCCGGCAATGCCGGAACCGGCACCGAGCCCGGCGTCATCAATATCGGGCAGCAGGAGATCTCCGGTCTGGTCGAATTCGCTCGCCGCGAGCCGATCGCGCTGTCGGTCGTCGGACCCGAGGTGCCGCTGGCCGCAGGCGTGGTCGACGCTTTCCGCGCCGCGGGGTTGAAGATATTCGGACCGACGCAGGCGGCAGCGCAGCTGGAAAGCTCGAAGGACTACGCCAAGGCTTTCATGGTCCGTCACCGCATTCCGACCGCGCGGCATCGCACGTTCGATAAGGCGGCGGACGCCCACGCCTACATCGACGCGCACGGCGCGCCCATCGTCGTGAAGGCGGACGGTCTCGCCGCAGGCAAAGGTGTCGTCGTCGCCGCGTCCGCGGCCGAGGCGCACGCAGCCGTCGATGCCATGCTGGCCGGACACGCGATCGCGGTCCAGCACGCCGCCGGCGGACCGCGCGTCGTCATCGAGGATTTGCTCGAAGGGGAGGAGGCGAGCTTCATCGTCATGGCCGACGGCAAGCACGTGCTGGCGCTCGCCTCGTCGCAAGACCACAAGCGCCTGTCCGACGGCGATCGCGGACCGAACACCGGAGGCATGGGGGCGTATTCGCCGGCCCCGGTCGTAACGCCGGAAGTGCACGCGCGGATCATGCGCGAGATTATTCTGCCGGCGGTCAACGGCATGGCCGCCGACGGCATACCCTATATCGGATTTCTGTACGCCGGCGTGATGATCGATCCCGCCGGCAATCCATCGACGCTCGAATTCAACTGCCGCCTGGGCGACCCGGAGACGCAGCCGATCCTGATGCGGCTCAAATCCGACCTGGTCGATCTGTTGGAGCATGGGATCAACGGCACGCTCGATCGGATCGACGCGGAGTGGGATCGGCGGGTCGCTCTCGGCGTCGTCCTCGCCGCAGCCGGCTATCCCGACGACCCGCGCCGCGGCGATGCCATCTCCGGCCTCGACCACGCGAGCGACGAGTGCAAGGTGTTTCATGCCGGCACGTCGCTGCGCGACGGCAAGGTCGTGACCAGCGGCGGACGCGTGCTTTGCGTCACTGCGTTGGGGGACACGGTGCGGCAGGCGCAGCGCAATGCGTACGCCGCCGTCGCCCGTATTCATTTCGACGGTATGCAGTATCGCGCCGACATCGGGCACCGCGCGCTGGCGGCGCGGCGCGGCTGAAGCTCGGGGCCTCGCCAGCATCGTCACGATGGACATCGAACGCGCCGCCGAATACTTCACCGGCCTGCAGGATCGCATCGTCGGTCGGCTGGAGGCGATCGACGGCACGCTGTTCGGACGCGATTCGTGGCGACGCCCCGAAGGCGGGGGCGGCATCAGCCGGATTCTCGAGCGCGGCCGCGTCTTCGAACGCGCGGGCGTCAATTACTCACGAGTCGCCGGCGAGCGCTTGCCGCCGTCGGCCAGCGCTTCCCGGCCGCAGCTTGCCGGCTGCGGATTCGAAGCAGCAGGCGTTTCGCTGGTGCTGCATCCAGCCAATCCGCACGCCCCGACCGTGCATATGAACCTGCGCCTGTTCGTGGCCAAAAAACCCGGCGCCGATGCCCTCTGGTGGTTCGGCGGTGGCATGGATCTGACACCGTATTACGGCTACGAGGAGGATGCCGTGCATTTCCATGCCTGCTGCCGCGATGCGCTGGCGCCGTTCGGCGCCGGCTGCTATCCGCGCTTCAAGCACTGGTGCGACGACTACTTCCGGATCCGGCATCGTAACGAGCCGCGGGGCGTCGGCGGCATTTTTTTCGACGACTTGAACGAGCGCGGCTTTGCGCACAGCTTCGCGCTGACCCGGGCCGTCGGCGACGCCTTCCTGGGCGCCTACGAGCCGATTCTGTTGCGACGGAAGGACCTGCGGTACGGCGAGCGCGAGCGGGAATTCCAGAACTATCGCCGCGGCCGCTACGTCGAGTTCAACTTGGTCTACGATCGCGGGACGCTGTTCGGATTGCAGTCGAACGGCCGCGCCGAGGCGATTCTGATGTCGCTGCCGCCGGTCGTCAGCTGGCGCTACGACTGGCGCCCCGAGCCGGGCAGCGCCGAGGCCAGGCTGTACACCGACTTTCTCGTCGCACGCGACTGGCTGGGCGAAACAACGCGATGACAGACGATGATGAACACCCGGGACTGCGCGAGATCGGCCTCGATTCGGAGGACGTCTTCCGCGGTCGGCTGCTGCACGTCAAGCGCGACACCGTGCGCCTGCCCGACGGAACCGAGGCGACGCGCGAATACATCGTGCATCCGGGCGCAGTGATGATTATTCCGCGTCTTCCCGACGGCTCGCTGCTGTTCGAGCGGCAATTCCGCTATCCCCACCAGCGCGTGTTCATCGAGTTTCCCGCGGGCAAGATCGATTCCGGCGAGGATCCGCTGGCGACAGCCAAGCGCGAGCTGCTCGAGGAGACCGGCTACACCGCCGCCCGCTGGGACTATGTCGCGACGATGCATCCCTTGATCACGTACTCGACCGAGTACATCGCGATCTACGCCGCCGATGAGCTCGCCTATGCAGGCGCACGGCTCGATGCCGGTGAGTTCGTCGAGACTTTTACCGCGACGCTGGACGAGGCTCTCGGCTGGCTCGAGCGCGGCGAGGTCACCGACGGCAAGACGATGCTGGGCCTGTTGCTGCTGGCGCGCGGCATTGCGGCGCCACGGCGGACATGACGGCTTCGCCGATTACGCGTCGCCTGGTGATCACCGGGCGCGTGCAGGGCGTCGGATTTCGCTATGCGTTCGCCGACGAAGCGCGCGCGCGCGGACTCGGCGGATGGGTGCGCAATCGGCGCGATGGCCATGTCGAGGCGCTAATCAGCGGTCCGGCGTCAGACATCGAGGCGATGATTGCCTGGGCGCGAGTCGGGCCGCCGGCGGCGCGCGTTTCCTCCATCGAGGTCGAGGAAGCGCTCGCGACCTCCGGCGCGTTCGAGATCGTCGCCACCTTGTAAGCGCGGGGTCGGCGGCCACGACCCGGACTTGCCTTCCGCGGGCTACACCGACTCGCCGAGGTAGGCTTCGCGCACCTTCGGGTTCGACAGCAGCTGGCGGGCGTCGCCGGAAAGCGTGATCGTGCCGCTTTCCATCACGTAACCGCGATGGCTCACTTCGAGCGCCAGCTTGGCGTTTTGCTCGATCAGCAGGATCGTCACGCCTTCGCCGGAGATTGCCAGCACCGTCTCGAATACCTTCTGCACCATCAGTGGCGCAAGTCCCATCGACGGCTCGTCGAGCAGCAAAAGCTTCGGCCGCGACATGATCGCGCGCGCCATCGCCAGCATCTGCTGCTCACCGCCGGACAGCGTCCCCGCCGTTTGTCGCTCCCTTTCTTTCAGGCGCGGAAATAGACCGAAGACCCGTTCGACGTCCTGCTTGATTTCCTTGCGGTCGCGGCGGCTGTACGCGCCCATCGCGAGGTTTTCCTCGATCGTCAGCGCGCCGAAGACGCCGCGTCCCTCGGGCACCATCGATAGCCCCTTGCGCACCAGCTGGAAGGCCGGCTTGCCGGTAACGTCATCGCCGTCGTAGACGACCCTTCCCGCGCTGACCGGCTGCAGGCCGGTAATGCCCTTAAGCGTCGTCGTCTTGCCGGCGCCGTTGGCGCCGATAAGGCAAACGAGCTCGCCCTGGCGCACGACGAGGTCGATACCCTTGACCGCGTGAATCCCGCCGTAAGCGACTTCCAGCTTGTCGAGCTCGAGCAGCGGCGCCCCGGCCGTCACCGTACATCCTTGACGTGTAGCGTGACCTCGCCGCCCAGATACGCGGCGATCACCTTCGGATCGTTCTGCACGTCGGCGGCGCTCCCCTCGGCGATCTTGCGCCCGTAGTCCAGGACCAGCACGCGGTCGCAGACGCTCATCACCAGCTTCATGTCATGCTCGATCAAGAGAATCGTCGTGCCGTCGCGACGGATGTCCTCGAGCAGGCCTTTGAGCGCCTGCGTTTCGGTCGCATTCATGCCGGCGGCGGGCTCGTCGAGCGCGAGGAGCTTCGGATCGGTCGCCAGCGCACGCGCGATCTCCAGTCGGCGCTGGTCGCCGTACGGCAGATGCTTGGCCAGGTCGTTGGCCCGCGCGGCAACCCCGACATAGTCGAGCAACTGGTAGGCGCGGCTGGTGATCGCCGCTTCCTCGGCGAGTGTGGCGCGGTCGCGGAAAATCGCGCCGAATACGCCGGCGCGGGTCCGCACATGCCGACCTATCATCACGTTCTCCAGCGCCGACAGATTCTGGAACAGTCGGATGTTCTGGAATGTGCGCGCGATGCCCCGCTCGGCCACTTCGTTCGGCTTCAGGCGATTGAGCGGCGCACCGTCGAACGTGAAGTTGCCACCGTCCGGGACGTAGATGCCGGTCAAGACGTTGAACAGCGAGGTCTTGCCCGCGCCGTTCGGTCCGATCAGGCCGTAGATTTCGCCGTAACGGATGCTGAAGCTGACATCGGCCAGCGCCTGCACGCCGCCGAAGCGCTTGCCAATGTCATCGGCGGAAAGCAGCGTTCGCTGCTCACTCATGCGGCGGCCTTTTCCATGCCGCCCTTCATGCTGCTGCCTGCTTGGCAACTTCCAATTCACGCTTGCGCACCGCCGATGGCCAAAGACCGGCCGGCCGGAAAAGCATGATCGCGACCAGGGCGACGCCGAACACCAGCAGGCGAATCGTCTCCGCGTCGATCAGCACGCGGCCGAACAGCCCCATCTGCAGCGGCTCCATCGTGTAGCGCAATACTTCGGGCAGCAAGGTGAGCAGGACCGCGCCGAGGATCACGCCGGGAATGTTCCCCATCCCGCCCAGGACGACCATCGCGAGCACGATGATCGACTCGAACAGTCCAAAGCTTTCGGGGCTGATGAACTGCTGCGTCGCGGAAAATACGGCGCCGGCGATGCCCCCGAACGAGGCGCCCATCGCGAACGCCAGCAGCTTGACGTTGCGCGTGTTGATGCCCATCGCCTTGGCCGCCACCTCGTCTTCGCGTATCGCTTCCCATGCCCGGCCCAGGCGCGAGTTCTGCAGGCGCAAATTGACGACGATGACCCCGATCGTCAACAGCAGCAGCATGTAATAGTACTTCTGCGGCCCGGTGAACGTGATGCCGAAAAAAGATTCGGTGCTGGCGAACGAAAATCCGCCGATGCGGAACGGATCGATCAGGTTGATCCCTTGCGGCCCGTTGGTGAAGTTGATCGGCGCGTTGAGGTTATTGAGGAAGATCCGGATGATCTCGCCGAAGCCTAGGGTGACGATCGCCAGGTAATCGCCGCGCAGTTTCAAGGTCGGGGCGCCGAGCAGCACGCCGAACAGGCAGGCGATCCCCGCGCCGATCGGCAAGATTACCCAGAACGGCAGGTGGATCCCGAACTGCGGCGAGGACAGCAGAGCGTACGTGTAGGCCCCGACGGCGTAGAAGGCGATATAGCCGAGGTCGAGAAGACCGGCGAAGCCGACGACGATGTTCAACCCGAGCGCGAGCATCGTGTAGATCATCGCGAAGTTCAGGATGCGGACCCATGCCTGACCCACAAGCGCCGCGACGAAAGGCAGCACGCCCAGCGCGATCGCGACGAGGGCGACGCCGGCCCAGACCTGCAGCGGTATTCCGGACCGCCCTGGGTTGTTCATGCGCGATCGGCGACGCGTTCGCCCAGCAGCCCCGAGGGACGGAAGATCAGCACCAGGATCAGCACGAAGAACGCGAACACGTCCTGGTAGTTGCTTCCGAAAAGGCTCACTTGCCCGTCGTTCGCCGCGCATTTCTGCTGCAGCGCGTCGCTCAACGACGAAAGGCCGCAGACGTTGGATACGTCGCCGATGTAGCCCGCGCCCAGCGCCTCGATGATCCCGAGCAGTATGCCGCCCAGCATCGCGCCGGCCAGATTGCCGATGCCGCCGAGCACGGCGGCGGTGAAGGCCTTGAGGCCGAGCAGGAATCCCATGTAATAGTGGGCGATCCCGTAGTAGGCCATCACCATCAGCCCTGCGACGGCCGCGAGTGCGGCGCCGATGACAAACGCCGCCGAGATGATGACGTTGATGTCGATGCCCATCAGCCCCGCGACCTGCGGATTCTGCGCCGTGGCACGCATGGCCATGCCGAGACGCGTGCGCTGCACGATCAGCACCAGGCCGCCCATCAACAGCGCCGCCAGGACGACGATCAGCATCTGCAGGTCGGTCATCGCCGCGCCGAAGACGAAGTGCGGCGTCGGCGTGATCAGCGTCGGGAACGTGCGGTAGTTGCGGCCCCAGACCATCAGCGCCACGTTCTGCAGCACGATCGACATGCCGATGGCGGTGATCAGCGGCGCGAGCCGCGGCGCGCTCCGCAACGGCCGGTAGGCAATCTTTTCCATGCTGTATGCGATCGCCACGCAGATCAGTATCGCAACGAGCAGCCCGGCGAGGATGATGACGACTGCGGGGAGCGGGGCGTTCGCGCCAATCAGGCCGGTGATCACCGACAGCGCGACCATCGCTCCTATCATCACGACTTCGCCGTGCGCGAAATTGATGAGGCCGATGATGCCGTAGACCATCGTGTAGCCGAGCGCGACCAGCGCATAGACGCTGCCGAGCGTGAGACCGTTGATGATCTGCTGCAGAAAGGTTTCCACGATGCGAATCTCCTCTCGCGCTGCGGCGGCCCCCGGCTAGTGGCCGATTCTCCGCTGTGACCAACGCCGCGGCAATCCCCCCGGGTGACCGAACCCGATTACGGCAGAAACAGAAACGGCGCCCGAAGGGCGCCGTTTCTGTTTCGCGGGAGCGCTGGAAGCGTGCAGCTCCGCGCCGTCCTATTTCTTCGCGGGCGCTTCAGATTTCATCGCGTCCGATTTCATCGCGTCCGATTTCATCGCGTCCGGCTTCATCGTGTCCGGCTTCATCGTGTCGGACTTCGCCGACTCGGCCGGAGCCGGCGCAGCCGGTGCAGCGGCTGCCGGTGCGGCTGCGAGCTTTTCGGTCTTGCCACCGACGTTCATTGCCATGGGCACCAAGGCGCCATCCTTAACCGTGTACAGCGTGATCGCGCCATTCTTGGTGTCGCCGTGCTCGTCGAATTCGACCTTGGCAGTGATGCCGTCGTACGAGATCTTGGAAAGCTCGGGCAGGTACTTGGCCGGGTCGGTCGAGTTCGCCTTTTGCATCGCCGCGATCAGCGTCATCGCCGCGTCGTACGAATACGGGGCGTAGACCTGGATCGGCCCATACTTGGCGGTGAATCGCGTGACGAAGTCCTTGGCGTTGGCCATCTTTTCCGGCGGAACGCCAGCCTGCGTGCAGTACTGGCCTTCGGCTGCGCCGCCTGCAAGCTTCGGCCACTCGGCAGAGCACACGCCGTCGCCGGCGATGAACTTGGCCTTGATGCCGAGCTCTTTCATCTGCTTGACCATCGGGCCGCCCTGCGCGTCCATGCCGCCGTACATGATCAGGTCCGGGTTCTTGGCCTTGATCTTGGTCAGGATCGCCTTGAAGTCGGTCGCCTTGTCGTTGGTGAATTCGTGCGCGACGATCGTGGCGCCGGCGGCCTTCGCGGCCTTCTCGGTTTCTTCGGCCAGGCCCGCGCCATACGCTGTCTTGTCGTCGATGATGGCGATCTTCTTCGCGCCGAGCGTCGAGACGGCTTCCTTGCCGATGACGCTGCCCTGCTGCACGTCATTGGCCATCACGCGAAATGCGGTCTTGAAACCCTGCAGCGTGTACTTCGGATTCGTGGCGGACGGCGAGATCTGCGGAATACCGGCATCGCTGTAGAGCTTGGAGGCTGGGATCGTCGTACCCGAGTTCAAATGGCCGACGACGCCGGCGACTTTCGCGTCGACCAGCTTCTGCGCCACGATCACGCCCTGCTTCGGGTCGGCCTGATCGTCTTCGGCGACAAGCTCGAACTTGACCTTCTTGCCGTCGATCATGATGCCCTTGGCATTGGCATCGTCGATAGCCATCCGAGCACCGTTTTCGTTATCCTTGCCCAAGTGCGCCTGCGGGCCGGTCGTCGGGGCTACGTGGCCAATCTTGACGACCGTTTCAGGCGCAGCCGACGCGGCGGGCGTCGCCGCCGGGGCTTCCGCGGCCTTCTTCGGCTCTTCCTTGCCGCAGCCGTAGGCGGTCATCAACGCTGCGGCGACGAGCGTAAGGCCGAGCGTGCGATTGAATCTCATGAATGTCCTCCACTAGGGGGGTGATCGGAAAAGCGGGGAGCGCGAAATTATGGGCGGGCCGGCGTATGCTGTCAATTGCGCTGCTGAACCCGAGCGCCTTCCGCCCGGCTCGGGCTTGCGCTTCATCGCCGCTTGCCACGTTTGCCTCCGGATGCCAGGCGTTTCGTCGGTTTTGGCTTGTGCCGAAAGCGGCCGAAAGCCTAGACTCGCGCATTTTTTGAATCCGCCGAGGCGGCCCGGCGCATCCAACCGGCAACACCGAGCGCGTTGAGCTGCAAGCGCCTGGTGGCTGGCCCGGCGCTCGGTACGAAGGGGACATATTGGTTATGGCACGCTGGTTTACCGGGCGCCGCACCGTCGGCGCCCTGGTTGCGATTGCCGTCTTGGGTGCGCTCGCCACCGTCATTGTCGTACGGTCGAGTCAGCGCGCGTCCGCGGCGACCGGCGAGGGGCCACCGGTCGCCCTCGAGTTCAACCCGGCCGACCTGGCCGCGGTCGAGGCGCATGCCCTTTCCCGCTGGCTGCCGGTATCGGGTGCCCTGCAGCCGGTTAACCAGAGCACCGTCCGGTCGAAGGTGTCGGGGGAAGTTCGCCAGGTCATGGTCCGCGAAGGCGAGACGGTGCGTGCAGGACAGACGATCGCCCGGTTCGATACTGCCGACCTCGAAGCGAAGCTGACCGATCGCATGGGTGCGCTGGAAGCGAGCCGCGCGCAGCTCGCCCTGGCCGAAAAGACGCGAGCGCAGAACCTGGCGCTGCTGAAGCAGAATTTCATCTCGCAAACGGCGTACGACAGCGCGGAGAGCAATCTGTCGGTGAGCCAGGGGACGCTGAAGTCCAACGAGGCGCAGGTCCAACTGGCGCGTAACGCGCTGCGTGACGCCGTGGTGACCGCGCCCTTGTCCGGCACGGTGGCCAAACGACATGTGCAGCCGGGCGAGAAGGTGCCGTTCGACGCTCCGCTCGTAACGATCGTGGACCTGACGCAGATGGAGGTCCAGGCGATGGTCCCGGCCAACGACATCCCGGAGCTCAGCATCGGCATGAAGGCGACGCTCGCCATCGACGGCTTCGGCGAGCGCCGCTTCACCGGCACGATCGATCGCATCAACCCGACGACGGAAGCCGGCACGCGCGCCATCCTGGTATTCGTCAATGTGCCCAACCCCGACGGGGCGCTACGCGGCGGCATGTTCGTCACCGGCCGCGTCACGCTGGCGGCGGGCGCGCCCGTGCCTACGCTGCCGGCAATCGCGGTGCGGACCGAAGCAGGGCAGAATTTCGTCTGGACGATCGAGAACGGCAAGCTCGCGCGGCGCCTGATCACCGTCGGCCGCCGCGACGACACCGCCGGCCTGGTCGAGATCAAGACCACGCTTCCCTCGGGCGTCCCGATCCTGGCAGCTCCGTTCGATAATCTGAAGATCGGATTGCCGGCGGCGGTTCGGGCGGCAACGGCGGCGCGAAGCGGCACCGCCGGCTGACGCCGGCGCAACAAGCAAGGGACACGTCCATGTTGATTACCCGCGTCTCGATCAAGAACCCGGTCTTCGCCACGATGGTCATGGTCGGGATCGTCGTACTCGGTCTTTTTGCCTACGCGCGCCTGGGCGTCGAGCAGATGCCGGACGTCACGCTGCCTTTCTGCAACATCATCACTGTTTATCCGGGCGCCTCGCCGGAAGCGGTCGAAACCGATGTCAGCAAACCGATCGAATACGCGGTCAACACGGTATCGGGGGTGAAGCGGATCTATTCGAATTCGCGCGAGGCGCAGAGCCAGGTATTCGTCGAATTCCGGCAAGGCACTGACATCACCCGGGCGATCCAGGATGCGCGCGACAAGATCGCGCTGATCCGGTCGAATTTCCCCCGCGACGTCAAGGATCCGCAGGTGGTCCGCGTCGATGTCGAAGACAACCGGCCGACGGTCTCGCTGGCGGTCCTTTCCCCGACCGTCGATCTGCGAGAGCTCACGTCGCTCACCGATCAGACGATCGTCAAGGCGCTGGAGAACATTCCGGGAGTCGCGCAGGTCGACGTGAACGGGCGCGTGACCCGGCAGATCCTCATCCAGATCAAACCCTCGCAGCTCGCATCGCTCGGCATCGGCGTCGATCAGGTGATGACTGCCGTGCAGAACGCCAACCAGGACGTGCCGGCCGGCCGCATCACGCGCGGCCAGAACGACTCGGTGGTGCGGGTCGAGGGCAAGATCAAGGACCCGGTCCAGTTCGGCCGCATTATCGTTGCCCAGCAGGGTGGCGGACCGGTCTATCTCTCACAGGTCGCCGATGTGATCGACGGGGAGAAGGAGCTCGACTCGATCTCGCGCATCAACGGCCGACCCTCGATCACCATCGACATCCGCAAGGCGCAGGACGCGAACATCGTCGAGACCGGCCGCGGCGTTCGCGACGCCATCCAGGCGCTCAAGGCGCGCCTGCCGGCGGACGTCGACGTAAGCGTCGTGTACTCGCAGTCGGACCAGGTCGAAGCCAGCGTGGCGCGAGTCAAGGCCACGATCATCGAAGGCGCGCTTCTCACCGTGCTCATCGTGTTCCTGTTCCTGCACTCGTGGCGCAGCACAATCATCACCGGTCTCACGCTGCCGATCGCAGTCATCGCCACTTTCATTGCCCTCTATGCTTTCGGCTTCACGCTGAACATGATGACGCTGATGGCGCTGTCACTTTGTATCGGCCTGCTGATCGACGACGCGATCGTCGTGCGCGAGAACATCGTGCGCCATCTCGGGATGGGCAAGAGTCATCCGGCCGCGGCGCGCGAGGGAACCGACGAGATCGGGCTTGCGGTGATGGCGACGACGTTCGCGATCGTGGCGGTGTTCGTGCCGATCGCGTTCATGAAGGGTATCGTCGGCCAGTTCTTCTTCCAGTTCGGGCTGACGGTCGCGGTCGCGGTGCTGGTGTCGCTGTTCGTGAGTTTCACCCTCGATCCGATGCTTTCGTCGGTCTGGCACGATCCGCCGGGTTCGCGCTTCTCACGCGTGCCGTGGCTTGGCCGGTTCATGGACCGCGTCGAGGATGTCGTGCAGTGGTTCCATGCCGTTTACGGGCGGCTGCTGGAGTGGGCGATTTCCGAAAGGAGACGGCAGCTCTACATCCCGGCTATCGGCGTCTTCGCCGCGCTGCGCGCGGGGAGCTCGAAGCCGCTCCGGCCGCGCTGGGTCACGATCACCAACCGCGGCATCGTGCTGTGGACGGCGCTGCTGATCTTCCTCGGCAGCTTCGGGCTGCTGCCACTCATCGGCAAGGAGTTCTCGCCGCAGGTCGACGAAAGCTTCATCTCGCTGCGCCTCAACACACCTGTCGGTACGAGCCTCGAATTCACCGACAAGAAGGTGCGCGAGGCGGAAGTCGTTTTGAAGCAGTTTCCGGAGATCCTGCTGGCGATGACGACGGTGGGCAACGCCTGGGACGGCCGCAACTACGCGCGGATCAACCTCAAGCTCACCGATCGCGCCAAGCGCGTTCGCACGCAGAAGGATCTCGAGCGTGACATTCGCAACGCGCTCAAGCCCATTCCGGGCATCGAGCTTGCCGTGGGCTACGATCGACCGATCTGGGTCAACCTGCTGGGCCCCGATCCGGAAACGCTGACGAAATTGATCAACGAGTTCGCGGTCAAGGTGGCGAAGATTCCGGGGATAGCCGACATGGAGACCTCGGAGAAGGCTCTGAACCCGGCGCTGTCGATCCGGCTCAACAACGATGCGGCCGCCGATCTGGGCATTTCGGTGCAGCGGGTCGGCGCCACGGTGCGGCCGCTGCTTGCGGGCGAGACTGTCACTTATTGGCTCGGACCGGATGGACAGAACTACGAGGTCAACGTGCAGCTGCCGAGAGAAGGACGTCAGCTCGCCTCGGACCTCGGCAACCTGTATCTGTCGACGAACAAGCGCGGGCCCGATGGGGAGCTGCGCATGGTGCCGCTGCGTCAGGTCGCCGACATCGTGGAGAGCACGAGCCCGCAGATCATCAAGCGGCAGGACTTGCAGCGGCGCGTGGCGCTCTACGCCAACGCCGAGGGACGTCCCTCGGGCAACGTCGGCGACGACGTCAAGAAGATCATCGACTCGACCGTGCTTCCGCCCGGATACCGGTTCGCCATTGCCGGGCAGCAGGAAGACACGCAGGAGTCGATGTCGGCGCTGATCGCGGCGCTGGGGCTGGCGATCATCTTCATCTACCTCGTCCTCGCTTCGCAATTCGCGAGCTTTACCCAGCCGGTCGCGATCATGGCCTCGCTGCCGTTCACGCTGATCGGAGTGCTGCTCGCGCTGTTGCTGACCGGAACCACGCTCAACATCCTGTCGATGATCGGCTTCGTGATGCTCATGGGGCTGGTGACCAAGAACGCCATCCTGCTCGTCGATTTCGCGAACCGCTCGCGCCGCGGCGGCGCCTCGCTGCACGACGCGTTGCTCACCGCGGGGCAGGTCCGGCTGCGGCCCATCATGATGACGACGGCGGCGATGATTTTCGGGATGCTGCCGCTGGCGCTGGGCCTCGGCGAGAGCGGCGAGACGCAGGCGCCGATGGGCCGCGCGATCATCGGCGGAGTGCTGACCTCGACGCTGCTTACGCTGGTCGTCGTGCCGGTTATCTACACGTACCTCGACCGTTTCACCGAATGGCGCCGCGCCCGGAAAGCGCGGCACGCCGCGCGCATCGCCCACGCGGACGCGCCTGCTCCGGGCGACTGACATGCGATAATGCGCGGCGCCGCGAGGCCGACCGCGCGGTGCACGACCGGTGGCCAAAGCATCGCGAGGAGGCTGGATGGATTTCGAGCAGGCGCGGTTCAACATGGTCGAGCAGCAGATCCGCACCTGGGACGTGCTCGACCAGCGTGTCCTGGACCTGCTGTTCGAAGTGCGACGCGAGGATTTCGTGCCGCCCGCGTATCGCACGCTCGCTTTCGCGGACCTCGAAATTCCGCTCGGTGACGGCGAGCGCATGTGGGCTCCCAAGCTCGAGGCGCGCGTCGTGCAGGCGCTCGAGCTCGATCGCAACGACGCCGTGCTCGAAGTCGGCACCGGCAGCGGCTATCTGACGGCGTTGCTCGCGCGCTGCTGCGTCGCGGTGAGCAGCGTCGAGATCAGCCCGAGATTTTCGGCCGAAGCCGCGGGGAGGCTCGCCCGCGCCGGGATCGACAATGCGCGCCTGGACGTTGGCGACGCCGCACGCGGATGGGATGGTCGCCAATACGACGCGATCGTGCTCACCGGTTCGACACCGGTGCTGCCCGATTCCTGGCTGCAGCAGCTGAAGCCCGGCGGCCGGCTGTTCGCCGTTGTCGGCGATCCTCCGGTGATGACTGCGCGGCTGATCCACTCGACAGCGCCGGGCGCATTCGCGACCGAGGACCTTTTCGAGACGGTGCTCGCGCCTTTGCGCAATGCCGCGCAACCCGCGCGCTTTGTGTTTTGACTCGATGCGGGCAGCCGCGGCCGCGCCGCGCGCGTGGCGCGGCGGCAGCCCGGCCTGAATTCCCGCATGACTGACTGGACCGCTACGATGGTGAAAAGATTGCTTGCGATCGCGCTTGGGGCTGCCTGCAGCGGCGCGCTTTGTCCCGCCGCGGCCGATGACTTGTTGCAGATCTACCGTGACGCCCTGGCCAACGACCCCGTGATCGGGTCGGCGCGCGCCACTTGGGCCGCTACGCAGGAAAACATTCCGCAGGCGCGCGCCGGATTGCTGCCGACCGTGGGTCTTGCCGCGAATGCGACCGAGGAGGACTTCTACGAGAAGATCCACGTCGATCCGGCGCAAAAAGTGCGTGAGAGGTTTCCCAACCTCGCCTACACGGTATCGGCCAGCCAGCCGCTGTACCGGCCGCAGAACTCCATCGCGCTCGCCCAGGCAAAGCAGCAGGTCGGGCAGAGCGACTTCGTGCTGTCGTCGGCGCAACAGGACCTGATCGTCCGCGTCACCCAGGCGTACTTCGACGTTCTGCTGGCGCGGTTCAACATCGAGCTGACCGAGAGCCAGAAGGCCGCCGTGAGCGAGAACCTCGCGCAGGCGAAGCGCAACTTCGAAGTAGGGACCGCGACGATCACCGACACCAACGATGCGCAGGCCAAGTACGACCAGATCGTCGCGCAGGAGATCGCAGCGCGTACCGATCTCGACAACAAGCTGGCGGCGCTGCGCGCCATCATTGGGCACTTCCCTAGCGAGCTGCGACGCTTCGGCGACAAGTTCGACCCGCAGCTGCCGTCCCCGAACGCGCTCGATCCCTGGGTTGAGCAGGCGCTCAGCCAGAATCTCCAGGTGCGCATCGCGCAGGCGAACTTCGACATCGCTACGCTCGAGGTCGAACGGCAGAAGGCCGCTCACTACCCGACGATCGATCTGGTGGCGAGCATCAACCAGGGCTATGCCGGCGGCTCCGCGTCGACGTCGTCGGTCTCGTCCGCCGCCTTCGATTCGCGCCTGGCACAGATCGGCGTGCAGCTCAACGTGCCGCTGTACCAGGGCGGTGCGATCGAGTCGCGGGTGCGTCAGGCGCTCGCCAACCGCGACCGCGCGCGCCAGGATCTGGAAACGGCGCGCCGCAGCGCGCAATTGCTGGCGCAGACCTCGTTCTCGGGCGTCACCAGCGGTGTCGCGCAGGTTAAGGCGTTCGAGCAGGCGCTCGCGTCCGCCCAGGTCTCGTACGATTCCAACAAGCTCGGGCTGGAGGTCGGGGTGCGCACGAATCTGGACGTCCTCAACCAACAGCAGCAGGTGTTCCAGACACGATTCAATCTGACGCAGTCCTACTATAACTTTTTGCTCAACCAGCTCAAGCTCAAGCAGGCGGTCGGCACACTGACCGAAGCCGACGTCGAGCAGATCAACCGCGATCTGCGCGTTTAACGCGCTGTCGCCGAAGCCGCCGCGAGCCGCGGCGCGAGCCAGGACCACAAGCGATCGGCGGCGCCCTGGTGCGCTGCATGGAAAGCGCGCGCCGCCGCGTTCATCGCCTGCAGTCGGACCGGGTCCGACAGCATCGCACGGACGGCCGCAATCAGCGCATCGGCGTCGGCGACGATCTCGGCGGCTCCCGCCGCGACCGCGCCGGCCGTCGCTTCGGAGAAATTGAAGCTGTGCGGCCCGATCAGCACAGGCACGCCGAGTGCCAGCGGCTCGATCAGGTTCTGGCCGCCCAGCGGCAGCAGGCTGCCGCCGACAAATGCCAGCTCAGCCGCCGCATAGTAGGAAAAAAGCTCACCCATCGAATCGCCGAGGACGACTCGCACATCGGCGGGGACCTCGCCATCGTCACTGCGTCGCACGAACGGAACGCCGCGCTCGCGCAACAGATCGGCGACGCTGTCGAAGCGCTGCGGATGTCGCGGCACGATGACGAGCAGCGCTTCCGGCGGCAGCGGCGCCCGGGCCAGCGCATCGAGCAGCAGCGCCTCCTCGCCTTCGCGCGTGCTACCAGCGATCCACACCCGGCGACTCGAGCCGAAGCGCGACGCGAATTCGGCGCCGAGCGCGCGAGCGGCATCGGGAACGGTGATGTCGAATTTGAGATTGCCGGTCACCACCGTCTTGCGCGCGCCCAGCTCAGCCAATCGGGCCTCGTCGGCGCCCGACTGCGCGGCGACGCCCGCAAGCGCAGTCAGCATCGGGCGGGTCAGCGCCGCGTAGCGTCGGTATCCCGCGGCGGAACGCTCCGACAGTCGTGCGTTGACGAGGAAAACGGGAATATGCTGCGCGGCGGCGTGCGCGATCAAGTTGGGCCACAGCTCGGTCTCCAGCAGGAACCCGGCCGCCGGACGAAAGTGCTCGAGAAAAGCTTCGACGGCAAACGGCAGATCGTAGGGCAGCCAGGCCTGGATGACGGTGTCGCCGTAGAGCGCACGTCCGGAGTCGCGGCCGGTCGCAGTCATGTGCGTCAGCACGATGGCCATGTGGGGATAGGCGCGGCGCAGATGCTCCAGCAGCGGCAGCGCGGCGCGTGTTTCGCCGACCGACACCGCGTGCACCCACCAGACGCGCGACGAAGCCGGCACGGCGCGATAACGGCCGAAGCGTTCGCCCCACGCGCGCCGATACCCGGGCTCGCGCCGCCCGCGCCACCACAGTCGCAGCGGCAGGAACGGCAACAGTGCGGTGCCAGCAAGCGTGTACAGCGCGCGCGCGAAGTCCATCAGCAGTCCGGCAGCGTGCGCAGCAACGCGCCGACGGCGGCTATGACTTGGGGCGGCGTGGGAACGATGTGCTTGTCGCCCAGATCGCGGCAGTGCGAACCGGCACGTGCGACGCCGGCAAGTCGCGGATCGGTCGCGACGAACAGCGCGACGGTCGGCGCGCCAAGCGCCGCTGCCAGATGGACAAGACCGGTGTCGACGCCGCACACGACTTCGGCGCGGGCCAGCAGTGCGGCGATCTCGGGCAGCTCGCGCCGCGCGCCGACGACGGCGCCGGCCATGCCATCGGCGAGCCGGCTGCTGCGCTCGGCTTCGTCGCTGCTCCCCCACGGCAGCAGCACGGCGAGGCCGGCTTGCGTGAAGTGCGCGATCAACGCGCGCCAGTGCGCTTCGGGCCAGAGCTTGTCGACTCGGCTGCTTGCATGAACGAAGACCGCATACGGCGTATCGGGCGCTGCGAGCAGCGGTGGCGCGACGAGGTCGAAGTGGGGCGGCCCATCGATCGGGTAGTCGAAGGCAGCCGCGGCGAGCTGCCGGCAGCGGTCGATCAGATGCTGCGCCGGATCTATCCGATAGCGGCGGCGATAGCTCAAGCTCGCCGCAGGCTCGCGGATGCTGGCGCGGTCAGGACCGTGCACCGGTCCGCGCGCGAGCCAGGCCAGCAGCGCGCCTTTGACCTGCTCCTGCAGATCGAGCACCAGATCGTAACGATCGCGGATCAGCGCGCGGCGGAAAGCCGCGGCTTCGCGCCAGGTCGTGCCGTCGAAGACCTTGTGCCGCCAGCGCCGCAGCGCAACCGTGATGACGCGGTCGACGCCGCGATGCATGGCGAGCAGCGGAGCAAAGCCTTCCTCGGCGACCCAGTCGACCGCGACGCCGGGACGATGCCGCTGGATGTCGTGCACGATGGGCAGGGCATGCACGATGTCGCCGAGCGACGAAGGTCTGATGATCAGCGCGCGACTCACCGGATACGTCTCACGAGGGTCGCGGCGCACGACACCGTCTCTGCTGCGGTTGAGCCCGGCCGGCGGATGACTTGCCGGTGCGTTGCACGTAGAATGGGCCGCGCCCTCCGTCGCATGTCGCATCGAAGACTCTTCTGCCCCGACGCCCGACGCGTTGTCCGATCTTCAGCCGCGCCTGCCCTTGTCTGAATTGAGCCTCGTGGTGATCACGCGCGACGCCGGTGCGCAGCTTGCTGCCTGCCTCGATTCCGTGCCCTTTGCTGCGGAGACGCTGGTCGTCGATTCCGGCAGCCGGGATGATACCGTAGAAATCGCCCGCGCTCGGGGCGCGCGTGTGATCGAGCAACCGTGGCTGGGCTTCGGCGCACAGCGGCGCGTCGCGGTGGAACAGGCCGCGCACGACTGGGTTCTGTGCCTGGACGCCGATGAGCGCCTTTCGCCAGAGCTTGCGATCGCCATCGGCACGACCCTGCGCGCGCCGGCTCATGCCGCGTTCGAGATGGCGCGACGCAACCGTTTTTTCGGGCGCTGGCTTCGTCACGGCGAAGGCTATCCGGACTGGACGATCCGTCTGTTCGACCGCCGCCGCGCGCGCTGGACCGATGACGTCGTCCACGAGCATGTCGTCGCCGACGGTCCCATCGGGCGCCTCGATGGCGATCTGCTGCACGCGTCGGCCGAGTCGCTCGATGCCTACCTCGCCAAGCAGAATCGCTATTCGACGCTCCAGGCCGAAGCGATGCACGCGCGCGGCGAGCATTTCTCCTGGGTGCGGCTGGTCGGATCGCCTGTTGTGCGCTTCGTCCGCTTTTATCTGCTGCGCGCCGGTTTTCTGGATGGCTCGGCCGGTCTGGTCCACATCGCGATCGGATGCTTTACGAGCTTCTGCAAGTACGCCAAATTGCGGGCCCTTGAGCGGCCGGCGGATCGATGAAGCTCCTCGTCACCGGGGCCGCCGGTTTTGCCTTCGGCCGCTCGCGCCCGGGGCGCTCGCTTAACCCGCTGCGCGGGTTAGCCTTCGCCGAAACCGGCGGCGGCACTCCGGCGCCATGAAAATCCTCGTCACCGGGGCGGCCGGTTTTATCGGCATGCATCTCGCGCTGCGGCTGGCGCGCGACGGCGTGGACGTCGTCGGCGTAGACAACTTCGATCCGTACTACGACGTGGCGCTGAAGCGCGCGCGAGCGGATCAACTCGCGCGCGAAGGCGTGCAGTGCGTCGAGCTCGACCTGGCCGATCACGTGGCGACGGCGGCGCTGTTTCGCGATGGCCGATATACGCATGTCGCGCACCTGGCCGCCCAGCCAGGCGTTCGTTATTCGCTGCAGAATCCAGCCGCTTACATCCGCAACAATATCGATGCATTCGCTGCGGTCATCGAGGCCTGCCGCCACGCCGGTGTCGAGCACCTGGCCTACGCCTCGAGCTCTAGCGTGTACGGCGCCAACCACACGCTGCCATACTCGGAGGATCAGCGCGTCGATCACCCGATGAGCCTTTACGCGGCGACGAAGAAGGCCGACGAGCTGATCGCGCACAGCTACAGCCATCTGTACCGGCTGCCGACGACGGGCCTGCGCTTTTTCACCGTCTACGGTCCGTGGGGCCGACCCGACATGGCGGCGGCGCTGTTCACCCGCGCGATCATCGAAGGCACACCGATCAAAGTGTTCAACTTCGGCCGGATGCGCCGTGACTTCACCTACATCGACGACATCGTCGAGGGTGTCGTGCAGGTCCTCGCGCATCGGCCGGAAGCGGGCGAGGAAGGAGCCGCGCCCTACGCGATCTACAACATCGGCAACCATACAGCGATCGATCTGGAATCGTTCATCGGCGAGCTCGAGCGATTGCTGGGCAAGCGCGCGATCCGCGAATACCTGCCGCCGCAGCCTGGCGACGTGCCGGCGACGTTCGCCGCGATCGACCGCCTCGCGGCAGCGACGGGATTCGCGCCGAAGACGCCGCTCACCGAAGGATTGCGTCGCTTCGTGGCGTGGTATCTCGACTACTATCGCGTCGAAGGATCGACCCGCGCGACATGATAGAATCCGCGCCCCGGGCCAGCACCTCGCTCGCCTTCGGGCGCAGGGAGCTCGCATGATTCTTGTCACCGGCGGAGCCGGATTTATCGGCGCCAATTTCGTGCTCGACTGGCGGGCGGAAGGCCAGGAGCCGGTCGTCAACGTCGACAAGCTGACCTACGCCGGCAACCTCGGCAGCCTCGCCGCGCTCAAGGACGATCCCGACCATCATTTCGTGCGCGCCGACATCGGCGATCGCGCGACCATCGACGCGCTGCTGGCCGCCCATCGGCCGAACGCGATCGTCAATTTTGCCGCCGAAAGCCATGTCGATCGTTCGATCCATGGTCCGGCCGCCTTCATCGAAACCAACGTCGTCGGCACCTTCGCGTTGCTCGAGGCTGCGCGCGCCTACTGGTCGTCGCTGCAGGACCCGGAGCGCTCGCGCTTCCGCTTTCTGCACGTTTCGACCGACGAGGTCTACGGATCGCTCGCCCCGGATGCCGGCGGATTCTGCGAGACCACGCCGTACGCGCCGAACAGCCCGTATTCGGCATCGAAAGCCGCTTCCGACCATCTGGTGCGTGCATACCACCATACCTATGGTCTGCCGACGCTCACGACCAACTGCTCGAACAACTACGGACCGCTGCAGTTTCCGGAAAAGCTGATCCCGCTGATGATCGTCAATGCGCTCGCGGGCAGACCGCTGCCGGTGTACGGCGACGGCAAGAACGTCCGCGACTGGCTGTACGTCGGCGATCACTGCGCGGCAATACGCACGGTGCTCGCGCGCGGCACGCCGGGTGCCACATACAACATCGGAGGCAATGCCGAAAAGACCAATATCGAGGTCGTGCATACGCTTTGCCGGATACTCGCCGAACTGCGGCCGGGGCGCGACTACGCGGCACAGATCAGCTTCGTCCGCGATCGCCCGGGGCACGACCGCCGCTATGCGATCGATTCGTCCAAAATCCGGAGCGAGCTCGGGTGGACGCCGCGCGAGACGTTCGAATCGGGACTCGCTCGCACCGTGCGCTGGTACCTCGACCATGCCGCCTGGCTGCAGGCCGTCAGCAGCGGCGAATACCACAAGTGGATCTCGCTCAACTATAGCGGCGAGCCGGCATGACGGCGCGCAGGGGCATCATCCTGGCCGGCGGCTCGGGAAGCCGGCTGTATCCGGCGACGCAGGTGCTGTCGAAGCAATTGCTGCCCGTTTACGACAAGCCGATGATCTACTATCCGCTGTCGACGCTGATGCTCGCCGGCATTCGCGACATCCTGCTGATCTCGACGCCCGAGGACACGCCGCGTTTCGCCCAGCTGCTCGGCGACGGACAGCGCTGGGGAATCGATTTGCACTATGCGGTGCAGCAGTCGCCGAACGGTCTCGCGCAGGCGTTCGTCATCGGCCGCGACTTCGTCGGCGGCGAAGGCTCGGCGCTGGTGCTGGGCGACAACATCTTCTACGGTCACGATCTGCAGCCGATGCTCGCGCGCGCCAATGCGCGCACGGCCGGAGCCACGGTGTTCGCCTATCCGGTTGCCGATCCCGAGCGCTACGGCGTTGCGGAGTTCGACGCCGACGGCCGCGTGCTGAGCCTCGCCGAAAAGCCGCAGCGGCCGAAATCGCGCTACGCGGTCACGGGCCTCTATTTCTACGACCATCGGGTGCTCGATATCGCCTCCGATCTGAAACCTTCGGCTCGCGGCGAGTTCGAGATCACCGATGTCAACCAGGCCTATCTTCGTCTGGGCGAGCTCGCGGTCGAAGTGATGGGCCGCGGCATGGCCTGGCTCGACACCGGCACGCACGAATCGCTGCTCGAGGCCGCGCAATACATCGCGACCATCGAGCGCCGCCAGGGACTCAAGATCGCGTGTCCCGAAGAGATCGCGTTTCGCCAGGGTTATATCGACGCCGCGGCGCTGGAAAAGCTGGGACAGGCGATGGCCAACAACGGCTACGGACAGTATCTGCTCAGTCTCCTGCACGGGCCCGCGATACGATGAAGCCGCAGCAGTGAAGGTCACGCCGACCGAGTTGCCGGAGGTGCTGCTGCTCGAGCCGAAGGTGTTCGGCGACGAGCGCGGATTTTTCTTCGAGAGCTACAACCGGCGTGCGCTCGCCGAGCTGGGGCTTGACGCCGAATTCGTGCAGGACAATCATTCACGCTCCGCCCGCGGGGTGTTGCGCGGGCTGCATTACCAGATCGAGCACGCGCAGGGCAAGCTGGTGCGCGTCACCGAGGGCGAAGTGTTCGACGTCGCGGTCGATCTTCGCCGCAGCTCGCCGCGGTTTGGCCGCTGGTCGTCGGCGCTGCTGTCGGCCGCGAACCGGCAGATGCTGTGGATTCCGCCGGGCTTCGCACACGGCTTCCTGGTCGTCTCCGACGCCGCCGAATTCCTCTACAAGACGACCGACTACTGGTACCCGCAGCACGAGCGGAGCCTCTTGTGGAGCGATCCGGCGCTCGGCATCCGGTGGCCGCTGTCGGGCGCGCCGCTGGTAGCAGCCAAGGACGCAGCCGGACGCACGCTGGCGCAGTCCGACGCTTATCCGTGAAGCGTCCGGTGATTCTGGTCACCGGCGCCGCAGGGCAACTCGGCTTCGAGCTGGCGCGGCTGCTTCCCGCGCACGGCGAGGTACAAGCGCTCGATCGCGCCGCGCTCGACCTTACTGACGCCGAGGCGATCGTGGCCGCCATGCGGCGGATCAAGCCGCAGATCATCGTCAATGCGGCCGGCTATACCGCCGTCGACCGCGCCGAAAGCGAGCCCGCGCTGGCCGACGCAGTCAACGCCCGCGCGCCGGCGGTTCTGGCCGGGGAAGCCAAGCGGCTGGGCGCGCTGCTGATTCATTATTCGACCGACTACGTTTTCGACGGCACGTCCGGAGAGCCGTACCACGAAGAAGACCGCACGCAGCCGCTGAACGTCTACGGCGACAGCAAGCTCGCCGGCGAGCGCGCGGTAGTGGCCACCGGCGTGGCGCACTTGATATTGCGCACCAGCTGGATCTATGGCTGGCACGGCCAGAACTTTCTGCTGACGATGCGCCGGCTCGCCGCTACGCGCGACGAGTTGCGCGTCGTCGCCGACCAGTTCGGCGTGCCCAACTGGAGCCGCGTCCTCGCCGAGGCGACGGCAAGCCTGGTCGGTCGCGGCGCGGCAGCGCTGGCGGCGAAGAGCGGCATTTATCATCTGAGCGGACACGGACGCGCTAGCTGGTTCGATTTTGCGCGGGCGATCTTCGACCCGTCCGATCGTCCGCGCGTCGTCCCGATCACAACGGCGGAGTATCCGACGCCTGCGCGCCGACCGGCGTCGGCGGTGCTCGCCACCGATAAATTCGAACAAGCCTTCGGCCTCGTGTTGCCGGATTGGCGCGAAACGCTGGCCGCGTGCAAGGCCGCCGCGCCCTAGCTGCCTGCGCCCTTCGTGCATCGCCGGCGCAAACCGCGGCCTCGCGCCGGAAGCAGGATCAGAACCGGTAAGAATGCGCGACCGGCGAGCCGCGCGTCAGCGTCTCGCCGCCACCCGCGGCGACGATCGCATTCATGCCGAACGCGACGCCGTCCAGCAGCGCGTTGTGCCGGTAGCCGGCCAGCGTGTGCAGCGGTTCGAGGCCGCGCTCCAGCGTCCGCTGATCGATCGTCGTTACCTGGCAGCGGATGCAGGGCTTGACCATTTTCAGCGTCACGTCGCCGCTGACGATCCGATCGATGTAATCCTCGTCGTAGGCGTCGACGCCGGACAGCAGCAGGTTCGGACGAAAACGATCGATCGGCAGCGGTGTCGCGAGCCGCGCGTTCAGATCGTTCAGCGAAGCTTCCGACAGCACCAGCAGCGGATAGCCATCGGCGAACGCCGTGTGCGCCCCGGAATCGCCGGCGTATGCCGGATTGCAGAGGCGTCGCGCGGCGGGATCGAAACGAACCAGCCGGTAGGCGCCGTCCAGGCGCGCCGAAAGCCACGCGGCCGCCGCCGATCCCTGATCGATTCCCGGCACGGTGTCGCGCCACACGGTCACCGCACCGGTGACACCGGATTGATCGAGCGGCACTTGAAGCGGCTCGGCGCCGGGCACGGTCAGCGTGAGTGACGTGGCGGTGATCGCGGTCGCAATCGACGCCAGCCGCGGCTCGGTGCGTTGGGTGACGAATCGGCCGGCGCTATCGACGACCATCCATTCGCGGTCGTGTTCGAGCCCGCGCTCGGTGACCCGCGCCGATGGCAGTGCGATGCCGCGGCAGCCCTTGACCGGGTAGACGAACAGCGCCGCGATCGATGCGGTCACATCAGGACGGAAAAAAAGGCGGCACTGTACGCCGCCTTCGACTCGATAGCCGCAGCACGCTTCAGTGCAGCCCAGCGGCGTATTGCGCCGCTGCCGCGATCGCCTGCTCGTTCATCCTGCCGGCGATCTGCGCCATGATCTTGCCGTTGACGTCCTTCCCTTCCTTGTCCATGCCGCGCTCGCCCGCCTTGAACGCGCGCAGCTGCGCCAGCGTGTAATCGGCATACTGACCGCCGAGGCGCGGATAGCGCGACGGGATGCCGGCCCCGTCCGGCGCGTGGCATGCGGCACATGCCGGCACGCCGCTTGCCGCGTCGCCACCGCGAAACAGCTTTTGCCCCGCGGCGGCGAGAGCTGCGTCCTTGGCCGCCGATCCTTTCGGTTTCTGCTGCGCGAAATACGCGCCGAGCGATCGCATGTCTTCGGGCGTCAGCGTTGCGGCCATTCCGGCCATCACCGGATTGTTGCGGATCCCGTTTTTGAAATGGGCGAGCTGCAGCGCGACATAGTCGGCCTGCTGCCCGGCGAGGTTGGGGTTCGCCGGACTCGGGCTGTTACCATCGGCGCCATGGCAGGCCGAGCATACCTGGTTGACGATCTGCTGCGCCTTGGCGAGATCCGGCTTGCCGGCGGCGTCCTGCGCGCGCGCCGGTGCGCCGAGCGCAAGCGCAGCCGCCGTCAGCAACAACACGCGTTTCATTGTTTGAAGCTCCCTCGATTCGGCGGCCCGGCGGTCCGGTCCGCGCATCGGGCGTCGCTCGCGCAGGCATGCGACGCAAGCCGACCGCGTATTGTACCCAATCGGTCGGGACCGGCCCAAGCCTCGCTGGCAAGAGCGCGGTGACGCATCCGTTCCACCATGCCGAGTTTCTGACGACGGCCGCAGACTGGCACCAGCTGCCCGTTGACGGTGCGCCGGAGGTCGCGTTCGCCGGGCGATCGAACGCCGGCAAGTCGTCGGCGATCAACGCGCTGGCACAGCGAACGCGGCTGGCATTCGTGAGCAAGACACCCGGGCGCACGCAGAACATCAATTTCTTTCGGCTCCGTTCGGGAGCGTTGCTCGCCGATCTGCCCGGTTACGGGTACGCCGACGTGCCGGCCGCGGTTCGCAGGCATTGGCAGCACTTTATTGCGCGCTATCTTGCGGAGCGCGTGCCGCTCACTGGACTGGTATTGGTGATGGACGCGCGACGTCCGATGACCGATCTCGACCGCCAGATGCTCGACTGGTTCCTGCCATCGCTGCGTCCGACGCACATCCTGTTGACCAAGGCCGACAAGTTCACCGTCGCCGAACAGCGACGCACGCTCGCAGGCGTGCAGCGCGAGCTGACGCGAGACTATGCGGCGCATGCGGATCGAATCGGCGTGCAGCTGTTTTCCGCGACGAAGAAGATAGGCCTGGCCGAAGCCGAGCAGGCGGTGGGCGACTGGCTGGCGCCGTTTGCGGCAGCGGCTGCGGTACCGCCGGCACAAAAAGAAAGGCCCCGACATCAAGGGGAGTGAGACGGGGCCCGAAGAACGCCCTTCGGTTGGTAGGGTTACGCAACCGAAGGGCACCCGCTCAGGGAGGAAAGCGGGAGACGATGCTATCGTCTGCGGGATATGACCGACCCCCCGACAAAAGAGTTCCACGTCCTGCGCGCCGATTTCGTAGATCGCGTGCGGTCCGATAAAACCGGCTTGTTGCTCGCAACGATCCGCGCGAGCTACGATGCGCTCGCGACGACTTCGCCCAACCCGCCCGACCGCTCGCTATGTCGATGAACTTTACCGGAAAATTTCCCGAGCGCCGATTGCGCAGAATGCGCCGCGACGATTTCTCGCGCCGTCTGATGCGCGAGCATCGACTGTGCAGCGACGACCTGATCTATCCGGCGTTCGTTATCGAGGGCAGTCGCCGCGAGGAGCCCGTGGTTTCGCTGCCGGGCATCTCGCGCAAGAGCATCGACTTGTTATTAGGCGACGCCGAGCGCTGCATGACGCTGGGTGTGCCGGCGATGGCGTTGTTCCCGGTCATCCCGGCGGCGCAGAAATCGCTCGATGCGGCGGCCGCCTGGGATCCGGAGGGCCTGCTGCCGCAAACGGTGCGGGCGCTCAAGGCGCGATTTCCGGCGTTGGGTGTGATCACCGACGTCGCGCTCGATCCCTATACCAGTCACGGTCAGGACGGCTTGCTCGATGACACCGGATACGTCGCCAATGACGAAACCGTGGCGGCTCTCACGCGGCAGGCCTTGTGCCATGCGGAGGCGGGTGCCGATGTCGTCGCGCCGTCCGATATGATGGACGGCCGTATCGGCGCGCTGCGCGCCGCGCTCGATCGCGCCGGATACGACAGGGCACGGATCCTCGCGTATTCGGCCAAATACGCGTCGGGATTCTACGGGCCGTTTCGCGATGCCGTCGGATCGAGCGGCGCCCTGGGCGGCGGCAACAAATACACCTACCAGATGGATCCGGCCAACGGCGACGAAGCGCTATGGGAAGTCCATCTGGACCTGCAGGAGGGCGCCGACATGGTCATGGTCAAGCCGGGGCTTCCTTATCTGGACATCGTGCGCCGGGTCAAGGACGCGTTCGGCGTGCCCACTGCGGTCTATCAGGTCAGCGGCGAGTACGCGATGCTGAAAGCGGCCGCGGCCAACGGCTGGCTCGACGAACGCACCTGCGCGATGGAGGCACTGATCGCATTCAAGCGCGCCGGTGCCGATGCGATCCTGACCTACTACGCGCTTACCGCGGCCGCCTGGCTCAAGGAGTAATCAGGACGCCGGATCCGCTGCGCTTGCGGCGTTCGCCAACAGCGACTTCAGGTCGGACAGCGACAGCCGTTCCTCGTCGTTGCGGCGCGGGCGGTTGCGCCGCTGCTGCGGCGACACGATGTCGAGGCGCACCGCGGCCGCGCCGCGCCCGGCATTGAGCCGCGTTCCCGCCGTGGTCCCACCGGCAGGCGCCACGGCGCGGTATTCGATGCCGGCATTGATCAGGCCGAGCTCCACCGCTTTCGGATCCTCAGCCTCGAGCTCGAGCCTCACATCGCTGTGCGCCGTCGCCCAGCCCGCCGCGACGCCGCCGACCAGCAACGGTCGCCAGGGCGAAAGGCGCTCCATCCACTCGAGAGCAACGACGCGCTGGGCGTGCAGCGAAGCCGCCTGAGCCTGTGGCTGGAACAGACTGTTGTAATCCCGCAACGCCTGCTCGATCTCTTCGTTACCCGGCAGCGGGTCACGATCGCTCAGGCCCAGCTCGCGGCAGGCCTTTCGCTTCGCCGCCGCCCAGTCCGATAGCCCATGCTCGGCGATCAGCCGCGCCGCCGCCTGCGCAATCCGCACGCGGTTGCGAAGGCTCTGCGACGATGCGATGTGGGATGCCACGGGTTTAGAAAAGCTGATTGCGCACTTCGGGCGGCGCCCGGCCGCCGTCGGTCGCCAGCGCATCGTCACGCTTACGCGGCATGAACTCCGAGAAAAAATACTCGGAAATCCCGGCGCGGTCGTCGCTTTCGCGCAAGCCCGAATCCGCGTTGACGCGTGCGACGACCACGCCTTCCGGCTGCTTCAGCGGCGTTTCAGGCACGCCCTTCAGCGCCTTCGCCATGAACGCCATCCAGATCGGTAACGCCGCAACCGCGCCGGTTTCGTTGTTGCCCAGCGTGCGCGGCTGATCGAATCCGATCCAGGCGACGGCCACCATCGATGCATTGAAGCCGCAGAACCACGCGTCGACACTGTCGTTGGTCGTCCCCGTCTTTCCGGCGAGATCTTTCCGGCCAAGCTGGTTGGCCCGCGCCCCGGTGCCGCCGCGAATGACGTCGCGCAGCATCGTGGTCATGATGAAGGCGTTGCGCGGATCGATCGCCGGCTCGGCGTTGACGCCCGCCACCGCGGGCGTCGCCTTGGACAGCACATTGCCGCGGCTGTCGACCACGTGGTCGATCAGATACGGAGTCACCCGATAGCCGCCGTTGGCGAATACCGCATACGCTGCGACCATCTGCAGCGGCGTCGCGGCACCCGCGCCCAGCGCCATCGTCAGATACGCCGGGTGCAGCTTCGGATCGAAGCCGAAGCGCGCGATATAGTCCTGCGCATACTGCGGCCCGATCGCCTGCATCACGCGCACCGTAACCAGATTCTTCGACTTCATAAGCGCGGTCCGCAGACGCATCGGACCGTCGAAGGTGCCGTCGTAATTCTTCGGCTCCCACGGCTCGCCGCCCGTCTGGGCGGCATCGAAGTAGAGCGGTGCGTCGTTGACTACCGTGGCGGGGCTGAAGCCTTTTTCCAACGCGGCCGAATAGATGAACGGCTTGAAGCTGGATCCGGGCTGCCGGTATGCCTGGGTCACGTGATTGAACTTGTTGCGGTCGAAATCGAATCCGCCGACCAGCGCCAGGATGGCGCCGTCGTTCGGTCGCACCGACACCAGCGCGGACTCGACCTGCGGCATCTGGGCAATCTGCCAATTGCCTTTGTCATCGCTCGCGATGCGAATCAGCGCACCGCGCCGGATCCGGCTGGTCGCGGGAGCCTTGTCGGTCAGCGCTCGCGCGACGAACTTGAGACCTTCTCCGCTGATGACCAGGATGTCGCCGTCGCTGCGCACGACCTTGACCGATGCGGGCCCTGCTTCCAGGACGATCGCCGGCTCGAGGTTGTCGGCGTCGCTGACACCCTCGAAGGCGGTATCGAGTGCGTCGTCCAGGTCGGACGGGTCGCTCGGCAGGCTTATATACGCCTCGGGCCCGCGATAGCCGTGCCGCCGGTCGTAGTCGGCGACGCCGCGCCGCACAGCGGCGTAAGCCGCCGCCTGGTCGTCCTTGCGCAGCGTCGTATAGACGGTCAGCCCCCGGGTATAACCCTCCTCGCCGTAGGTCTCGATGACGATCTGGCGGGCCATTTCGGCAGCGAACTGGGCATGAGTGTCGTATTCCTGCAACGTCTGGTGGACCGCCAGCGGGGTGTTCTGGGCGACGACGAACTGGTCGTCGCTGATGTAGTGGAGCTCGTGCATGCGCCGGAGGACGTATAACTGGCGGCCCCGGGCGCGCTTGGGGTTGGCAACCGGGTTGTAGGCCGATGGCGCCTTGGGCAGTCCCGCCAGCATGGCGGCCTCGGCGATGCTGAGCTCCTGCAACGGCTTGCCGAAGTAAATCTGGGCAGCCGCGGCAAAGCCATAGGCTCGCTGGCCCAAGAAGATCTGGTTGATATAGAGCTCGAGTATTTCGTCCTTGGAGAGGTTGGACTCGATCTTATAGGCAAGCATGACCTCGCGAAGCTTGCGAGTGAGCGTTCGCTCACGGGTGAGGAAGAAATTCCGGGCGACCTGCATCGTGATCGTGCCGGCGCCTTGCGGGGCTCCCCCGCTGACGTTGGCCAGGGCGGCGCGAAGGACCGAAAGGTAGTCGACGCCGCCGTGCTGGTAGAAGCGCTCGTCCTCGGCGGCCAGGATCGCCCGGCGCATGACATCCGGGACTTCCTTGATTTTGACCACAGCCCGCCGCTCCTCGCCAAACTCTCCCAGGATAGCCCCTTCCGCGGAGACTATTTTGAGGGGTATCTTAGGCTGGTAGTCCGTCAGCGTGTCTAGTGACGGCAAAGTGGGATAAAGCAGTGCAAAGACAAAGGCCAGCAGCAGGGCTCCGACGAGCCCCAGGCCCGCCAATACGGCCGCGAGGTAGACCAGCCAGCGCTTTAGCATGGGTGAATTAAAGTTGCCAGGGGGCCGGCCGGGAGGCGCGATTATATGCAGGGTTAGGAGCCAAGATAAACTTGAAAAAACAGTTTTACATGGATTATATTTGCTGCTACTGTTTAATGTAATTTATATGAAGTGCGCCTAAAGTTCCCATGCTGAAGGAAAAACTCGATTCCGCGTTTGCGTTTTTGCAAACGAAGGCGCCGCCGCTGATCGGCGTGGACATCAGCTCGTCGGCCGTAAAGCTGGTCGAACTGTCCGAAACCGGCAAGGGAGCCTATCGCCTCGAGCGCTATACGATCGAACCGCTGGTCAAGGATCTGGTCACCGACGGCAACATAGTCAATCTCGACCAGGTCAGCGAAGCACTCCGCCGCGCGCACAAGCGGCTCGGCAGCCGCAACAAGCATATCGCAATGGCGCTCCCGACGGCGATGGTCATCACCAAGAAGATCATCGTCCCGGCCGGCCAGACCGACGAGGAGCTCGAGCTGCAGGTCGAAGCCGAGGCCAACCAGTACATCCCGTTCGCCCTGGACGAAGTCAACCTGGATTTCCAGATCCTCGGCCCGGCGCCGAACAACGCCGAGGACATCGAAGTGCTGATCGCGGCGTCGCGCAAGGAAAAGGTCGATGATCGGGTCGCCATCGCCGACAACGCCGGGCTGCGTCCGCAGGTGATGGACGTCGAGTCGTATGCGACCGAAGAGGCGTTCCGCATGATCGCCCCGTCGCTGCCGGCGAATGCGCGCGACCAGAACGTGGCGCTGGTCGACATCGGTGCCCATGTGATGCACTTCTACGTGCTGCGCAACAACCAAATTCTGTTCTCCCGCGACCAGGCCTTCGGCGGCAACCAGTTGACCCACGACATCCAGCGCGCGTTCAACTTATCGCCGGAGGAGGCCGAATCGGCGAAGAAAAATGCCGGTCTGCCGGAGAATTATGACGCCGATGTGCTGCAGCCGTTCATGGAGACCCTGGCCCTGGAAGTGACCCGTGCGCTGCAGTTCTTCTTCACCTCGACGTCGTACAGCCAGGTCGACCAGGTCGTCCTTACCGGCGGCTGCGCGCTGTTGTCCGGGCTCGACGAGCTGGTGGCCAAGCGCGCCGGCGTCACCACGATCGTCGGTAACCCGTTCGCCAGCATGACGATGTCGGATCGTATCCGGCCGCGCCAGCTCGCCGCGGACGCGCCGCTATTACTGATCGCCTGCGGCCTCGCGCTGCGCGGGTTCGACTAGCCATGATTCGCGTCAACCTCCTGCCTCACCGCGAGCAGAAACGCCAGGCGCGCCAGCGCCAATTCATCTCGATGGCGATCGGACTGGCCGTCCTCGGCGTTGCGATCGTCGGGCTGGGCCACATCGTCATCGCCGCCCAGATCGAAAATCAGAACGGGCGCAACACGCTGCTCAAGACCGAGATCGCCAAACTCGACGAGCAGATCAAGGAAATCGACAAGCTGCGCGAGCAGACGCAGGCGCTGCTGGCGCGCAAGCAGATCGTCGAGACGCTGCAATCGAACCGGACCGAGGCGGTGCACTTGCTCGACCAGCTGGTGCGCCAACTGCCCGACGGGCTTTACCTGAAATCGGTCAGGCAGGTGGGATCGAAGGTGACGTTGACCGGTTATGCGCAGTCGAATGCCCGCGTGTCGACGCTGATGCGCAGCATCGAGAGCTCGCCTTGGTTGACGGCGCCCGAACTGATCGAGATCAAGTCGGTGCCGCTCGATAGGCAGAAGGTCAACGAGTTCACATTAAGCCTGCAGATGAAGCGCCCGGCCGAAACAACCGCCCCGGGCAGCAAGCTGCCTGCCGCTGCCGCCAAGGCTTCGACACCCGCTCCGCAAGCCAAGGGGCCGCAAACATGACCCTCGACGACATCCGCCGCCTCAATTTTCGCGAGGCGGGAAACTGGCCGTTGTTACCCAAGGCCGTGGTCCTCGGCCTGCTGGTGGTGTTGATTTTGGCAGCGGGAGCGTTCTTCGACTGGAAGGACCAGCTCGACGCGCTCGACCGCGCGCAGGACGAGGAAGCGAAGCTCCGCATTTCGTACACTGAAAAGAAGGCCAAGGCAGTCAACCTTGAGCTGTATGTTCAGCAGCTGAAGGAGATCGAGCAGGCGTTCGGTGCGCTGCTCAAGCAATTGCCGAACAAGAGCGAAATGGATGCCCTGCTGACCGACATCAATCAGGCCGGGCTCGGCCGTGGGCTGCAGTTCGAGCTGTTCCGGCCCGCAGCGCGCGAACGGATGGCTGATTTCTACGCTGAATTGCCGATCACGGTGAGGGTAACGGGCACTTATCATGATATGGGCGCATTCGCGAGCGATGTGGCGCAGCTTCCGCGAATCGTCACGCTGAATGACATTGGCATCGTCAATGACAAGGGTACGCTTATCATGGACGCGACGGCCAAGACCTTCCGCTACCTGGACGAGGACGAGGTCGCCAAGCAAAGGAAGTCGGCCAAGGACGCCGGCAAGGGCAAGAAATGAATCCGCGACTGGCCGCTTGCGGCATTGCCGCGATTCTGGTTGCCGCATGCGGCGGCGAAAGCCATCAGGCTTTCCAGCACATTGGGATCCTAAGCTTAGAATTCCACGTGGACAAGTTGTCGC
>JADMIO011575613.1_pt1 | contig 41700 bp, 40 predicted proteins | sample 8958161 | NCBI WGS metagenome assembly JADMIO01 (sample SAMN16585339, study PRJNA669376) | soil metagenome | isolation source: Crop rotation soil | place: USA: Cullars Rotation, Alabama | collected 2011 | reverse complement strand
CGCGACAACTTGTCCACGTGGAATTCTAAGCTTAGGATCCCAATGTGCTGGAAAGGAACTGCTGTCGATAGTTCCACACCGTGGCGGCGCGTTACCGCTTCGCGCTCACCGGCGAGGGCTCCCGCTGGTTTCGAACTTGGGGCGGGTCGCCGCGACGTAGTCCTCGACGGTGATGGGCTTCACTCCCCCGATCACCTCGACGAGGTTGTTGACCCCGGCGAAGATGCCGTCGCGGTAGTCCTGCGCCACGCTGCTGATGTGCTGGACGAAATGCGGCGAGGCGCCTGCGGCGGTCAGGCCGGCTGCGAACGTCGGGATGTCGATCGGCTCATAGCGCACCGGAATACCAAGGGTGGCTTGGACTTTCGCGGCGATTTCGTGCCAATTGAGTTCCTCGCCCCCGAACAGCGGGTAGACCTGGCGGTCGTGCGGGTCGGGGTTCTGCAGGATGGCCGCGATGACATGGGCCTGGTCGGCGGCGTCTATCGGCGCGTGGCGGGCGTCGGCGAAGGGGAGTCGATAGATCCCTTCGTCGCCCTCGCGAATCCAGAACATGTTCATGAAGAACGTGAAGAAGGTGGGCCGCAGATGTGTGGTGACAAGCGCGCTGCGGTCCAGCAGCCGTTCGGCGATCCAGTGGTGGCGCGCGGCGTTGCTCGTGGCTTCCCGGCGTGCCGAGATCTGCGACATGTTGACCACCGCGTGCACGCCCGCCTCGCTGGCCGCCTGCACGAAGTTCGCGGTCGCCTCCACCAATCCCGGGGCTACGGGGTAGTTGAAATAGGCCGCACGAACCCCGATTGTCGCCGCGCTGACCGAGGCGAAGTCCAGTAGATCGCCCTGCACCACTTCGGCGCCCAGTTCAGATAACCGGTCCGCGCGCTCGTCAAGGGTGTGTACGAGCGCGCGCACGCGCAGACCACGTTCTCGCAACAACTTCACGGTGTGCGCGCCGGTGTTGCCGGTGGCCCCGGTGATCAGAAACAACTCGTCGGTGTCGGTCATGGTGTCCACCTCCTAGTCGAGTTCCGCCGCGCTTGATTGACTCCGGGCCTCGATGGCCTTGACGCTGGCGGCGAACCCCTTTCCGAGCACGCGCTTTCCGACGGTTCCGAGCACGCCGGAAAGCACCCGTCCCCTGACGCCCTTGCCTTCGCGAACGATGACGAGATCGACGTCGGTCAATCCGTTCGACCGTCGTGTCAGGGTGTAGGTGTAGCCAGAGGCACCGCCGAACATGTTGGAGTCGGTGGTGGTCAGCTTGACGTGGTTGGGATCGGACCAGTCGTAGTGCAGGCGTTCCCAGATGCCGCCCGAGCCCTCGGTGACATCTGCCTCAGCCCGGCCCTGGTGATGCACCTTGAGGTACCCATCTGCGCTGTTGGGGAAGAGCTTCGACCGGCCAGGGCCGAAGTCGGTGAGCCCGGCAACGAACTGCTCGGGCGTAGCGCTGGTCGTCTGGTGGAAGTGGATCGTGGACATCGTGTCCTCCTTGCTCGGTGAGCCGATACTGGCAACCACCATGAGCGCACCGCACCCGTCGCGAATTCCGGCAACCGGATCGGCAGCAAGTCCCAATCAATCGTGGTAGTGGCAGGGACAGCCTTACCATCAGCCGGTGGGACCCGAGGCCGGCGCGCTGGGCGATTACCTGCGTGCGCGCCGCGAGCAGGTTCGTCCTGAAGACGTCGGCTTGGCCGCCGGGGCGCGGCGCCGCGTTCCGGGTTTGCGCCGCGAGGAGCTCGCGACCCTCGCTGGCATCAGCTCCGCCTACTACTTACGGCTCGAGCAGGGCCGCGACACCCATCCGTCCGCACAAGTTGTGGACGCGCTCGCGCGTGCTCTGCGACTGGACGTCAAAGCGACGGAGTATCTGCATCGGCTGGCCAGTTCGCCGGGCAGCCAGCCGCAGTCCGCTGGAGAGACATTTGCGATCGGGCTGAATCACCTGATCGATCAGTTTCCGATGCCTGCGGTCGTGGCCAGCAGATGCCTGGACGTGCTGGCCGCGAATCCATGCGCCAGAGCACTGTCACCCGGCTTCGAACCCGGACGGAACTTCCTGCGGTGGCGCCTTCTCGACCCCGCTGCCCGCACGCTCTATGTCGACTGGGATGAGGCGACCGCACTAGCGGTGAGCGGGTTACGCGACGTCGTCGGCAGCGATATGTCCGATCCTCGTTCGCGCGCGTTGATCGACGAGCTGTCGGCCGGCAGTCAGCGCTTCCGCGAGCTGTGGGCGCGCGCCGATGTCGGCTACCGCCCCGGCATTCTGCACATGCGTCACCCCCGGGTCGGCGAGCTTTTTCTCCATCGATGCAGCCTCAATGTGCCGCATTCCGGTGGAGAGCATCTGTTGGTTTTCTACGCCGAGCCCGGCAGCGAGTCCGCAAGGGCGCTCGACGAACTCCGCTCCCTCGCGGCCGATTGATCGACCGACAAAAATGGCAGATCAGTTGCCTGATCTGCCATTTCGACGGGTGGAGCTAAGGGGATTCGAACCCCTGACCTCCTCGATGCGAACGAGGCGCGCTACCAACTGCGCCATAGCCCCTGGTCGGTAGCACAGGCTACCAGTCGATCCGCCGCCGCAGAAACCGGCCGACGGGCACCCGACTACTGCCCGGCGGCCCTCGGCAGGTGGTATTCGCGGGCCGACGGCGCGTACTCCAGGTGCTCGAAGATCGGGTCCTCGTCGTCGATCTCCAACACCACCGATCCGGGCCGACGCAACCGCGACGGGAGCAGGTCCATCTCGCGATCCTCGGTGTTCTCCACACCAAGGCGCGCGCGTGCCGCCCGGTGCGCCCGGCGTCGCCGCACCCGTTCTTCGATGCGCGTCTGACGGCGGAGGTATCCGAGGTACAGCAGCGTCAGGGCGCCGGTGCCGCCGCAGGCGTACCAGCCCCATGGCGCGGCCATGGGCGCCGCGAAGTATGCGGCGGCGGCCGACCCAAGCATCACCAGCGTCATCAAGGCCAGCATCCGCTTGCGGAACTTGTACTTGCGGGCGCTGATCACCGCCGCCTTCGACGGGTCGTAGCGGCGTCGACGCGCCGCGATCATCGAGTCCGCGACCTGAAGATCGCTCTCCGCGGCAGCTTCCAGACCCGAGGAGTCCTCGACGTACTCGTACTCGTCGTCGCTGCCGTCCGCATCGTCTTCTTCGTATTCGTCGGTCGCGATCTCGTATACCGCGGTGTCGACGTTCTCTTCTTCGGCTTCTGGCTCTTCGAAATTCAGTGTCAGCTCGTCTGTTTCGACGAGCTCGCCCTCCTCGATGGCCGACTCGCCCACCGGAAGGGCGCCGGTCGGTTCGTCGATGACCTCGACATCGAGGTAGTCGGGATCCGCGTCTTCCACGACGGGTGCCGCCAGCACCACCGTCTTCTGCGGCTCCTCTTCCTCTTCGTCCTCCTGCTCGTAGTCGTCGTCGTACTCGTCCTCGTCGAAGTTCTCTTCGAGTTCGTCCTCGGACGCTCGCCAGTCCGGATCGCTGCGGTGCCCGGACGCCGGCCCCCCACGCTTGAGCAGCCGGCCGCTGGTCGTGCCATTGAGAACCCGCGTCGCCAGCGCCACATCGCTCGTGCGCCGCACGGCATCTCGCTTGCTGATCAACATCGGGACCAGCACGAAGAGCCAGAGCACTACGAGAGAGATCCACAGGAGGGATTGGGGGATGCTTGGCATTACGCCGGCTCCTTTCCCCATCAGGCTAGGTCCGTGACCAGCGCATCCGTCGATGGCGCGCCGAGACAATTACACACCTGTAATTCACTGGTGACAAGCACCAACAGTCACTTAAGTCACATTTGCCACAGGGTTCTTATGCCGCGACTGTGCGAGGTCGTACACGAAACACCGGTTCTGTGGACAAATCCGCACAGCCGGGCCACGGGTGTCGGTCGCCATCGCGAGGCTCCGGCTATGGGCGAGGATGTGCAATGGCCGCTGCGTGGGTGGGAAGCCGTCGAGGCTGGGCTGCTGTCGGTTCGCGAGCTGCGAAAGTTTTACATACCGGTTTATCCGGGCGTACACATCCCGCGGGGCGTCGAGCTTTCGGCTGCTCAACGAGCACGAGCAGCCTGGCTGTGGTCGCGCCGCATGGGAGTCGTCGCCGGTTTGTCGGCCGCCGCGATGTTGGGCGCCAAGTGGATAGACCCGGGCCTCCCCGCCGAATTGGTCCACACCAACCGTCGTCCATCGGCCATGCTGACCGTGCACACCGACGGCCTCGAGATGGGCGAAACGCGGCGCGTCCACGGCATGCTCGCGACCACCGCCGCTCGCACGGCTTTCGATATCGGCAGGCGCCTGCAACTCGTCGAAGGCGTCCAGCGTGTCGACGCGCTGATGAATGCGACCGACGTGAAGGTCGGCGATATCGAGTCGGTTGCGGAACTCCATGCAGGCGTCCGCGGTCTGACACAACTTCGTCGGACACTTGATCTTGTCGACGGCGGCGCGGAGTCGCCGTACGAATCGTTGACGCGATTGTTGTTCGTGCAAGCGGGTTTCCCACGACCGGAAACGCAGATACCCGTGCTCGACGAGTACGGCGTGCTCGTCGCCGTCATCGACTTGGGCTGGCGCGAATACCTCGTCGGCGTCGACTTCGACGGTGCCCACCACTGGACAGATCCCAGGCAACGGCGCAGGGACGCCGAACGCTATACGCGACTGCCCGAACTCGGCTGGACGGATTTCAGGGTGACAAGCAGCATGGTGCATCACACGCCGAGGGGCATCCTCAATCGCGTTGGCGCAGCACTCATCGCGGGTGGATGCCCCAAGACTTGGTGACTGTGCGGATTCGGACGACTCTGCGGCGTGTTGCGTACGAAATCGCACTGTCGCTCGCGGCGGGACGTCAGGTCCAGCTGGCGTGGCCTCCGCGGACCAGCAGCGAGCTCACCGACCCGTGGATCTCCTCGACCGTGATGCCCACCAGCAGGTGGTCGCGCCACGCGCCGTCCACCTCGAGATAGCGCTTCAGCAGACCCTCCTCGCGGAACCCCGCCTTCGCCAACACCGCGCGGCTCGCAGCGTTCTCCGGCCGCACCGTGGCCTCCAGTCGGTGCAGCCTGACCGGGCCGAACGCGTGGTCCATGCCCAGTGCCAGCGCCGCGGTCGCCACCCCGCCGCCGGTGTGTGTGCTGGCCACCCAATAGCCGATCCACGCCGACTTGAGCGCCCCGTGGGTGACGTTGCCGATGGTCAGCTGACCGCTGAACTCCCCGTCGACCTCGATCACGTATGGCAGCATCCGGCCCTTTCGAGCCTCCGAGCGAAGTCCGGAGCACACCGATGGCCACTGCGAAATCGCATGCCGCACATCCCAATTCACATCGGTGCTGGGTTCCCACGGCTCCAGGAGCGCGCGGTCGGCCAACCTGATGCGGCTCCACTGGGCGCCGTCGCGCAACCGCACCGGCCGCAGCCCGACCACACCGGCAGGCACCCGGAGCGGCCCGGCAGACATCGGCCAGCCCGGGTGGGCGGAGGAATTGCGCCACAGGTTCATGACGGGCCCCGGGTTCGCCGTTAGCCGCGCTGGGCCAGGAACGCGACGTCGACGATCTCGCCGGTGCGGATCTCGTCGGCCTCGCTGGGAATCATCACCAGACAGTTCGCTTCGGCCAGCGTCGCCAGCAGATGCGACGACGCGCCCGGCGCGCCGCCGAGCGCCTGCACGAGGTACTCGCCGGTGTCCTGATCGCGCATCAGCTGGCCGCGCAGGTACCCCTTGCGGCCTGCCACCGATGTGATGGGGGACAGCGCGCGGGCCTGCACCACCCGTCGCATCGGCTGGCGCTTGCCAAGGGACAGCCGGATCAGCGGCCGCACCATCACCTCGAACACCACCAGCGCGCTGACCGGGTTGGCGGGCAAGAGAAACACCGGCACGCCCTCGGGCCCCAGTTGGCCGAACCCTTGGACCGAACCCGGGTGCATCGCGATCCGGGTCACCTCCATCTCGCCGATCTCGGCGAGCACCGTCCGCACGCTCTCGGCGGCCGCACCGCCGACGGCTCCGGCGATCACCACCACCTCGGCGCGATTCACCTGACCCTCGACGACGTCGCGCAGCTCTTTGGCGTCGGTGTCGACGATGCCGACCCGATTGACCTCGGCGCCGGCGTCCCGGCCCGCCGCGGCAAGCGCGTAGGAGTTGACGTCGTAGACCTGGCCGTTGCCGGGTGTGCGGGAAATGTCGACGAGCTCACCGCCGACACACATCACCGACAACCGCGGCCGCGGGTGGACCAGCACGCGTTCGCGACCGACGGCCGCCAGCAGACCGACCTGCGCCGGGCCGATGATCGTGCCCGAGCGCACCGCCACATCGCCGGGCTGGACGTCGTCACCGGTGCGGCGGACATAGGCGCCCGAACGCACCGGCCGCAGCACCCGCACCCGCGACTGCCCTCCGTCGGTCCACCGCAGCGGTAACACCGCATCGGCCAGCGTCGGCATCGGTGCACCGGTCTGCACACGCGCGGCCTGCCGCGGCTGCAACCGGCTCGGTGTCCGCGCGCCCGCCTCGATCACGCCCATCACGGGCAGACTGACCTGCTGATCGCCTGCGCCGTCGGCGGCGTCCTCGCCATCGTCGGCGTCGCCGCCGGTTATCGGCGTCACGCCGAGCACGTCGACGCTGCGCACGGCGTACCCGTCGATGGCGGCCTGGTCGAAGCCGGGCAGCGGGCGCTCGGTGACCACTTCCTCGGCGCACATCAGGCCTTGTGCTTCCGCGATGGCGACGCGCACCGGCCGAGGGGCTACCGCAGCGGCCGTGACCCGAGCCTGTTGCTCCTCAACCGAACGCACAAGACGCCTTTCTTGAAGTTGCGGGGCCGTCGTGACGCGTCAGCAGTCGATCAGCCCGAGCCGTTCCACCAACCACCGCCGCAGTTCGGGGCCGTAGTCGTCGCGCTTCAACGCAAAGTCAACCGCAGCCTTGAGGTACCCGCCGGGATTTCCCAGGTCGTGTCGATCGCCACGATGCACCACCACGTGTACGGGATGCCCCTCGTTGATCAGCAGCGCGATCGCGTCGGTCAATTGGATCTCGCCGCCTGCCCCGCGAGGGACCCTGCGCAACGCGTCGAAGATCTTCCGGTCGAGCACATACCGGCCCGCGGCTGCATACAACGACGGCGCGTCCTCGGCCTTGGGCTTCTCGAACATGCCCTTGACGCGTAAGACGTTGGGGTTGTTGGTATCTGGGACGGTCTCGACATCGAAGACGCCGTAGGCGCTGATTTCTTCCCTCGGCACCTCGAAGGCGCACAGCACCGAACCGCCGCGTTTGGCGCGCACCTTCGACATCGTCTCCAGCACGCCCGTCGGCAGCACCAGGTCGTCGGGCAGAAGCACGGCGATGGCGTCCTCATCCGGCGCCAGGCTGGGCTCGACGCAGCTGACCGCGTGGCCGAGACCAAGCGGTTCACGCTGCACCACCGACTCCACCTTGATCAGCGCGGGTGCGCGGCGGACCTTCTCCAGCATCGACTGCTTGCCGCGGGCCTCCAGCGTGCCCTCGAGTACGAGGTCCTCCACGAAGTGGGCGACGACGCCGTCCTTGCCCTCGGAGGTGACGATGATCAGCCGCTCGGCGCCTGCCTCCGCCGCTTCCGCCGCCACCAGTTCGATGCCCGGCGTGTCCACGACCGGCAGCAACTCCTTGGGCACCGTCTTGGTCGCGGGCAGGAAGCGGGTCCCCAATCCAGCGGCTGGCACGACAGCCGTACGCGGGATGGAGACCAGAGGACGCGTCATCGTTCACACATTAACGCCAACGAGTTACGCGCCGCCTGTGACAGCGCCATGTCATCGTTGATGCGTGGGGTCGCCGAGCAAAGCCGAGATGCGGACGGCGATCCTGGCGTCTCGTCGCGCACTGGACCCTGAGGTTCACGACGCGGAAGCCGAGGCGCTGCGCGGCCACCTTCCCGACGTGGTCGAGGGGGTGCAGACCGTGTGTGCCTACGTGCCGATCAGATTCGAGCCGGGATCGGTCGCCCTCCTCGACACGCTCTTGGACCTCGATGTCCAGGTGTTGCTTCCGGTCGCTCACGACGACGCCGACGGCGTACCCCAGCCGATGCAGTGGGGGGTGTACCAACCTGGCCGACTCGTATCGGCGCGAATGGGGTTGCAGGAGCCGCCGGAGCCTTGGCTGCCCGCAGCCGCGGTGGCCGACGCAGCGGTCGTGTTCGTGCCTGCGCTGGCGGTCGACCGGGCCGGTGTGCGGCTGGGCCGGGGCGCGGGCTTCTACGACCGGACGCTGTCGTTGGCCCGCTCGTCGGCGCGGCTTGTCGCGGTGGTCCGAGACGACGAACTCGTCGACGAGATCCCTGCCGAACCGCACGACATCCCGATGACCCACGCGCTCACACCGGGGCAGGGCCTCGTCGAACTGGGTTGAGTCAACAGCGCGCCAGCACGTCTTGCATCGCCCGTTTCTCGTTCTTGGACAGCCACAACCCGTAGGCGGCCTTCACGTCGATCTGCTTCGCGACGAACTCGCAGCGGAACCCCTCGTTGGGTGGTAGCCACGCGGTCGCATCGCGAAAAGCCTTGTCGAAGTTGGCTTGTCCGCCGACGGCCAGCAGGTTGCGCGGGTCGTTGGCGAAGTCGCGCCGCCGCTGATCGTCCCATTCGCGCGCACCCTTGTACCAAGCGTCCGACAGCGACACCAGATGGTCGACCTGCACGGCCTCCGATGTCGCGGGCCCGCGGGTGAACGCAATGGTCTGTCCGGTATAGGGATCGTGCAGCACGCCGCTCTGCGCGTAACAGGTGCCAGGCCGCACGACGAGATCGGCGAGGTCGCGGCGAAGGATATCGTCGCGCGTATTGCAGCCGTTGTGGCCGAACTCGACGCTGACGTCGTCGCTCCACGCCTGGCCGAACCGGTAGCGGGAGAAGTCGGTATTACGGTCCCAGCCCTTGACGGGCAGCCGCGCCAGGGTGGCCCGCGCGTTGTCGTAATCGGGGCTGACGGGAGTGGTCGACGGCTGCGACGTAGGCGGCGGCGGCGCGGCGGACGGCGCCTGCGGAGCGTTGTGGAAGTGCAACCAGATCGCGACGCCGACTCCGAGCACGAACAGGCCTACCAGCACGGGAATGACGCGACCCACATAGCGGTTCTAGCACTTAAGCCGGTAGAGTGCTAAGTAGTTAGACCATCACGGAGGGTTTTTCGTGCCTACCTATTCCTATGCGTGCACCGAGTGCGACAACAAGTTCGACGTGGTGCAGGCCTTCAGCGACGACGCGCTGACCGAGTGCCCCAAGTGCGACGGGCGCCTGCGCAAGCTGTTCGGCAAGGTGGGCGTGGTCTTCAAGGGCAGCGGGTTCTACCGCACCGACAGCCGCGAGGCCGCCAAGAGCTCGTCCAACGGTTCTGCGAAGAGCTCCGAGTCGTCGAGTTCGTCGGACTCGTCCAGCTCGGCCGGCTCGACGGAGAAGAAGTCGGACTCCGCCAAGTCGGACAGTTCCAGCTCCAGCTCGTCGTCAAGCAGCTCGAGCTCGTCGGCCTCGGCCGCCGCAGCCTCCAGCTGACCGCTGAAGTTATCCACAGCCCGGCGTGACCACACGCCCGATGGGCTTTGCGCTGCCTAGCGTGGCGGCATGGGGGAATCACTCAATCCGTCGGCGCTGAGCCGGCTCGTCCATCAATGGCGGCCGGACTGGACCCGCACCGTGGCCGCGCGCAGGGTGGCGGCGGGCGCACTCGTCGTCCTCGCCGCGGCGGCCGCGCTGCGCTCCGATCCGCACGGCGACCAGTCCGACATCGTGGTGGCGGCGCGTGACCTGTCCCCCGGTATCGAGCTGACCACCGACGACGTCCGGATCGAAAAGCGTTCGGCCGCAACGATTCCCGATGGATCCGAATCCGCCGTCGACGAGGTTGTCGGGTCGACGCTGGCCGGCCCTGCCCGCCGCGGCGAGGTGCTCACCGACGTTCGCCTGCTCGGTCCCCGCCTTGCCCAGTCGGCGGCGGGCCCGGATGCGCGCATCGTGCCGCTACATCTCGCCGACACGGCGTTGCTGGACCTGGTACGCGCCGGCGATGTGGTGGACGTGCTGGCGGCCGCCGACGACGACGTCGATCCACGGGTGGTGGCGACCGACGCCGTCGTGGTCCTGGTGTCGGAGAAGCAGAAGGGTCCCGGCGCGGGAGGCGAGCGTGTGCTGCTCGTCGCCCTGCCCGCCCATGCCGCCAACGACGTCGCGGGCGCGACCCTCCAGCAGACGGTCACCCTCACGTTTCATTGACCCCAAACCGCCTGCAGGTGACTAACGTTGCACTTCTCTGGTCAGACTGAGGGAAGGTTCGCACGCATGTTGAAGGGCTTCAAGGAGTTTATTTCGCGCGGCAATGTCATCGACCTGGCGGTCGCGGTCGTTATCGGCGCGGCATTCACCGGGTTGGTCACCTCGTTCACCGAGAAGGTGGTCCAGCCACTTGTCGACCGGGTCGGCGCGGGCGGTGACAGGCAGTACGGAATTCTCAAGGTATCCCTCGGAGGTGATCCCGAGCAGTTCCTTGATTTCAATGCGGTGCTGTCCGCCCTCATCAACTTCCTGATCGTTGCGGCGGTCATCTACTTCATCATCGTGCTGCCCTACAAGAAGCTCAAGGAACGCGACACCAAGGTCGAGGAAGAAGAGACCGAGCTGACATTGCTCACTCAGATCCGCGACCTGTTGTCCGAGAACGGCGACACCGGCGGCAAGCATGGCTCTTCACCTGCGGCCCTCGAGGCCGCCGAGGCGAAGAAGTCCGACACTCCCTAGACCCGCACGCACAAAACTGCCCCCGGCTTTCGGCCGGGGGCAGTTTTGTTTGTCTAGCAGGGAGTTACGCCATGTCCCATGGCTCGCCGTAGGTGGTGACGCTGTCACCGGCCGACGAGATCAGACGGGCGAACGGACGCAGCAGCACGCCACCGGCCGCACCGGTCACGGTGCCGTGCGCGTTGGAGACCGCCACACCGCCGGACGGGCCTGCCACGTCAACCGAGAAGGTCGCGACCTCTTGGATGCCGGGCCCGTTGCCCAGGTCGGCGCTGATCGACACACCCGGGAACAGGTTCGGCGTAATGACCGAGCCCAGCGGGTTGAAGACCGGGAACAGCGACGCGTCGTCGAGCAGGATGTTCGGCGTCGTGTAGCTGAAGTTGATGCCAACGCCCAGCGACCACGGGAAGCCGATCTGGTAACCCAGCTCGAGCGTGCCCTCGAATTCGTCGGCGCCTGCGCCGGCGACGTTGTACTTAGCGCGACCGGAGTGGAACCACTCACGGGTCAGACGGTTGCGGTCCAGCGGAAACACGCCGTTGAGGAAGGTATCCCACTGCTGGATCGTCAGCGTCCGATCCTGACCGTCAACCAGGCTGAGCTCGTTGTCCAGTCCTGCATGTGAGGTACCGGTGCTCACGAAAAGAGCCGCGATGGCGGCGACCATCGCGATCAGCACCCGACTGATTGCCTTCATGTTCTCCCTAGCTCTTCCGGCGGTGACCGTGGTGGCTCACCGATTTGTTTTCTGTGCTGGTGAGTACGCATACACCACACACGACGCAAGCGTCACACGTGTGACAAATGAGAAAGTCCACATGCTCTTCTTACGTTTTGCTCATCGTTGACACGAGGAACATAACGGGACGGCATCAGACCGGCAACGCGTAGGGGTACGCATCCGCTTGTTGTTCGATCACCGGCGTGAGTTTGCTGAGGCTATCTTGGTCGGCCATCGACAGATGCGTTCGCATAGCACGCGGCCAATCGGATCACGCGGCTGGATGTCACCGAAGCACACGGATGGCGGGCCCTGACGCGGCGCTCTCACCAGTCATTTCTCGCGCTCAGCGCAAACTCAGAGGTCAATCATGGTGAGGCGGAATGTTGTCCCGCAACCAGTTGTCGTGCTCAGCGTCCGCGGCGGGCGAATCGGTTTCGCGCTCGTCCGAAGACGCCTGGGGTAGCTCGTCGCCAAAAATCTTGTTAACTGCGTCGCGCGACGGCTTGTGTGAAGGTGTCACAACCGGAGGCCACTGTGACGAAGATCACATTTGGACGAGGTCAGCTGTTCACGTTGACGTAACAAAACGGGCATTGCCGAGGAGACCACGCGCCTGATAGGTGCGGGCCTGGTTCCAGCGGGAACCGGAATTCTTAGATCTCCAAGCTGGATAGCTGGCCGATGATTTGGACGGCTAACGGGTTGAGAGTCGCCATCCCGTCACGGACCGCAGAGCGCGAGCCGGCGATGTTGACCACCAGGGTGCTGCCGGAGATGCCCGCCAGGCCCCGCGACAGCCCGGCATCGACGATGCCTGCGGCCAGTCCGGATGAGCGGAGTGCTTCGGCGATGCCGAGCAACTCGCGATCCAGGATGTCGACGGTCGCCTCCGGCGTCACATCCCGTGGCGTCACACCGGTGCCACCGACCGAAACCACCAGATCGACTCCACCGATGACCGCTGTGTTCAGCGCGTTCCGGATCTCCACCTCGTCGGAGGACACCACGATCACTCCGTCGACGACGAAGCCGGCCTCGTGAAGCAGCTCGGTGACCAACGGACCGTTGTGGTCCTCCTCGCCATGCGCTGTCCGGTCGTCGACGACGACAACAAGGGCCCGACCAACCAACTCACCTGGCTGTTCCATGAGTGCCACCGTATATGTGGAGGCGGACACCGGCGCGGCCACTCTCAACGTCGGCGTGCCCGGCGCCGAGATCACTGCGCAGCCTTGCCCAGCGTCACCTGCACGGTCTGCGGCTTACCCGACTGGTCGAGGTAAGTCAGCGTGACCTTGTCGCCCGGCGCCCTCGAGCGGACCGCGGCGACCAGCGCGTCGGCACTGCCGATGACCCGGTCGTCGACCTTCGTCACGACGACGCCACTGGGCAGCCCGGCAGCCGCAGCTGCGCCACCGCTGGTGACCTCGACGATCTTGGCGCCGTGCGAGGCAGTGTCGTTACCGACCTGCACGCCCAGCGACGCATGGGAGGCATTGCCGCTTTGGATCAGCTCGTCGGCGATTCGCTTGGCCTGATCGATCGGGATCGCGAAGCCCAGCCCGATCGAGCCGCTCTGCGCGTCGGCGGAGTCACCGCCGAGGGTGGCGATCGCCGAATTCACGCCCACCAGTTCGCCGTTCATGTTGACCAGCGCGCCACCGGAGTTCCCTGGGTTGATCGCGGCGTCGGTCTGGATCGCGTCGAGCACAGTGTTCTGATTCTTGATGTCTCCACCCGCGGCGACCGGCCGGTTCAGCGCGCTGATGATGCCGGTGGTGACGGTGCCTTCGAGGCCGAGCGGCGAACCGATCGCCACCACGTCCTGGCCCACCTTCAGGTTGGCCGACGAACCGATGGTGATCGGGGTGAGGTCGGAGATGTTGTCGGCCTTGACTACGGCGATGTCGCTGCTCGGATCGGTGCCGACGAGGGTGAACTTGGTGGTGCGCCCGTCGGCGAAGGTGATCGTGGTGTCGCCACCCTTGGCGCCCTCGACCACGTGATTGTTGGTCAGGATCAGACCGTCCGTGGACAGGATGATCCCTGAACCCTCTTCAGACGCCCGGCCCATGTCCGTCTCGAGTTTCACGACGCTGGGCACCACCTTGGCCGCGACCTGTTCGACGGATCCGGCGGGGAGGCTGGCCGCGGGCACGCTCGGCGCCGCGGTGATCTGTGTTCCGCCGGGGCGATTGTCGGGCTTGGCCATCAGAGCGACTCCGCCGCCGATGCCCGCCGAGACCACCGCGATCGTCAGCGCACCGACGGTCAAGGCGCCTGCGCGCGAACGCTTCTGCGGCTGGGGCGGCAATTGTTGGTGCGGCTGCTGCGGAGCGCCGCGGTAGGGGTCGTAGGCCTGACGGTAGGCCTGCTGCTGTTGCTGGGTGGCGTAGCGCCAGTCATAGGGCTGCTGCTGCTGGTAGCCGGTGTGCCCTCCCCCGCGAGCGGGCGGAACACCCAGCTGGCCAGGGGGATATGCCGCCGTGCGGTCATCGCCTGGCCTGCGGCCCTGAGGGGGCGGCGGCGGTGAGTACCTGGGGTGGTTCGTCATGTCGCTACGAGGCTCTTTCTACGAGTTCGGGAGAAAGCCGATGCCTGTACAACGAAGCTCTGCGTCCCCACGGTGCCCGGACGGGCTGAGAATCCACTTAGAGAATCTTCTGCGCATCCCCAGACTTCCGGCAGGTCTTTGTCGACCGTCTATCCATTGTCGGCGCTGGCCACCGGTTGCGCGACCTCCACCGGCCGTGTCGCGGAAATCAGCCGGCCGGGCAGCAGAACGTAGATCGAGGTGCCAGGCGGCTGCCCGCCCCGAAGAGTGTCCTCCACCCGAAGCGCGCCGCCGTGTTTGAGCACGACCTGCTTGACGATGGCCAGGCCGAGGCCGGAGCCGGGCATGGCCCGCGCCGACGTGGAGCGGAAGAACCGTTCGAAGACCAGCTGGCGTTCATGCGGTGGAATGCCGGGGCCGTAGTCGGAGACGACAAGCTCGGCGTGCGCCGGATCGGTCTGGGCCATCCGCACCAGGACCCTGGCGTTGGCCGGGCTCCACTTGGCGGCGTTGTCGAGCAGGTTCAGCACAGCCCGCGACAACCCGGCTGCATCGCCGTAGACCTGCCACGGGATGACCTGTACATCGAACTCAATGTCGCTGCGGCGCCGCCTAACCCGCTCGAGACTGCGGTCAATCACCTCGGATATGTCGACGGGCTCGTACACCCTGCCGCCGGCCTCGTCACGGGTGAGGTCCACCAAATCGCCTACCAGCGTTGACAATTCCTCGATCTGGGCGATGACGTCGGCGCGCAGCTCGGCCATTTCATCCTCGGGAATCCGCGGTGCACCGGGCTGCTGGGACGCCATCAGTAGTTCGACGTTGGTGCGCAACGACGTCAGCGGGGTGCGAAGCTCGTGGCCCGCGTCCGTGACCAGACGGGCCTGCCGCTCTCGCGACTCGGTGAGCCCGCGCAGCATCATGTTGAAAGCCTGTGTGAGACGGGCGAGTTCGTCGCTGCCAACCACCGGGATCGGACGCAGATCATCGGTCCGCGCCACGCGCTCGGCGGCCTCGGTGAGCCGGGCCACCGGTCTCAATCCCGCACGGGCCACCATGCCGCCCGCGAACGCTGCGATCGCCACCCCGATACCGCCGACGATGAGCAGCACGGTGCCCAGCCGTTTTAGCACCTTGCCGGTCGGGGCCAGACTCTTCGAGATCAACAACGAGCTGCCGTTGTTCAAATGCACGGCCAGCACGCGCTGATGGTCGGCGGTGCGCAGCGACAGCAGCAGCTGGCCGGACATCACGTCCTTCTCCTGCTCGCCGATGGGCAGCGTCTGACCCTGCTGGTTGGCGGTGTAGATGGACCGGCCCGGGTTCACCAGCATCGCGTTGACGTCGGAGTAGGCGGTGCCCTCGATGGCCTTGCCCGGATCGGCGGCCAGCGAGCCGCTTTCGATCAGCAGGCGGGCCCGGCTGTGCAGTTGGTTGTCGATGTCGTCGTAGAGCGCCCTCGAGACGACGACATACACGGCGAGCGCCATCAGCACGACGACCATCGCGACCATCGACATCGCGAGCAGCATCACCCGCCAGCGCAGTGACAGCGAGCTGGGTTCGGGAAGCGAACTGGGCCGGAACGGGAGGGGTCGAAAACCAGCCATCAGGGTGGTGTCTCACGCAGCACGTAACCCACCCCGCGAACGGTGTGGATCAGCCGCGGCTCACCTTCCGCTTCCGTCTTGCGACGCAGATAGCCGACGTACACCTCGAGGGCATTGCCGGAGGTCGGGAAATCGAATCCCCATACTTCTTCGAGGATGCGGCTTCGGGTGAGCACGCGCCTGGGGTTGGCGATCAGCATTTCCAGGAGGGCGAACTCGGTGCGGGTCAGGCTGATCTGGCGTTGTCCGCGGGTGACCTCGCGGGTGACCGGGTCAAGGCTCAGATCGGCGAATGTCATCGCAGGCGATTCGCCATCGTCGGGGGTGGTGCGGCGCAGCAGCGCGCGCATCCGCGCGAGAAGTTCCTCGAGCGCGAACGGCTTGGGCAGATAGTCGTCGGCGCCCGCGTCGAGGCCGGCGACGCGCTCGGAAACCGAGTCGCGGGCGGTGAGAACCAGGATGGGCAGATCGTCGCCGGTGCTGCGGAGCTGCCGGCAGACCTCGAGTCCGTCGAGCCTCGGCATCATCACGTCGAGCACCACAGCATCGGGCCGATCGCTGGAGATCAGATCGAGCGCTTCGAGCCCATCCTGGGCCAGCGCAACGGAATAGCCGTTGAATGACAGCGAGCGACGAAGGGATTCGCGCACGGCACGGTCGTCGTCAACGACAAGAATTCGCACGGCCACCAGTGTTAACCCATCGCCTGAGAGTGACCTGAGAGGCTCGCCGCGGAGGCGAGCCAGTTAACGACGGTCGAGATCGATCAGGCCGAGTCGAGCGGCCTTGAGCAGACGGCGCGGCACCTTGTGCTGCTGGCCTGCGACCGTGACACCGACGAGTTCGGTGCGCTTGGCCTTCCACTGCGAGCGGCGGCTACGAGTGTTCGAGCGCGACATCCGGCGCTTGGGCACAGCCATTGGTTAAAGCTCCTCATGAGGGGTGCTGCCGGGCAAGTTCGCCGTCGGCAATTGCCCTTCAGGATAGCCGGTGACCTGCGCCGCCTCCAAACAGCGGTTCTCAGCGATCAGGTGTAGTCCCAGACCGTGCACAACAAGACACCGTCGACGGTCCAGATCGTGCCGTCGATCGGCTGGATGCACTCCGCTTCGGTCGATGCCCATTGCACGACGCGTTCGTCTCGGAACCCATCGTCACAGGAGACAGGACGCAGGTTCCTCAGCTGATCGACGTCGATGTCGATGTTGGGGACGTCGATGCAGGTCCCCGGCGGATATTCGGACGAGAGGCCGTAGTAGCCGAAGTAGCCGGGCTCATAAGCGGCGGCGGGTGCCGCGAGTGAAAGTCCCAGCGCGCAGGCCGCACCCAGACCCGCGATCAAGGGGCGAATCGTCATGGATGCAAATTGTTGCGGCGGACGCCCGGGTTCGCAGCAAAACGCTGGCTATCGGCGGCGGCGCAGGCCTGCGAGCCTTCGCGCGGGCGAAGGGGAGCCGGGCTCGCGGCGCGGGTTCTCGCGGTCGAAGTCGCGGATCAGGCCGTCGATTCTGCCGTTTTCGGTGCGAAACCGGCGCACGAGCCACAGCACCGACGCGAGCGCCAGTGCCGCTAGGACGATCCATGCCAGCCAGTCCATACGCACCCCTCGCTAAAGCGTAGCCTCCGAACTGTGCGAATCCGTGGTGAATACCCACGTTGAGGGCTATTTATAACTTCACTATCGAAACTGGGGTGCCTTGACGGCGGACCGGAAGTACCGGCTAACCTACCGGTTGGTTGGCACGCTATTCGATGAGGAGGATGCGTGACGTCTGCGGTGCGCATCGGCAACTGCTCGGGGTTCTACGGCGATCGTCACTCGGCAATGCGCGAAATGCTGACCGGCGGCGACCTGGACTACATCACCGGCGACTACCTCGCAGAGCTGACCATGCTGATCCTTGCCCGCGACCGGGCCAAATCCCCCGACCGCGGATATGCCAAGACCTTCCTGACCCAGCTCGAGGAGTGCCTTGGCACCGCACTCGACAAGGGCGTGCGGATCGTCGCGAACGCAGGCGGGCTCAACCCGGCCGGCCTGGCCTCCGCTGTCCGCGCGCTCGCCGAACGGCTCGGCCTCGACGCCAAGGTCGCCCACGTCGAGGGCGACGACCTGGTGGCGCGGGCAGGCGAGTTGGGGTTCGGGACTCCGTTGTCGGCCAACGCCTACCTCGGCGCGTGGGGCGTCGTCGACTGCCTCAAGAGCGGCGCCGACGTCGTCGTCACCGGGCGGGTGACCGACGCATCGGTGATCGTCGGGCCTGCCGCGGCGCACTTCGGCTGGGCCCGCGACGATTACGACAGTCTCGCCGGCGCGGTGGCCGCGGGCCACGTCATCGAGTGCGGGGTTCAGGCGACCGGCGGGAACTTCGCGTTCTTTGTGGAAGCCGCAGCGGCGGCCGACCTTTTGCATCCGGGCTTTCCTTTGGCCGAGATCTACGACGACGGCGCATCGGTGATCACCAAGCACGCCGGGACCGGCGGCCTGGTCAGCGTCGACACCGTCACCGCCCAACTTCTCTACGAGATCACCGGCGCGCGGTACGCGAATCCCGATGTGACGGTGCGGATGGACAGCTTGGAACTGTCTCCCGACGGCCCAGACCGGGTGCGCATCGACGGGGTGCGCGGCGAACCGCCACCACCGACGCTCAAGGTCTCGCTGAACAGCATCGGCGGTTTCCGCAACGCGATGACCTTCGTGCTGACGGGGCTCGACATCGACGCCAAGGCCGACCTGGTGCGGCGACAGCTGGAATCCGGCCTGACCGTGAAACCGGCCGAGCTGGAGTGGACGCTGGCGCGCACCGACCACGACGACGCCGATACCGAGGAGGCGGCGAGCGCGCTGTTGCACTGCGTGGTGCGCGACCCCGACCCTGCCAACGTCGGACGCCAATTCTCTTCGGCAGCAATCGAATTGGCGCTCGCCAGCTATCCGGGCTTCACCACCACCGCGCCCCCGAGCGAAGGTCAGGTGTACGGGGTCTTCAGCCCGGGCTACGTCGACGCGGCTCTGGTGCCTCAGATCGCCGTGCACGCCGACGGTTCCCGCACCGACATTCCCGCAGCAACCGAAACCAAGGTCCTCGAAGCCGTCGCGCCGTTCGCGCTACCAGAACCCATGCCGTTCGAAGACACCCAGCGCGTCCCGCTCGGCCGCATCGCGGGCGCCCGCAGCGGCGACAAGGGCGGCAACGCCAACGTCGGCGTGTGGGTGCGCACCACCAATCAGTGGCGGTGGCTGGCCCATGCGCTGAGTGTCGAAAAACTACGCGAATTGCTTCCGGAGACAGCCGATCTGGAAGTCACCCGGCATCTGTTGCCGAACCTGCGGGCGGTGAACTTCGTCATCGAAGGGATCCTCGGCGAGGGCGTGGCATATCAAGCACGCTTCGACCCGCAAGCCAAGGGCCTTGGCGAATGGCTACGCAGCCGACACATCGACATACCGGAGAGCCTCCTCACATGAGTATCTGGCACACGCCCGAACGAGAGCAGCTGCGAAAGACCGTGCGCGCCTTCGCCGAACGCGAGGTGCTGCCGCACATCGACGAGTGGGAGCAGTCTGGCATGCTACCGCGCGAACTACACCTCAAGGCGGGCGAGGCGGGCCTGCTGGGGGCCGGGCTGCCCGAGGCCGTCGGCGGCGGTGGCGGCGACGGCGCCGATGCGGTGGTCATCTGCGAGGAGATGCATTACGCCGGGGCGCCTGGCGGCGTGTTCGCGTCGCTGTTCACCTGCGGCATCTCGGTGCCGCACATGATCGCATCCGGTGATCAGCGGTTGATCGACACCTATGTGCGGCCGACGCTTCGCGGCGAGAAGATCGGATCGCTTGCGATCACCGAACCCGGTGGCGGCTCTGACGTCGGGCACCTCACCACCAAGGCCACCCGCGACGGCGACGACTACATCATCAACGGCGCGAAGACCTACATCACCTCGGGTGTGCGGGCCGATTATGTCGTCACCGCGTCGCGCACGGGTGGCCCTGGCGCCGCAGGTGTTTCGCTGATCGTCGTCGACAAGGGCACGCCCGGGTTCGAGGTGACGCGCAAGCTCGACAAGATGGGCTGGCGGTCGTCCGACACCGCAGAGCTGTCCTACACCGATGTCCGGGTACCGGCCGCGAACCTGATCGGCGAGGAGAACACCGGCTTCCTTCAGATCGCGGGCGCCTTCGTCTCTGAACGCGTCGGGCTTGCGGCACAGGCGTATGCCAGCGCGCAGCGCTGCCTCGATCTGACCGTCGAATGGTGTCGTAACCGCGAGACGTTCGGAAAGCCTTTGATCTCAAGGCAATCCGTGCAGAACACGCTGTCTGAGATGGCCCGGCGCGTGGATGTCGCACGGGTGTACACCCGCAGCCTCGTCGAGCGGCAGCTCGCCGGAGCCGCTCCGGCGGCGACATCAGACCCAGTCGAGACTTCCTTGATAACTCAGGTGTGCTTCGCCAAGAACACCGCGGTCGAGGCAGGTGAATGGGTCGCCAACCAGGCGGTGCAGCTCTTCGGCGGGATGGGATACATGACCGAATCGGAAGTCGAACGCCAGTACCGCGATATGCGGATCCTCGGGATCGGCGGCGGCACAACCGAAATCCTCACCTCGCTGGCCGCCAAGACGCTGGGATATCAGTCATGACGACGTTGGCGTCGACGCTGGATCCCCGGTCACCTGCCTACGCCGAGGCGGCCGAGGTGATGGCGGCCAAGCTCGCGGAGCTCAACGCCGAGCACGCCAAGGCACTCGCGGGTGGCGGCGAGAAGTACGTCAAGCGCCACCACGACCGCGACAAGATGACGGCGCGTGAGCGCATCGAGACACTGGTCGACCCCGACTCCCCGTTCCTCGAGCTGAGCCCGCTGGCCGCCTACGGCAGCGATTTCCAGATCGGTGCGAGCGTGGTGACCGGCATCGGCGTGATCGAGGGTGTGGAGTGCATGCTGGTCGCGAACGACCCGACGGTCAAGGGCGGCACCACCAATCCGTGGACGTTGAAGAAGATGTTGCGCGCCAACCAGATCGCCATGGAGAACCGGCTGCCGGTGATCTCGCTGGTCGAGTCCGGGGGCGCCGACCTGCCCACGCAGAAGCTGATCTTCATCCCCGGCGGGCAGGGTTTCCGAGACCTGACCAGGCTGTCGGCGGCGGGCATCCCGACCATCGCGCTGGTGTTCGGCAACTCCACCGCGGGCGGCGCCTACATCCCCGGCATGTCCGACCACGTGGTGATGATCAAGGAGCGGTCGAAGGTGTTCCTTGCCGGCCCGCCGCTGGTGAAGATGGCCACCGGTGAGGAGTCCGACGACGAATCGCTCGGCGGCGCCGAAATGCACGCCCGCACTTCCGGTCTGGCGGACTACTTCGCCGTCGACGAGCTTGACGCCATCCGTATCGGGCGTCGCATCGTCGCGCGGTTGAACTGGCGCAAACAGGGGCCGACGCCAGGCCCGGTCGTCGAACCGCGCTTCGACGCCGAGGAGCTACTCGGCATCGTGCCGTCCGATCTGCGCATCCCGTTCGATCCGCGCGATGTGATCGCCCGTATCGTGGATGGGTCGGATTTCGACGAGTTCAAACCGCTCTACGGCTCCTCGCTGGTGACCGGCTGGGCGACGCTGTACGGCTATCCGATCGGAATCCTGGCCAACCATCGCGGCGTGCTGTTCAGCGAAGAGTCGCAGAAGGCCACCCAGTTCATCCAATTGGCGAACCGATCGGACACGCCACTGCTTTTCCTGCACAACACCACCGGCTACATGGTCGGCAAGCAGTACGAGGAAGGCGGGATGATCAAGCACGGTTCGATGATGATCAACGCCGTCTCGAACTCGACCGTCCCGCATATCTCGCTGCTGATCGGCGCGTCGTACGGCGCGGGCCATTACGGCATGTGCGGGCGGGCCTACGACCCCCGCTTCCTGTTCGCGTGGCCGAGCGCGAAGTCCGCGGTGATGGGCGGCGCGCAGCTCGCGGGCGTGCTGTCGATTGTCAGCCGGGCGGCGACTGAGGCCCGCGGCCAACAAGTCGACGAGGACGCCGACGCCGCGATGCGGGCCGCAGTCGAGGGCCAGATCGAGGCGGAGTCGCTGCCGATGGTGCTGTCCGGGATGCTCTACGACGACGGCGTCATCGACCCGCGTGATACCCGCACGGTATTGGGAATGTGCCTGTCCGCCATCGCCAATGGCCCGATCAACGGGACGTCGAACTTCGGCGTCTTCAGGATGTGAGCATATGGTCACCCGAGTTCTGGTCGCCAACCGCGGGGAGATCGCCCGCCGGGTGTTCGCCACCTGCCGCCGCAATGGCATCGGCACCGTCGCCGTCTACACCGACCCCGATGCCGGCTCGCCGCATGTCGCGGAGGCCGATGCGCGGGTGCGGCTGGATGGCCGCAACGGATACTTGGACAGCGCGCAGTTGATAGCGGCCGCAAGGGCATCGGGCGCCGACGCCGTGCACCCCGGCTACGGATTCCTCTCCGAGAACCCGGATTTCGCCGCTGCGGTGCTGGACGCGGGTTTGACGTGGATCGGCCCACCCGTCGCCGCGGTGGCGGCGATGGGCTCCAAGATCGAGGCCAAGAAGATGATGTCCGCGGCGGGCGTGCCGGTGCTCGACGAGCTGGACCCGGAGACCGTGACGGCCGACCAACTGCCCGTGCTGATCAAGGCGTCGGCGGGCGGCGGGGGCCGCGGCATGCGGGTGGTGCGCGAACTGTCCGAGCTGCCAGGACAAGTCGAGGCGGCGCGCCGCGAGGCGCAGTCGGCGTTCGGCGATCCCACCGTCTTCTGCGAGCGCTACCTCGCCACCGGTCATCACGTCGAGGTGCAGGTGCTCGCCGACGAGCACGGCACCGTATGGGCCGTTGGTGAACGCGAATGCTCGATTCAACGGCGCCACCAGAAGATCATCGAAGAGGCGCCGTCACCGCTCGTCGAACGCACTCCTGGCATGCGCGACAAGGTGTTCGATGCGGCACGGCTGGCAGCCAGCGCTATCGGCTATACCGGCGCGGGCACGGTCGAGTTCATGGCCTCCGGCTCAGACGATGGGGCTGGCGACTTCTTCTTCCTCGAGATGAACACCCGGCTGCAGGTCGAGCATCCCGTCACCGAGGCCACCACCGGTCTCGACCTCGTCGGCCTGCAGTTGCTGGTCGCCGACGGCGGCCGACTCGATCCCGAACCGCCGCCGTCACGCGGCTACTCCATCGAGGCCAGGCTCTACGCCGAGGATCCCGCCAAGGGCTGGCAGCCGCAGGCCGGCTCGGTGCACCGCTTCGACGTGCCCGGCACCACAACACAATTCGGGGCGCTGGACGGACTCGGAGTGCGGGTGGACAGCGGCATCGAAGACGGTTCCGAGGTGTCGGTGTTCTACGACCCGATGCTGGCCAAGATCATCTCCTACGCGCCGACGCGTCGTCAGGCCGCCGGACTGCTGGCCGACGCGCTGGCCCGCACCCGCATCCACGGCGTGCGCACCAACCGCGAGCTGCTCGTCAACGTGCTGCGCCATCCCGCATTTCTGGACGGCGCCACCGACACCGCGTTCTTCGACACCCACGGCCTCGCCGAACTGGCCGAGTCGCTGGCCGACGCGCGGGCCGTCGAGTTGTCGGCGCTCGCCGCCGCACTGGCGGAAGCTGCCGAGAATCGCCGGGCCGCAACGGTGTTCGCCGCCGCGCCCAGCGGATGGCGCAACGTCGCCTCTGGCTTCCAGACCAAGCGTTACGGCGACGACGCGGGCGAGACGCACGGGGTTCGCTACCGCTACACCCGAGCAGGCGTGGAATTGGCCGGCTTCGATGCGGTGAGCCTGGTGTCGGCGTCGCCCGCTCAGGTGGTGTTGGCGGTCGACGGTGTGGACCGGCCCTTTGACGTCGCGCGGTATGGCGACGACGTGTTCGTCGACTCGACGCTTGGGCCGGTGCACCTCGTCGCGCTTCCTCGCTTCCCCGACCCGACGGCCGCACTCGCGCACGGATCCCTGCTGGCGCCGATGCCCGGCTCCGTACTGCGTATCGGTGTCGCTGTTGGTGACACCGTCACCGCGGGCCAGCCGTTGATCTGGATGGAAGCCATGAAGATGGAGCACACCGTGGTCGCGCCTGGCGACGGAGTGCTCGCGGAACTCAACGTCGAACCGGGCCAGCAGGTCGAGGTCGGCGCCGTACTCGCCCGTGTCGAGGACCAACCCAAGGAGCCCGCCAAATGACAATCACCGACAACGGCTTCATCGAGAGCCAAGAGCGGCAGGCGCTGCGCAAGGCGGTCGCCGCAATGGCAGCCAACTATGGCCAGGACTACTACCTGGAGAAGGCCCGCGCCGGCCAACACACCGACGAATTGTGGCAGGAGACAGGCAAACTCGGCTTCATCGGAGTGAACCTGCCCGAGGAGTACGGCGGCGGCGGCGCGGGCATGTACGAGCTGTCGATCGTGATGGAGGAGATGTCGGCGGGCGGCTGCCCACTGCTGCTGATGGTCGTCTCCCCCGCCATCAACGGCACGATAATCAGCAAGTTCGGCACCGACGACCAGAAGAAGCGGTGGCTGCCAGGTATCGCCGACGGCTCTATCACGATGGCCTTCGCGATCACCGAACCCGACGCGGGCTCCAACTCGCACCGCATCACCACCACCGCGCGCCGCGACGGTAGCGACTGGGTTCTCAACGGCCAGAAGGTATACATCTCCGGCGTCGACCAGGCGCAGGCGGTGCTCGTAGTGGGCCGTACGGAGGAAGCCAAGACCGGCAACCTGCGCCCCGCGCTGTTCATCGTGCCGACCGATACGCCGGGATTCACCTGGACCAAGATCGAGATGGAATTGGTCAGTCCCGAGAATCAGTTCCAGCTGTTCCTCGACGACGTTCGGCTGCCGTCGGACGCACTCGTGGGGTCCGAGGATGCCGCGATCGCCCAGTTGTTCGCGGGGCTGAATCCCGAGCGGATCATGGGGGCGGCCAGTGCGGTGGGCATGGGCCGGTTCGCGATCAACAAGGCCGTCGACTACGTCAAGACCCGCCAAGTGTGGAAGACGCCTATCGGCGCGCACCAGGGTCTGTCGCATCCGTTGGCGCAGAACCACATCGAGGTCGAGCTCGCGAAGCTGATGATGCAGAAGGCCGCGACGCTGTACGACAGCGGCGACGACTTCGGTGCGGCCGAGGCGGCGAACATGGCCAAATACGCCGCAGGCGAGGCGTCCGTGCGCGCCGTCGACCAGGCGGTCCAGTCACTTGGCGGCAACGGGCTGACCAAGGAATACGGCATCGCCGCGGCGGTGACCGCGTCCAAGCTGGCCCGCATCGCCCCGGTCAGCCGGGAGATGGTGCTCAACTTCGTGGCGCAGACGTCGTTGGGTCTGCCACGCTCGTATTGATGAAAACCGTCGTTCACTACTCCGTCGAAGGTCCGGTCGCGAGGCTCACGCTCGACTCACCGGACAACCGCAACGCGTTGTCCAAGGCGTTGGTCAGCCAGCTGCGGCAGGGGCTGTGCGACGCCTCAGACGACTCCGCGGTCCGTGCGGTCGTGCTGGGCCACACCGGCGGCACGTTCTGCGCGGGAGCCGACCTGTCGGAGGCCAGCGGCGGCGACGCGGCAGAGACGGTCGCCAACAACGCGCGTCAGCTGACGTCCGTTCTGCGCGCGATCCTCGAAATGCCGCAGCCGGTGATCGGCGCCATCGACGGGCACGTTCGGGCCGGCGGGCTTGGGCTCGTCGGGGCCTGCGACATCGTCGTGGCGGGGCGTAACAGCACCTTCGCGCTGACGGAGGCCCGAATCGGGGTGGCGCCGTCGATCATCTCGCTGACGCTGCTGCCGAAGATGTCCGCGCGCGCCGCGGGCCGGTATTTCGTGACTGGAGAGAAATTCGGGGCTGACGAGGCCGCTGAGATGGGTTTGGTGACGGTCGCTGTCGACGACGTCAATGCCGCCGTCAAAGGGCTGACAGCCGAGATCGCGAAGGGCTCGCCGCAGGGCCTGGCCGCGTCGAAGGCGCTGACCACCGCCCCGATTTTGGATGCATTCGATGACCACGCCGAGGCCCTGACCAGGCAGTCAGCCGAGCTGTTCGTATCGGACGAGGCGCGCGAGGGGATGCTTTCTTTTCTGGAAAAGCGTCCGCCGAACTGGGTCAACTGACTCATACCTGGGAGGCCCCTCGAGGCCCTGAGAGCAAACATAGTTTGCTGGCTTCGCTGTGCCACCGCCTGAGAGAAGTGGCGTAGTGGCCTACGCGTGTCATCGACACGCCCGCGCGGTAGCAATAGAGGGGTCTGGATCGAGAGGTTGTCGGCCGCCGGTGGTGCGCGCCGTAACCCCATCCGGGAAGTAGGCATCTACCAGCAGTTTCGAGTCGAATTTCGCGTAGTGATGCCCTAGCAAACAATGTTTGCTTGATCGTTTCAGAAAGCTTCTGGCAGGTCAGAAAGTTCTGACGTCAGGGATAATAAGAAAGCACTTGCGCAATGTGGTGGATCATGGGCTATATTGTGTTAACTGAACGGCGAGCGACGGCGGACCGATCAAAACTTCCAGACAAGGAGAACCATGAAGATCAAGTCAATCGCAGCCGTTGGCGCCATGGGCGTCGGACTGGGCATCGCCAGCTTCATCGGCGGCACCGGCACCGCATCGGCCGCCTGCAACGACGACACCCCGCCGCTGACGCCCGCGCGCGTCGAGTGCGTCACCAACGCGAACATCTCGACGTTCCTGGCGACCACCGACCCGTTCACTCAGGTCAACACCTTCCTCAACGGCACCGACACCACCGAGGGTGGCGTTACTACCAATGACGGTCTGGGCATCTTGGATCAGCCCCAGACGTTCGTGGACAGCGTTGTCGGCAAGGGCGGCTTCCTGGACGGACCCCGCGAGCCTGAGTAAACACTCAACAGACGGCTAATAAGTCAACGGGCACTTGCGCACAGCGCAGGTGTCCGTTTTCTTTTGCGCGTAGGCTCGCTGACCAATGGCTCGTGACGTTCTCATCACCGGGGCGACCGGCACACTTGGACACCGAGTGGTCGGCGAAGCCACCGAGGCCGGCCACAACGTCCGCGCGCTGAGCCGTAAATCCCACGTCGGCTACACCGGCGTCCACTGGGCGCAGGCCGACCTGCTTAGCGGCGAGGGCATCGACGCCGCACTGGACGGCATCGACACCGTCATCCACTGCGCCACGCAGGGCACCCGCGCGAAGGACGTCGACTCCGCCGACAACCTCATCTCCGCCGCGCGCCGCGCCAAAACGGCCAACATCATCTATGTGTCGATCGCGGGGATCGACCGCATCCCGATGCCGTACTACAAAGCCAAGCTGCGCGTCGAGGAGGCGTTGACCGCTTCCGGGCTCGGCCACACCATCATCCGGGTCACGCAGTTCCACGATCTGATCGAGACGACGTTCTCGATGCAACGCTTTTCCCCTGCGCTGTTCGCGGTCAAGGGTGTGCGCTTTCAGCCCATCGACACCCGCGATGTCGCGACGCACCTGGTGTCCCTCATCGACAAAGGCCCAGCGGGTCGCGTCGACGACATCGGGGGGCCTGCGATCTTCGGCCACGACGAGCTCGGGCGGATGTATCTGACCGCCCGCGGCAGCCGCAGGCGGGTCGTCGCCCTGCCAGTTCCTGGTGGCATCGTCGCAGGTCTGAAGGCTGGCGCGAATCTTGTGCCGGCAAACCCCGTCGGGACGATCGGTTTCGCGCAGTACCTGGCTCGGACTACATGATCTTCCTGTGCTTCTCGGCGGCTTCAACGTAGGCTCGTCACTGATGACCACACCAGCCTCGCGAAATCGATCGGAGCCCGCAGCGGACACCGATCGCATGCAGGCGGCACAACTGCTCGCCGATGCCGCGGCCGCTGGTCGGCTCCCGATGCCCGAGTACGAAGCCCGGTTGTCCAAGGCGTACGCCGCCAAGACTTACGACGAACTGGAACGCCTGAGCGCCGATCTCCCCGGCGCCATCCCAACTGCCGCCCGCCGGGGTGGGCCGTGCCATCCGGCGCCATCCACGCTGTTGTTGGCGATCATGAGCGGGTTCGAACGCCGAGGCCGATGGAACGTTCCGAGAAAGCTGACGACGTTCACGCTGTGGGGTGGCGGTGTGGTCGACCTCCGGTACGCCGACTTCACCTCACCCGAGGTCGAGATCCGCACCTACTCGATCATGGGCGGGCAGACGATCCTGGTGCCGCCAGAGGTCAATGTCGAGCTGCGTGGTCACGGCGTGATGGGTACGTTCGACCACCTCGCGAACGAACAAGGTCTGCCAGGCGCGCCCCGGGTGAAGGTCCGCGGCTTCTCGCTATGGGGCAAGGTCGCCGTCAAGCGCAAGAAGCGCAGGACCGGCTAGCGCCAGCCCTGCGCGACTCTGCGCCTAGTGACTGCGGTTATGTGCAGTCCCGGAAGCCGAACACTGGCGCCCCGCTGCTGGGGTCGCCCTTCAGGTTGCATTCGCGGACGGGCAGCACGTTCCCCAACTGATCCGCCGGAGGGGTATTCAGAACGCCCTTGAACGAACCGTTGGTACCAGTGCCTTTTGTGTACTCGTACTTGCCGGTCTCCTCATTGAACGCGAGATCGCCGCGCTCGCCGAATGTTTGGTGATAGCCCGTTCCGAGTGCCGAATCATCAAGCGTCTTGTTGACTCCGGGAGTTTGATTGAAGACCGAGTCACCGAACTGTTGCACCGCACGGAGTCCGGGGGCCGGGTTGTTCAGGTCAGGGCGGCCAACAGATGCCCCCGGCGTTTCGGCGTTGACCTGATCACCAGGCTTCGTCGGGTTGACGTCCGCCGCCGCCACACCGGCCGGCGCGAACGCCGCCAGCGCCCCGCCGGCGGCCAGGCCGCCGATAACCGTGCGCGTGCGCCGAGACCGTTCGGACATGCGTCGATGCTTAGCCACTCAGGATCCCCTTCAGAAATGCGGCCGCCCCCTCAGGCGGCTCGTCCAGGGAAACCTAACGCATGTACAAGAAATTGTCTTGTACAAAATACATATCCCTGCAATGGAATTCAGCGCGCATTAACCGACCCGCTTAACCGACTGGCGGGCACACGACCAACCCCATGGCCACGGGCTCGAGGATGCCGATTCCGTTGGCGGAGAGATCTTCTCGAGCCACGACCAAACCCCAATGCGACGGGCTTCGCCCCCTGACCCCGCCGGGGGGCGCGCCCGCCCACGATTTCGAATGCTGACTTACGGGGTCCCGTCCTCACCAGGACCGCCAGGCGTACCGATGCCCTGTGCCGCGCCACCGCCGCCACCGTCGCCACCAGTTGCGGTCTTTCCGCCACCCGTGGACGCGTCGCCACCGTCCCCGCCGTCCCCGCCATTGCCGACGGTGCCGCCGGAGCCGCCGGTGCCGCCGTCGCCGGCATCTGCGTTACCGAAATCGTCAGGGTCGCCGACCGAGTCGGCATCGCCGCCACGGCCGCCCTTTCCGCCATTACCGTTGAACAGCCCCGAACCGCCCGTGCCGCCTGTGCCGCCCGTGGCGGTCCCGGCCTCGGATGAGGCGTATCCACCTTCTCCACCGACGCCGCCCGCGGGGCCCAAGGAGGTCAATCCACCGGTACCGCCAACACCACCGATCGCTTTCGCGTCGCCAAAGGCACTTCCTTCGCCGCCGACTCCACCCGTGCCACCGGTGTTGCCAATGCTTGACCCGCCAGTGCCGCCGTTACCGCCGGTCGCGGTGCCGTTCGTCGGTGTCCCGGGCGGATCCGGGTCATCCGGATCATTCGGATATATATCGCCAGATTCACCTAGTCCGCCGGCACCACCCGTGCCGCCGGGACCAAACGTCGAGGCGCCGCCGTCGCCGCCGTCGCCGCCGGTGCCGGCCGCGGCTCCATCACCGTTCCCATAGCCACCAGCACCGCCCTCACCTCCGATACCAATGAACGATGTTCCGCCCGTTCCACCCTGGCCGCCCGTGGCCGTAACTCCGGCGGCGGTGCCTGCATCCGCCTCGCCACCGGCGCCCCCTTCGCCGCCGTTGCCGATGGTCGCCCTGCCCCCGGTGCCCCCGATACCGCCTGTGGCGGATCCGTTCTCCGAGAAGGCGAAACCGCCTGCGCCGCCAATGCCGCCGTTGCCGCTCAACACACCGGCCCGACCACCCGCACCGCCCTCTGCGCCGAACGCATCGGCCTCGTTGACGTCCTCTGTCTCGGGGTCGTCGTCCAAGAAGTTGTTGTCGTAGCCGCCCTCGCCGCCGTTGCCGCCATTCCCGATGAGCGAGCCAGCCCTGCCACCTGCGCCGCCCGCTGCCGCCGCGTTGACCAGTTCATCGTCCTCGTAGAAGGCGTCGGCGCCGTACCCGCCGTTCCCTCCGTTGCCGATGAGGAACCCCGCGTCGCCGCCGTTGCCCCCGGCTACCCCGGGGGTGTCGCTGTCCCACCCGTTGCCCCCGTTACCGACCAGCAGGCCGCCCGCTTGGCCGTCGGGGTGCTCTTCAGTGCCGTCGGCACCATTGCAAACCAATCCACACGGCAGGTCGAGATTGGAGATGGCAGCCGCGGCCAACGTGGTGTTCGTCGGCGCCCCGCCGGACCCGATCAGGTCGAGCCACCATTCGTCGTCGGATCCCGGAGTAAGCGGCAGCGGAGCTCCGACGGACGCCAGTTGTACGTTCGCGGTGACTGACGTCGGAGCGCCGGGCGACGAGGCCAACAGCAAGCCGATTCCGACCATCATTGATCCGGTCACGCCCGCTGCCAGGTATTGGCGCGGCGATACCGGCGCTACGTGCTTGCAATGCTTGCCCATGATGAGAACCCCCTCTTGTTGACGACTTCCCGATGCCCGTGGCAGACACCTAAGTTGTTGACTGCTCCGCAAGAAGACCGACTCCATCTAGCGTTTGCAGGATTGCGATACTAGCCAATATTGACGCGCTCTGTAATTAGTTTTCTACGGATCTGAACTAATGTGTTTTGCACTCATCCGGGCCCGCCGCCCGCTCAGCAAACCTCTGGGCCTGACTCGGGACGGGTCCACTGATCGTCGCGGAATACGCTGGTCCAGCCCACCTTTGCACCTCGAACACCGACGCGCGATGCATCGGGTCGTGTTCACCAAGACATCCGACGGTACAAACGGACATCTGAATTGATATGTCTGCGACAGAATGCGCGGCCGGCGACCGCCTCAGTGAGCAAGATACGGCTCATCGTTGAAAGTTTGCTGGCGTCGATGGGGTCTGGTCCAGTAAACGAAGCCGTCCTAGGTGAGATCCAATTCCCCACCTGCCTTACCGCACCTAGTTTCGCCGTCAACAAGTCTGTGTTGAGACCCGGGAGGATCTCGTCCGGCGTGTGACTTTGCTGAGAATTTGCTGAGCGAACCCTGCGTTCTTGCGAGATCACGCGCGCGAGGGTCAACGCGACTGGGTTATCCACAGTCACGTTTTCATCCACAGGCGGCCGAACGCCATAGGGCGATTCGCACGTGTGTTCGATACCGTCGAGACATGGACACGCAACGGGACGAGATCCGCGCCGCACTTGATGCGGTCGACGCGGGTTACGCCCAGTTGCGTGCCGCGTGTTCGGACTCCGTTGGCAATGCATTCCGTGTCGAGGTGGCCGAGCGCCTCGAAACCCAACACCGAATCAACCGCGGGCAGATGTACCGCATTTTCGCCGAGCTCCTCGAGCCGCCCGACGGCCCCGCCGACCCCGAACTGCCTGCAGGCACCGTCATCTCCAAGCTGCTCTGGCAGCGACTACGCATCACCACCGCCGAAATCGCACGGCGCACCAAGCTCGCTGCCCGCATCCGCCCGCGCCGCACCTTGACCGGGCCTCAGCTGGCGCCCGAACTTCCGTACTTGGCCGCCGCCGTCGAGGCAGGCGAGGTCGACGACGACCACATCACCGCGGTCTGCGGTGCACTCGACGTGCTGCCCTCGGCAGTACCTACGGACAAGAAAGAAACATCCGAAAAGGTCCTGGTGCGCCACGCGAAGGCTCAGGACGCCACATTCGTCACGTATATCGGCAAGGGCATCGCCGACGCCCTGAACCCCGACGGCCTGTTCGACGAGGACGACCGTCGCCGGCGCAGCGGCCTCACCGTGGGCCCGCAACAACCCGACGGGATGAGCCGTGTTTCGGGCTGGATCGACCCCGAAACCCGCGGCTACCTCGAAGTCGTCAAGGCCGCCGTGAAACCCGGCCGCCATCGACCCCACACCGACACACACCAACCCCCTACCGACAACCACAGGCCCGAGTCGGAAGACGACCACACGGCCCAATCCGAGTCCGACGGACACGACGAAGTCCAACCCGACCCGCGCAGCGCCGCCCAGCGTCTCCACGACGCCGTCAAGATGGGGCTGCGCGCCGCGCTCTCCGCTGGCGCCTACGGCCAACACCGCGGGCTCCCGGTCACCGTCATCGCGACAACGACGCTCAGCGAGCTGAACCAGGCCGTCCACGCAGTCAACGATCCGTCGATTCCGATGCCGCCGCCTGCCCGCACCGGCGGCAACTCCGCGATACCGATGCGCGATCTGATCCGGTTGGCCGCCAACTCAATTCACTATCTGGCGGTATTCGAGGATCACTCCAACCGTCCGCTGTATCTCGGCCGCGCCAAACGCGTCGCCTCAGCTGACCAGCGCATCATCTGCTATGCCCGCGACCGCGGCTGCACCAGGCCCGGCTGCACTCAACCCGGCTACCACTGCGAAGTGAACCACGAACCGGCGTGGGCCCGGGGAGGCCAAACCGACGCCGACTGCCTGTTCTTCGCCTGCGGGCCCGACCACACCCTGCTGAGCAAGGGACTTCTGCAAACCAAAGTCACCGACACCGGACGGCTCGCATGGACGGACGGCACGGGTCCACCGGAAATCAACCTCGCCCATCATCCAGACGAACTACTCGCCGAACTGTACGAAGACGACAAAGACGACGAGTAGGACTAGCGACGACGCCGCGACCGCAGATAGTCGCCGACGACCGCTGCGCCGAGCCCATCGAGGTCGGGCACGACGACGCGTCCTTCGACCCGCCGCGCGACCTGGTCGATGAACCTGGCCAGACCGGGGTCGTTGCCGAGCCGGAAGATCGTCACCTGCGCGCCGAGACGGGCCATGTCGTCGAAGCCCTTCACGGTGTGAGCGATCGTTCGCGGATGCGGCGGATAGTCGAAGAACACCGACGTGCCGTCGCCGTCACCGAAGTTCTCCAGGTGTGCGGTCGGTTCACCGTCCGTCACGACCAGGACAACCGGCTGCGCATTTGGATGGCGGCGCAGATGCCTGCCCGCCAGCGCGAGCGCGTGGTGCAGGTTGGTGCCCTGCTCGTAGACGCCCTCGAGCCCTGTCAGCTCCGCAGGCGACACCGTCCGCGCATAGCGACCGAAGGCGATGATCTGCAACGCATCCGAGCGGAACCGGGTGCCGACGAGGTGGCTGAGCGCCAGCGCCGTGCGCTTCATCGGCAGCCAACGGTTCTCCATCACCATCGAGAACGAGGTATCCACAAGCAGCGCCACAGCCGCCTGCGCGCGGGTCTCGGTCTCCGACACCTCGACGTCCTCGACGGTGATCCGCAGCGGCGGCTCTGCCACACCCGTACCCGCTTGTCGCAGAACGGCATTGGTCAGCGTTCGCGTCACGTTCCACGGCTCGGTGTCGCCGAACTGCCACGCCCGCGTCGCGCCCGTCAGCTCGCCCGCCGCGCCCGCACGGCGCGTCTCGCGTTCGCCGTGCCGCCCCGAAAGCTGCTGGGCCACATCGCGCAACGCCGTCTGCCCTAGCTGGCGCATGGCCTTTGGCGACAGCCGCCACTGCCCGTCGGATCCCCGATCCAGGAAGCCCTGATTGACCAAAGCCTTTTCCAGCTCCGACAGGGTCTGCGCGTCGACGGCGGCCTCCGGGCCGAGTTGGCGGGCCAGCGCCTCGAGGTCGACATCGTCCATCGTCGCGCCTGCATAGCTCTGCGACAGCGCCTCCGCCAGCTGTTCGAGCTCGGCGATATCCGACATCGCCTGTGCACCCTCGCCCATGCCGAGCGGGTTGTCGCCGGAGAAACGCGACGAGCCGTTCCAGTCCTCACCCGGCCGGGCGGCCTGCAGGTGTCCATCGAGCCGGTTGAGCGCATTCATCAACGACGGCGAGCCGAATGCCTGCTGCGCCAACGCATCCAGCTCGGCGCGCTGGTCGGCGGACAGGCTGTTGCGGAAGCGCTGCGCGGCCGCAGCGCGCTGCGCCAGCGAGTCCAGCAACTCGTCCACGTTCTGCGGATTCTCCGGGAAGAACTCGCCGTGCTTCTTCATGAAGTCGTCGAAGTCCTGCTGGGTGTCCTCGCCGCGAGAGTGCTTGTCCAGCAGGTCATTCAGATCGTCGAGCATGTCGTTGACACGCTGACGGTCCTCGTCCGTGGCGTTCTCCAGCGCCTGCTTCATCCCGGCGAAACGCTGGTCGAGCATCTCGCGGCCGAGCAGATCCTTGATCTGGTCGTACTTCTCGCGCGCCTCGTCGCTGCGCCACTCGTAGTCGGAGAGCTCCTGCACAGCCTTGGCGGGCGACGGCGGGAGCGATTCGATCCTCATCTCGTTGAAGCGGGCGTCGTCGTCGAGCGCGCGTGCCAATTCCTTGCGCTCGGCCAGCACCGCCTCGTCGAGCAGCTTCTTGATTTCCTGGAGAGTCCCGTCGAGGTTGTTGCGCTGCAACAGCTCCCGACGACGGCGGTTGGCCTCGGCGGCCAGCTTGTCGGCGCCCCGCATGTTCTGGGTGCCGCGCCGCAGCAACTCCTGCATCGCGCGGCGCGGCGACGAGCCCTCCATCACATCCTGCCCGATCGCCTCCAGGGCTTCGCGCAGGTCGACCGGCGCCGCCAGCGGGTCGGGACCGCCGGTGTAGCCGGAGTAACGGGACGAGCGCCCACCCCGTCGATGCAGGCCTCTAGCCATAGACGGTTTCGCCCTCTCCGGACACCTTGTCGATCCGTTTCGCGAGATACAAAGCCTCGAGGGCCAATTCGACGGCGGCAGCACGCTCGCCATCGGACTTCGCGCCGAGCTTCTTCTGTACCTGTGCGATCGCGGGCACCTCGGGTACCGCGGCCAGCACGTCGCGTGCCGACACCCGCTCACCGGTCGTCACGGCCGTACCGCCCTCGATCGCCACCACCAGCGGCCCTACATCGATCCCGCCGAGCAGCCGCTGCGCGGTGTCAGCCGTCGCGCGCCGCAGCAGATGCTCGAGCACCGCCTGCTCGCGGCCTTCCTCGCCGGACTCGAACTCCAGCTTGCCGCGCAGCACATCGATCACCGTGCCGAGGTCGACCACACGCGCCACCGCATCCTGCTCGCCGAGAATCGCCGAACGGTGCCGCGCCGCCGCCGCGACCGTCTCGGCCGCTGCAATCGCGAACCGTGCCGACACACCCGAGCGCTGGTCGATCGAGGTCGACTCGCGCAGCAGCCGCGCGAAGCGGGCCAGGATCTGCAGCAGGTACTCCGGTACCGCCGCGGCCAGATGCGCCTCCTGGTTGATGACGCCGACCTCGGCGGCCAGTTGCAGCGGGTAGTGGGTGCGGATCTCGGCGCCGAACCGGTCCTTCAGCGGGGTGATGATGCGCCCACGGTTGGTGTAGTCCTCGGGGTTGGCGCTGGCAACAACGACCACGTCGAGCGGTAGCCGCAGCGTGTATCCACGCACCTGGATGTCGCGCTCCTCCATCACGTTGAGCATCGACACCTGGATGCGCTCGGCGAGGTCGGGCAGCTCGTTGATCGCGACGATGCCGCGGTGCGCCCGCGGGATCAGCCCGTAGGCGATGGTTTCGGGATCGCCGAGGCTGCGGCCCTCCGCCACCTTGATCGGGTCGATGTCGCCGACCAGGTCGGCCACGCTGGTGTCCGGGGTGGCCAGCTTCTCGAAGTAGCGCTCGCTGCGATGCCGCCACTCGATGGGCAGGTCGTCGCCCGATTCGCCTGCCCGCCGGATCGACTCCGGCGTGATCGGCGTGTACGGATGCTCGCTCAGCTCCGAGCCGGCGATCACCGGCGTCCACTCGTCGAGCAGGCCGGACAGCGCGCGCAGTAGCCGCGTCTTGCCCTGACCCCGCTCGCCGAGCAGCACGATGTCGTGGCCGGCGATCAGAGCCCGCTCCAGCTGCGGAAGCACGGTGTCCTCGAACCCGAGGATGCCGGGCCACGCGTCGCGGCCATCGGCCAGCGCGGCCAGCAGGTTCTCGCGGATCTCGTCCTTGACGCCCCGCTCGCGATGGCCGGAGGCACGCAGCTCACCGACGGTCCGGGGCAGATCATTAGATGGGGTCACTACTCCACGCTACGACTGCAGCCCCGCGAAGGCACTCGCTACGCCTTACGCGAACATGACGTCCGGCCGAGAAGGCCGGCAGAAACCGGCTACCCGCCGGACGGCGGGAGCATCTGGAAGCCGGTCAGGATCGTCTCGGCGTCACGCTTGTAGGTGGGGTTGTCGGGGTCGGCGCTCTGCACCGTCATCGTCATCGCATAGGTGTCGCTATCGGTCTGCATCACCGCAGTCACCACCCTGGCCGGATGGGGCGGCAGGATGCCGAGCTGCGGGGTCATGTAGTCGATGGTCTCGGCGGGCAGCTCGCACAGAGTGGTCTCCGTGGCGCTCACATCCGTCGCGCCGATTCCAGACTTCAGCCCGTCCTGCTGCGCGTCGAAGACGTCTCGCGGTTCGGCGACGCCCGGATGGCTTTCCAGCGTCACCACCGCCGTCGGAGCGAAGCCGTCCTTGGCCAAGGCCTCGTTGCGCATCGTGAACCGGATCAACTGGGAGTCCATCATCGTCACCCGCTCCCAGCCCGCCGGCTGCGGGATCTTCATCACCGGCTCTTCATCGGAATGTTCGGCGATCGAGGTCATCGGCGCGTCGACCGATGCGCAGTCCGAGGCGGTCGCACCGGCTTTCCCCATATCGGGGGCGGCGACCACGCGGGCGTCCTCGACCATGCGGGTGCAGGCCGTGGCCAGCACAATCGCCGCGGCCCCCAGGACCACCGTCGCCGCACGCGCAGGCGGCGTCATGGCCGTCGTCATGGCCGCAACCTATCAGTGGGCAAAGTGACGCGCTCCGGTTACGTAGAGCGTTACGCCCGCCTTGGCGGCCGCCTCGGTGACCAGCTCGTCGCGCATCGACCCGCCGGGATGCACGATCGCCTTCACCCCGGCGTTGGTCAGCGTCTCCAGACCGTCGGGGAACGGGAAGAACGCATCGGATGCGCCCACCGCGCCGCGCACCCGGTCGCCGCCCCGTTCCACCGCCAGGCGCGCGGCGTCGACGCGGTTCACCTGGCCCATGCCGACACCGACGGTGGCACCGTCAGCGGCGACGACGATCGCATTGGACTTCACCGCGCGGCAGGACCGCCACGCGAAGACCAGGTCGGCGAGCGTCGCAGGATCGGCAGGCTCACCCGCGGCCAACGTCCAGTTCGCCGGATCGTCACCTGGGGCATCGAGCGCATCGCGCTGCTGCAGTAACAGGCCTCCGCTGATCGGCCGCATCTCGATGCCACCGCCCAGCGGCTCCGACGCAACCAGAACGCGGATGTTCTTTTTGCGCGCAAGCACTTCCACCGCTCCGTCCTCGTAGGCCGGGGCGATGATCACCTCGGTGAAGATGTCGGCGACGGTCTCGGCCATCTCGACGCTGACGGCGGTGTTGGTCGCGATGACACCGCCGAATGCGCTCAGCGGGTCGCATTCGTGTGCCTTGCGGTGCGCGTCGGCGACGGACTCCGACGAGATGGCGATGCCGCACGGGTTCGCGTGTTTGATGATGGCCACACAGATCTGCTCGTGATCGAAGGCGGCTCGCCACGCGGCGTCGGCATCAGTGAAGTTGTTGTAGGACATCTCTTTTCCGTGCAACTGCTCGGCCTGCGCCAGGCCGGGCCAGGCCGCGTCGTCGCTGTAGAGGCCAGCCTGCTGATGCGGGTTCTCCCCGTAACGCAACACACCGGTCCGGCGCCACGTTCCGCCGAACCAGGCGGGCAGCTTCTGCGCCGGCTCTTCGGGCGCCAGCGTCTCCCCCATCCAACTCGCGACCGCTACGTCATACTCCGCGGTGTGGCGAAACGCCAACGACGCCAACATCTTCCGCTCCGCTAGCGTGAAGCCGCCCGCGCGGACCGCCGCGAGCACCCCGTCGTAGCCGAGCGGATCGACCACCACGGCCACACTGGGGTGGTTCTTCGCCGACGCTCGCACCATCGACGGGCCGCCGATGTCGATCTGCTCGACACATTCGTCGACGTCGGCACCGGAGGCCACCGTCTCGCTGAACGGATACAGGTTCGCCACAACGAGATCGAACGCCTCGATGCCCAGTTCCTCGAGCGCGGCGGCGTGCGCGGGGTTGCGCAGGTCGGCCAGCAGTCCGGCATGCACGCGCGGATGCAGCGTCTTGACACGGCCGTCGAGCACCTCGGGAAATCCGGTCAGCTCCTCCACCGGCGTCACCGGAACACCGGCGCCGGCAATGGTTTTGGCGGTTGACCCGGTCGAGACGATGGCGACGCCCGCATCGTGCAGACCCTTGGCCAGTTCGGGCAGGCCCGTCTTGTCGTAGACGCTGACCAGCGCCCGTCGAATCGGCTTGCGCCCGTCGCCGGAGGCGCCTGGCGCCGACATCGTGTCAAAGCCCGTCATCCGATGACCGCCTTTCTTCCAGTCCAGGTCACTCCGCCCGTTGCCAGCGCGGCCAGGACGTCAACCAACAGTCTGCGTTCGACGACTTTGATCCGCTCATGCAGGGTGGCTTCGTCGTCGTCGTCGAGCACCGGGACGGGCTGCTGGGCAAGCAGTGGCCCGGTGTCGGTGCCCGCGTCCACCAGATGCACGCTGCAGCCGGTGACCTTGACGCCGTAGGCCAGCGCGTCGGGCACGGCGTGCGCGCCGGGAAACGCAGGCAACAGCGCGGGATGCGTGTTCAGAATCCGGCCCATGAAGCGCGAAAGAAACTTCGGGCCAAGGATTTTCATGAATCCCGCCGACACGATCAGGTCGGGTTCGTGTTCGGCCGTCGCATCTGTGATGGCCGCGTCCCATGCGTCGCGGTCCGGGTAGTCGCCCAGCCGCACCCGGTAGCTCGGCAGTCCCGCGGCTGCGGAGACATCGACGGCGCGACAGTCGCGGTCGACGCCGATGGCGACGATGCGGGCCGGGTAATCGCCGACCGCGGACTCGAGCAGGGATTCCAGCAGTGATCCGGTGCCGGACGCCAGCACCACGACCCGCGCCGGTGCGCTCGGTGGCACACGGAGGGGTTGCTGCACGCGACGAGCCTAATCGTCGGCCGGGCGTCGCTGGTCGCCAGTGGGGCCCGGCGTGGCGTCGTCGTCGTCGATGTATTCAAGGTCTTCGGGATCGGGCAGGTCGTCGTCGAATTCGGGAGGCAAGGCGCGGATGATCGGCGCAGGCTCGTCGTCCGCTGGCTCGTCGTCGAGCGGCTCTTCGTCCTCGGGTTGGAACGCGGGTTGGAACGCGGGTTCGAGGCCGGGTTCAGGCTCGCGTTCAGCGTCGGGCCCGGTGTCGGCGTCAGCTTCGAAAGCCGGTTCGAAGTCTGGTTGCGGTTCTGGTTCCGGTTCGACCTCGTCCTCAGCCGCAACCGGCGCCTCGCGGGGCGTCGCGACCTTCGGCGCGCGGGCGATACCGCCCGCCATCGCCACGGTCAGGCCGCCGATGGCCACGAACCACAGGAAGACGGCGGGTCCGAACGTGGCCTGGTCGACGCCGACGTGGCCGAAGTTGCCCAGCTCGCCGCCGGCCGCGAAGCCGAGAAGCGCCATCGTCGCCGCCGCGAGAGCGGAAGCGATGACGAGCTTGCCCAGTGAGGGCAGCACCGGCAGCGGCCGTCGTGCGCACTGCTGGCCGACCACCACGGCGGAGGCGGCGCCGACGATCAGCAGCGCCACCCATATCGGGCCAAGCGGAGGCGTCGGCACCGCCGCCAGCACCGGAAGCGCCGGGATGTCGCCGCCGAACACGGTGAATGAACTGAACGTCGCCAGGCCGACGTGCGCGCTGGACCCCACGGCGACGGCGGACGTGCCGACGATGATGTTGGGCGCATAGAGCGCCGACAACAGCGACAGGCTGAGCTGGCCGAACACCGAGTCGGTGATCGCGTACAGCTCGTGCATCGTCGACCAGTGGACCACCAGCGACACCGCCGTGATCGCGCCCGACAACCCGAACAGCGCCAGCGCCCCGGCCACGGCGGGCCTGCCCGCGTCGGCCACCCACCTCGGCAGCCCGGCCAAGGTCACCAGGCGTCTGCCCGCGCGGGATCCGACGCCGATCGCGGCACCGATCGCGTGCACGGCGAGCACGCCGGAGAACGCCCGCAGCGCGTTGGGTGTCTGCAGCTCCGTCAACACCGACGACGCGTCGTGGATGACGGCCAGCGAGATGGCCGCGATGAGCAGCGGACCGCCCAGCGCCGACGCGACGATCCACCGGATGACGAACCAGGATCCCTGCGGCGGGGTGGCGTTCGCCGTGCTGCGCGCGGTGCCCCACACCATCGCCAGCACCGGCAGCAGCGGCATCACGCCCAGCTCACGGCCGCCGATCGACACGGGCACCTGGTGCACGCCCAGCCACATGCTGGCGATCGCGCCCGATGCGCCGGTCATATCGCTGTTCGCGATGAGCAGCTGCAGCAAAACCACTGCGGCGATGATGATCAGCGCCACCATCGACGGGCCGAAGGCAACCCGGAACAGGTCGCGAGCCTGGCTGCTGCCTACCGACCTGTTGTCCACCACTAGCGGTATAGCAGTTCTTTGCTCGCGCGCGCGGGATTCACGCTCGCGCGGCTTGGTTTATGACGACGAGTTGTCGGACTGACTCGACGAAGACGAGGACGACGACTGCGGCTGCGCGGGAACCTGCCCTGTCGGCGTGGACGGCGTCGCCTGCGGCTGGCCGTAGGTCGGGAAACCGGTCGGCGGGGTCGGCGGACCGCTCTGCTGGCCGATAGCGGAATAGCCGCCGCTCGACGACGGCCCGCCCGAGTAGCCGCCGCTGTACTGGCCCGGGTAGGGCTGCTGTCGCTGCTGCGGTCCACCCTGGTGCGGCGCATGCTGGCCGTAGTACTGGTTCGGGGCGCCGTACTGGCCGTACTGCGGCTGCTCGTACTTCGGCTGCTTCGGCTTCGGTACCGGCGCCGAGATGATGCCCGCGTCCAGTAGCAGGGCGCCGACTGCGAGCGCGGCCTGCAGGAACGTCAGGAAGATCACGACGTAGAGCGCCCAGCCGAGGCTGACGCCGTCCGGGGTCTGGATGACCTCGGCGATCACCAGCAGAAATGCGAGCACGGCGGTCGCCGCGATGATGCCGATCGGAGCCTTTTGCCTGGGCAGCAGGCTGGCCGCGGCGACCAGCGCGGAGAGGAGCGCGGCGACGACGGCGAGCCCGAGCCCCAGCGACGTGCCGGTGGCGCTGCCCAACTGCGGGAAGTCGGTGCTCTCGATCTTGAACTGGGGGCCAAAGCTGAACAGGTACACGAGCAGACCGCTTACCGCGACCGCGGCGAGCAGGATGAACGGCAGCTTGCTCGGACCAGCGGCGGCGGCCGCCGCGGGCGTCTGCGCCTGCGACTGCTCGACCTTGCCGAACTGCTGAGTCGGGGCGCTGAACTGAGTGGTCGGCTGCTGGCTGGGCGGATATCCGGAGCTACTGGGCGGGTAGGTCATGACCTCTCCTGCTTTGGTTTGGGCGTCGCTCCGCGCGACGCTGCGTCGGAACGCCGTTCACGAACTCGTGAACGCGGACCATATGAGCGTTTCCACACCACGCTAGCGCACCGCGCGTTAAGCAGAGACAAGCACAGGAGCGTCGGCCCACTTCTCCTCGGCGTTCTCGATTTCGCGGCTTTCCAGCACAGTGGGATCCGAAGCTTGGAATTCACGTGACTTGAAGTCGCGGC
>JADMIO011000760.1_pt1 | contig 41705 bp, 37 predicted proteins | sample 8958161 | NCBI WGS metagenome assembly JADMIO01 (sample SAMN16585339, study PRJNA669376) | soil metagenome | isolation source: Crop rotation soil | place: USA: Cullars Rotation, Alabama | collected 2011 | reverse complement strand
CCGCGACTTCAAGTCACGTGAATTCCAAGCTTCGGATCCCACTGTGCTGGAAAGAATGTTGGTGGGAAGGCGATGGGAAAATGGGAACGAGAGATAAGCTGTTGAAACAGCTCATGGGTTTATTTGTCGGAGTTACCGGGCTGAAGCCCGGTGTTCATGAGAGGAAGTGCAACTTCCGGGAGATGTGCGTTCCCAAGTGCAACTTGGGAACGAGGGGCCCAGCCCATAGCGCCTGGCGCAATGAGGCGGGCGAGGTGTCGAAGGTGGGACGGCCCGCAGGCCGTGGCTAGAATGCCGGGGTGCAGGCGGCGGTGAGGGAATCCGAAATTGGAGGACGGCCGGCACGGCCGCCTCTCCACCTGTGAGATGCTTGCTTCACCGGGAAGTAAGCGGGGGGCGGTGGGGGAATGACGAAAGGCGTTATGGCTGGCTGAAGTAATCGTTGTCGATTTGCTTTAATGCGAGGGTACGGGTGAGGGAGACTCCAAGCTCGTAGTCGATCATTAAATCGACGAGCCGGGGGCCGTCGATCCGGCTTCGCTAGGGCTACGCCGGGACAAGTCCGGTAAAGTAGCTGGGATCGATCTGTTTGATTTCGTACGCCTTACCGAGAGAGACGCCGATGCTGTAATCAATCATGAGGTCGGTCAATTTTGCACCGTCGATCAAGATGATTTTGGAGGTGGCGAGACGGGCACAGGCGCGGGCGTTTTCGGTGAAGGTGCTGGTGGTGATGAAGACGCCTTTGCGGGCGCGGCGGACGTGGAGGGCGCCGATGAAGTCGCGGAGCTGGGGTTCGCCGACGGGGTGTTCCCAGCGCTTGGCCTGGAGGTAGATGGTGTCGAGGCCGAGGGGGTCCTGGTGGATGATGCCGTCGATGCCGCCATCGGCGCTTGCGGGGGTGAGGTGGGCAGAATTTGAACAGGAGGGAACTGAGGGAACGGAGATCTTTAGGAACTGTGGCACTGTCTTCGTGCCGCTTTGCGGCACTACGCCGGGGACTATGGTGGCCGTAGCCCATGGCTAGGAGGAGGTCTATTACGAGTTGTTCGAAGAAGGTGGGTGGGGAGTTTTTGATGCGCTGGAGGAGGGCGGTGGCGAGGCGGGTGTGGAGGATGCGGTGGGTGTCTTCGAGGAGGCCGGTGAGGTCGGGGTCGCTGAGGGTGTGGAGGGACGGGGCTGGATACTGGAGGCCTGAGGCTGGATGAAGAGGGGCGAAGGTGAATTCGGAGGACATGGCCATGGGTGGGGGGCGTTGATGCTGCGGATGGGGATGTCAACTCGAATGATGAAGGTGGGGCGTGGGGGTGGGAAGCTGGAGCTTCCGGGACATGGGCGTTCCCAGGCTGGAGCCTAGGAACGAGGAGGTGCTGAGGCGGGAGGATTGCATTTTGGCGGGGGGTGGACTAATGAATGCGAGGTGGAGTTTTTTCCGCTTTTCGCCCCCCATTAACCCCGCGCTGAGATGCCGATGAATCCCAATGATGATGATGCCGCGCTGAATGGCGAGGATACGCGCTGGCTGCACCAGTTTTACACGCCGAGCAAGACGACGCAGCAGACGGAGTTTGCGGATGGGGCGGAGGGTGGCGGTGGGGATGCGCCGGAGGATGCGCTGCTGCAGCAACAGCAGCCGCCGGCGGCGACGCTGTCGACTTTGCCGGGGGAGAAGTATGAGGTGGCGGATGAGCTGGGGACGGGTGGGATGAAGCTGGTGCGGCGGACGCGGGACCGGAATGCGGCGCGGGATGTGGCGCTGGCGGTGCTGCTGGATCCGTCGCCGCGGGCGAAGAAGGTGAGCCGGTTTGTGCGTGAGGCGCGGATCACTGCGGCGCTGGAGCATCCGAATATCGTGCCGATCTATGACATCGGGGTGCATGAGGATGGGAAGCCGTATTTCACGATGAAGCTGCTGGAGGGGGAGACGCTGCATGGGATTTTGCAGAAGTTGAACGAGGGGGATGCGGATTACCGGAGGCGGTTCCCGCTGGTGCGGTTGCTGCAGATTTTCCTGGGGGTGTGCAATGCGGTGGGGTTTGCGCATTCGCGGGGGGTGATTCATCTGGACCTGAAGCCGGCGAATATCCAGGTGGGTGCGTTTGGCGAGGTGCTGGTGCTGGACTGGGGGCTGGCGAAGGTGCTGGAGAAGGATCCGGCGCTATACCCGAACCGGCTGGTGCTGGGGGAGGGGCTGCGGGAGATGCCGTCGGAGGGGGTGGTGCGGGGGACGCCGGGGTTCATGGGGCCGGAGCAGTCGCGGGGGGAGTATGCGTCGCTGAATGAGTTGACGGATATTTTTGCGCTGGGGTCGGTGCTTTACACGATTCTGAAATGCAAGGTGCCGTCGCGGAAGGTGGATGAGGGGAGGAAGGTGGCGCCGGCGTTCAAGATCCCGCCTGCGCTGGAGGCGGTGGCGACGAAGGCGATGGCGCGGCAGCCGGGGAACCGCTACCAGTCGGTGAAGGAGCTGGCTGGGGATGTGCAGGCGTTCCTGGACGGGCATGCGACGAAGGCGCAGCAGGCGGGTGCGCTGACGCTGCTGTGGCTGCTGATCAAGCGGCATAATGTGGTGACGTCGCTGATCTGCGCGAGCCTGCTGGCGATCGTGGGGACATTCACGGTGGCGCTGGTGCGGGTGCGGCACAGCGAGATGGTGGCGGTGGATGCGCTGAGGCGGATGAGCGAGGACCAGGAGAACCGGCGGAAGCTGTCGCTGCTGGCGGCGCCGCGGGTGCTGCAGGATGCGGAGTTTTTCCTGCACATGTATGATTACGACCAGGCGCTGTCGAAGCTGGATTATGCGGTGGCGCTGGACAGCGATTACACGCAGGCGTGGTGGGAGCTGGGGGCGCTGCACCTGGGGAGGCAGGAGTTTGAGCAGGCGAACCTGGCGTTTGCCCACGTGGTAAAACAAGCGGATAACAATGCGAAGAGCGGGGCGGTCAATGACCTGCCGCTGGTGGCGAAGAAGTATGCGGCGCTGGCGCGGGAGACGCGGGGGGCGGCGTTGAGGGACCGGCAGGAGGAGTTTGTGTATGATCTGCTGAAGGCGGACCGGACGGCGTGGCAGTTCCGGCAGATCGCGCTGGGGGCGTATTTCAAGATGCAGAACCGGTCGGTGGAGACGGCGAATTTTGACCTGATCGAGAAGGCGCTGCGCTACCTGAACCCGGATGTGAAGAGCCTGGTATTCCAGCACGAGGAGACGGAGGACGGGCTGAAGGTGAAGGTGGGCGGGGAGAGGCTGACGCAGCCGCTGCCGCTGGTGGGGCTGCCGATCACGTCGCTGGACCTGTCGGGAATCCCGTCGGTGGACCTGCTGTGGGTGCGGGACATGCCGCTGGTGTCGGTGGACCTGTCGCGGAGCCGGACGGTGGATTTGCTGCCGCTGAGCAAGATCCCGACGCTGTCTGAATTGCGGCTGGTGAATGCGCGGGACAAGGATTTCGCACGGCTGCGGTCGATGAGCCAGCTGAAGCGGATCGTGGTGGGGCCGGCGGAGGTGACGGAGACGCGGAAGGCGCTGGAGAGCCGGGGGAAGCGGACGTCGCCGACGGTGAGCGCGGAGTAGAAGCGGCGGGCGGGGATCCGTGGGGCCGTATCAATCGAGCTCGTTGTTGAGCCGGACGATTTCCTGCTTGAGGCGGTCGGTGACGCGTTTTTTGTAAACGTAGACGCTGCTGGTGGTGATGCCGAGTTTCGCGGAGACCTCGTCGACGCCGATGCCGCGGGAGACCATTTCGAAGGCGGCTTTTTCATTGGCGCCGAATTCCTCCTGGACGCGGTTCCAGGCCATGGTGGTGATGTAGGAGATCCACTCCTGCTCGGCGAGTTCCTCGGTGGGGGTCTCGACTTTGTGGAGGTAGCGGGTGAGTTCCTCCTTCTCGCCGGGGGTGAGGCGGTCGAGGTCGCGGGATTTGCGGCGGAGGAGCATTTTGACCTCGTTGCCGGCGACGGTGCAGAGCCAGCCGCGGAAGCGGCCGCGGCGGGAATCGTACTCGAACTCGGGGAGTTTTTTCCAGAGCTGGATCATGACGTTCTGGACGACTTCCTCGGCGTCGTGATGGGCGAGGCCCATGCGGCAGGCGATATTGTAAACGTAGCCGCGGTAGTAGTAGACGAACTCCTCCCAGGCGACCTGGTCGTGCTGGCGGCGGACGCGCTGGAGGAGCGTCTCGCGGGTGAGCCAGGCGTCTTCGCCGCTCACAGCTGTGTCTCCAGTATTGCCGCAATGAACATAAGGGGTGCCACGACGGGGCATGATATTCGGGGAATTGTTTCACAACAAGGGGGAAGTGTGAAGAAGGGCGGAGGGAAAGGAAAAAGGGACTGTGGTTATTATTACTTGACCTTATTTTGGTACCAAGAGAGGATGGGAGCGGTTCTTTGCGAAATCAATAAGCAGGTGGAAACGAGGAATTCCGTGAAAATCGGAGGCAGTTGCGCTGCTGTAACTGGATACGACTCCCCTTTGTGCCAATCGCTGTAAAAGGCGGTGAAGGCGGGGAGAAGGCAAACCAGGAGCCAGAATATTCGTTCCGCTTCGCTCTCATTCGTGCCGACGCGAGTGCGCCGGTGCGCCAAAACTTCTTCGCAAACAAAGAAGAATGGGGGATCGACAATGTTCCCGCACGCACGGGAGCTTTTCCGGTCTCTCACACAACAAGGAGACTGAAAAATGAAAGTATATGGAATCATCGCAGCGGCATTGCTGGCCGTGTGCCCGTTCGTTCACGCGGATACGTCGTATCTGCTCATCCAGGGGCCGTTTGGCAGCGGCGGGGCGGAGGAAACCTACCAGTGGCAGGTGAACTACCAGGCGGGGTTTTTGAAGACGGGGCAGGATTTGCTGACGGCGGTGTTCGGCCCGGCGACGCTGAACGGGACATTCACGGATGGATTTGGCGGGGAGTTTTCCAAATACACGGCGGGGAATGCCACGCAGGGATTTGAATACATGGATTTCGGCGGGGGATCGTTTTTCTCGATATCGTTCACGCTGAATTCAACGACCTACACGATGGACCCGAGCTATGCGCCGGGGTGGAATTACTACGTTGCGGGTGGATCGGGGCCGTTCCAAGGCGGGGCTTACCCGGACGGGGTGTGGACATTTGCAAACGACGGGCAGACCGCGCGGAAGCTTTCGGACGGGAGCTTTGACGCGTGGGTGTTCGGGGCGACCTTCCCCGCAGTGGAAGTCAACGGCGTGGGGAACCTGCCGGTGACGGGGAATTTCAGTGCGGCAACGGTGGTGAATGTGCCGGAGCCGGGGAGCGTGGCGTTGTTCATCCTGGGCGGGGTTGGAGGGATTGTCGCGCTGCGCAGAAAACGCCAGTCATGACCGCGCGGCGCCATGCGGCGGGGCGGCGGCGGGGATTCACCCTGCTGGAGCTGCTCGTCTCGACGGCGATCGTGGCTGTGCTGGCGGGGCTGATCCTCACCGTGGTGGAACAGGCGCGATCGGTGGCGAAGAAGGCGTATTGCGCCAACAGCCTGCGGCAGCTCGGTGTCGCCACGCACTCGTACCTGATGGACAACGACAACAAATTCTTTGCCTACTCGACGGCGGCGCCGGGGGGAAAGCTGTGGTATTTCGGGTTTGAATCGTCGTCGAGCCTGACCGCGGCGGAGGGGCAGCGGTCGGTGGACCAGACGCGGTCGCCGCTTTATCCCTACATCCAGCAGGTGGGCGGCATCCAGGTGTGCCCGTCATTTCCCTACTCGGCGCTCGCGAGCTGGAAGCCGAAATACAAAGGGGCGAGCTGGGGTTACGGGTTCAATACATTCCTCGCGAACGTGAACGTGCTCACGCTGCCGCAGCCGTCGCAAACCCTGGTGTTCGGCGATTGCGCGCAGGCGAACACCTTCCAGGCGCCGGCGACGCCGCAGAAACCGATGGTGGAGGAATTCTACATGATCCAGAACACCTACAAGACGGTGCATTTCCGGCACGGGAGGAGCGCGAACATGCTGTTCCTGGACGGGCACGTGGAGCCGTTCACGATGTATCCCGGGACGCAGGACACGACGATGAAGAACGAGAACCTCGGGCGGATTTCACCCGTGGGAAGCATGCAATATCTGCAATGAAAAGAACAATGTACAGTCTTGAAATCCGGCTGTGAAAGGAAGAAAGTGCCCCTATGAAGAACCAGGCCAATAAAACCGCAATCGCCCTGCTGCTCATCGCGGTGAGCATCGTTTACCGCATTTGCACCGGCATGGAAGGCATGCCGCAATGGCTCCTGAATTTTGCGCCCATCTCGGCGATCGCGCTGTGCGGGGCGATCTATCTGCCGGGGCGGCTGGCATTCGTGGTGCCGATGGCGGCGCTGTTCATCTCGGACCTGGTGTTGAACATTTACCGCTATCATTTCCCGATGGTGGCGATCGAAATGGGGGCGCGTTATTTCGCGCTGGCGATCATCATCGTGGGGGGATGGAAGCTGAGGAACCATGCGCGCCTCTCGACCGTGGTGCCGGCGAGCGCGGCGGGATCGTTCCTGTTTTACATCGTGACCAACACCGGCTCGTGGATCGACCAGGCCGGGTATGCGAAGACTTTTGCGGGCTGGGTGCAGGCGATGACGACCGGGCTGCCCGGCTACGCGCCGACGTGGATGTTTTACCGGAGCACGCTGATCAGCGACCTGCTCTTCACCGCGTTGTTCGTGCTTTGCATGAGCGTGACGCAGCGGCCGGTGAATCCCGTGGCGCTGGAACCGGAAGCAGCGACGGCGCGATAAGGCGCTTGCGGCACTGACCGTGTTTTATGGTTTGGCGACGTTTCCCAGCGGGAGGCGTTGGAAGCGGCAGGGAATTTTTCGAAGCGATGTCCTACTTTTGCGGTGAGGAGACCGCACGCTATACGCGTTTGTAGCGGCGTTTTACCAGGATGGCTTAAATCAGGTTCGTGCGCGAAGGGAGGAGGAGGCGGAATGTGGTGTGGCCGGGCTTGCTCTGGAAGCGGATCGCGCCGCCGAGCTGCTGCACGAGGCCGAGGGCGACGGTGAGGCCAAGGCCCATGGAATTCTGCTTCTGCCGGGTGGAGAAAAAGGGATGGAAGATTTTTTCGGCGAGCTCCGGCGGGATGCCGCCGCCGTGGTCGGTGACATTGATGGAGACCCAGGTGATCGGCTGCGCGGCCTTGCCGGCGGCGGTGGGCGTGGCGGAGGATTGCGACTCGGCGAGGACCTCGATCTTCACGGTTTCGCCGGGAGGGCTGGCTTCGCAGGCGTTTTTCACCACCTCGAGGATCGCGGTCTTGAGGCGGGCGTTGTCGGCCCAGATGGTGGGGAGATTTTCCGGGATATGGATGTCAAGGGTCACACCGCGCTCGCAGGCGGCATCGAATTCCGGTTGGAGCTTGGCAAAGAGCTCCCGGACATCGACCTCGCGCCAGACGACGGACGGGGGACGGGCGAGGACCTTGGTGCGGTCCATCAGCTCGGTAGCGGCGCGGGCACCTTCCTTGATGCGGGCGAGACCGGCGGCGGTGGTGGGGTCGAGCTTCTTGTCGTCCATGAGCAACCCTAGGTAGCCGTGGAAGAGGCTGAGGATGTTGTTCATCTTGTGAGTCAACCCCCTTACCAGCTGGTCGTGAAAATCTGATTGGTCTATATGCATTCCGGCGTAATGCTCTCTAAAAGCAGAATGCGTACTCGCCTTTTGGAATAAATTGCTTTTGGTCAAATATTTAGTACCCGGCGGGGCAGGCCGGGAATACAGCCAAAATGGCCCGCCCCGCGAATCAGAGGGTGTATACTTGACCTATGATACTCAAAATCCTCGACCTGATCCTAATGACGGGATTTGTTGCGGTGCTGGTGTGGGGCTGGAGGCATCAAGAGCAACTCCGCCGGCAAATCCTGGAAAATGACGCCATGCCGCGGGAGGCATCGCGCGGGCTGGTGTACGGCCTGGCGATATTCCTAGTAATTGGCTTTCTGGCCGTCCACGTTTACTGGCTTTTCTAGGCTTAGGATGCGCCTACCTTCAAAGTAGCCTCGCCACTGGAGACAGTGGTCTGCCCCCCGTCGCGGAGATGAAGCACGAGCCCCCCCTCCCCGTCGAGGCGGTCGGCCATGCCCTCGATAACATTCCCGCCGACAGCGACTTGTATCCATTTTCCCCGGAGGAAGCTGCGGGCCTCCGCAGCGGAGACGATGGCGGCGAAATCGTTTTCCAGCTTTGGGTAAAGGGCATCGAGGCGTTGTAAAATGGCGGCGGCGATTTCCTGGCGGTTCAAGAGCGGGCCACCCACGGCGAGATGGAGCGAGGTGGCTTTGTCCGAGAGGTCGGCGGGGAAGGCCTGCTGGTTGACATTCACCCCGATGCCGAGGACGGCGAAACCTTCCTGCTCGCGGTCAAAATGGCTCTCCACGAGGATGCCGGTCACTTTTTTTCCCTCGATATAGATGTCATTGGGCCACTTGATCGCGGCGTGGCAGGAAACGGTCTCCTCGATGGCCCCGGCGACCGCCACCGCCGCCCATGTCGTGATGCGGGACCAATGGGCCAGGGGAAAACGGGGACGGAGGAGGAGGGAAAACCAGAGGCCGCGCCGGGGATCGGATTCCCAGCGCCTGCCGAGGCGGCCGCGCCCGGCGGTCTGCTCTTCGGCAAAAATGACGAGGCCCCCGGCGGCCCCTTCCCTCCCCATGCGGGCGGCCACATCGTTGGTGGAGCCGGTTTTCTCAAAAACAAGGATTTCGCGCACGAGCGGGACGCCTTCCAGCATGCCGGAGAGGTCGTCCGCAATCAGTCGGTCGGGGGCGGAAAGCAGACGATAGCCGAAATGAGGGTGCTCCTCGATGTCGTACCCTGCGGCCTGGAGTTCCGCGATGCGGGCGGGGATGATTTCCGGGGTGACGCCGAGCTGCCCGGAGAGTTCCTCGCGCGGCATGTGCCGCAAGGCGGCGCGGAGGAGGCGCAGAATGCCTGCATCGGCGGAGTTCATCACGAGAGCTCGAGGGAAAAATCGATGGCGCGGGCGGAGTGGGTCAACGCGCCGACTGAGATGAAATCAACGCCAGTGCCCGCGATTTTGCCGATGGTTTCCAGCGTGACGCCGCCGCTGGCCTCGAATTTCACGCGGTCAAAGCCGAGGGCGACGGATTCGCGGAGCTGGTCGAGCGTCATGTTGTCGAGGAGGATCACATCGACGCCCGTGAGCGTGAGGAAACCGCGCACCTGGTCCACTGTATCGGCCTCGAGCTCCACGCGCACGCCGGGGCGCTCCACGCGGAGGCGGTCAATGGCGTGCTGGAGAAACGCGAGGTCGCCCTTCGCTGCGAGGTGGTTGTCCTTCACCATGACCATGTCGTAGAGACCGAAGCGGTGATTCTGCCCCCCACCCGCCACGACCGCCGCTTTTTCCAGGGTGCGCAGGCCGGGGGTGGTCTTGCGGGTATCGAGGATCACCGCGCCAGTGCCGGCGACCGCCTCCACGAATTTGGAAGCAAGGGTGGCGATGCCGGAGAGGCGCTGGAGGAAATTCAATGCCACGCGCTCGGCGGTAAGGATGGACCGGACCGGGCCGACGATCTCGAGGATGGTGTCGCCGGGATTCACCTTGCTGCCCGAGAGGCGCAATGCGTGGGCGGAAAGGATCGGATCAACCGTGGTGAAGACATCGCGCGCCGTCTCCACGCCCGCGGCCACGGCCTTCTCCTTTGCCACGATGCGGGCCTTGCCCCGCTGCTCGTCCGACACGAAATACTGGCAGGTGACGTCTCCTGAGCCGATATCCTCGGCGAGTGCGATGGCGATGGGGTCGTTCATGTGGGTATTCAGTGCTTCAGCAGACTATGCAGACTCTTTTGCGGGCCCGTGACGGCAGGAGGCGATCTTTCACGAAGGGGCCGGGGTGGGTCAATGCCAGAAGGAGAAGGGGAAAAAGGGCGGTCAGTACAAAAAGATTCGGGTGATGCACGCCAAGGAGTAGTCGAAGATAACAAACGTGCAGCCACCCGAATCCTAACCCTAAACTATGATAGATTTGACAGGGCATGGGGGCGGGCGTTCAAAATATTTTCAAAATATTTTTAGCGGGGCTTTTTCTGCTGCGGATGGAATGCGGGCAACCAGGTGGGTCCGTGGGAGGCAATCGCCGGGAATCAACGGGTTAACATCCTTTAAATCAGGGATTTAGAGTCGCTATCACGCGCAGGCCTTCCAAGGTAAGGTGGGGGTGAACCTCGTGGATTTCAGGGAGCTTGGCGGCAATGAGTTCCGCGTAGCCGCCCGTGGCAACTACTTTTAAATTCCCGGAAATGCCGAGTTCGCGCTGAATTTCCTGCAAAATCTGCTTCACCATGCCCCGGTAGCCGAAAATCGCGCCCGCCAGCATCGCGCCGCGGGTGGATTTCCCGATGGCAGAGACGGGTTCGGTCAGGTCGATCCTTGGGAGGAGGGCGGTGCGGTGGTAAAGATAGTCGGTCATCACCTGCAAGCCGGGGGCGATGACGCCGCCGATGTATTTGTTCGCGGCGGAGATGATATCGAACGTCACCGCCGTGCCGAAATCGACCACCACGGCGGGATTTCCAACGAGGGAAACGGCGGCGGCGTTGGCGAGGCGGTCGGCGCCGATGGTGGCGGGCTTCGGGTAGTCGATACCGACGCCGAGATTCAATTTCGGGCCCACATGCAGGACCCGTTTTTTGCCGAGGAATTTGCGCAGCGATTTTTCCGTGCGCGGCACGACGGAGGAGATAACGGCGGTTTCAAACTTCCAGGAACCGACGGTTTCGGTGAGGGATTTTGCGGAGACCGACGGCGTGGGGATTTTACGGATGCGGAGGAGTTTTTCGGGCGTGGCCAGCGCGAGCTTGGTGAAGGAATTGCTCACATCGATGAGCAGGAAACGGGGCGGGGAATTTTTGCTGGCGGGTCGTGGTTTCAAGAGGCGTGGGGTCAATTCGCTATTGAGTTCAATGCAAAACCGCACAACTATCAATGCGCAACTCGCGCCGCCATCCCATGCCCCAGCCATCCGCCAAACCGAACCAACGCCTCCTCAAGCGCCCGCGCCGCCTGCGCGCCACGCCCGCGATCCGCGCGCTGGTGCGCGAGACCGGCGTGCAGGTGGAGGACTTGATCCTGCCCTTTTTCGTCAGCGAAAAAATCCGCAAAAAAACTCCCGTCGCCAGCATGCCTGGAGTGTTCCAGCTCACCGTGAAGGAGGTCGCGGCAGAGGCGGCGAAAGCGGCAAAGGCGGGCATCCGGAGCGTGCTGCTCTTTGGCATCCCGGCAAAGAAGGACGAGCGGGCCTCGCAGGCGTATGCGGCGGATGGCATCGTGCAGCGGGCCGTGCGTGCGATCAAAAAGGCCGCGCCCGGGCTGGTGGTGATCACCGACGTGTGCCTGTGCGAATACATGAGCCACGGGCATTGCGGCATCACGGAGCTGGAGGGAGGCCATTTGCAAATCCTCAACGACGAATCGCTGGAGCTGCTCGCAAAGACAGCGGTCTCCCACGCGGCGGCCGGGGCGGACATCGTGGCGCCGAGCGACATGATGGACGGGCGCGTGAGGGCGATCCGCACGGCGCTGGATGCGGCAAATTTCAAGCACACCGTCATCATGAGCTACGCGGCAAAATTCGCGTCGGCATTTTACGGGCCATTCCGCGACGCGGCGGAGAGCGCGCCGAAGTCGGGCGACCGGAAATCGTACCAGATGGACGCGGCCAACGCGCTGGAGGCGCTGCGTGAGGTGGCGCTGGACATCGAGGAATCGGCTGACATCGTCATGGTGAAACCGGGTCTCCCCTACCTGGACATCCTCTGGCGGGTGAAGGAAAAATTCGGGATGACCACGGCTGTTTACAACGTGAGCGGCGAATACGCGATGGTGAAGACGGCGGCAAAAAACGGGTGGCTGAACGAGCGCGACACCGTGCTCGAGATGATGACCGCGTTCAAACGCGCGGGGGCGGACCTGATTGTCACCTATTGGGCGCAGGATATCGCCGGCTGGTTGAAAAAATAGCGCACTCCCCTCCCCGCGGATTTCCAAAGAAAGGACCTTCCTTTGCCAGGCCACTTCCCCACACCGACCACACCGGATTTTGGATTCGTCGCGTGCATCGAGGGCGGAGTCCTGGAAAGACAGGCGCTTCTGCTGTTTGAGAGCATCCGGCGGTATGCTGGGCGTTTCAGCCAGTGCAATCTCTACGCCCTCTCGCCGCGCGCCGGGCACGAGGTCTCGAACGGGGCCCGGGCAAAAATGGAGGCGCTGCAAGTCCGCCACATCGACACCGTGCTCAACACCGGGTGCCCGGAATATGGCTCGGCCAACCGTGTCGCCGCCGCCGCGCATGTCGAGGGACTGGGACTGCACGCAATGCTCGTGATCCTCGACAGCGACACGCTTTTCCTGCGCGAACCGGTGGAATTTTTTCTCCCCGACACGCTGGACGCCGCGGTGCGTCCCGTGGATGTGAAAGGGATGTGCACCACCGGGCCGGACGATCCCGCCGACCGGTACTGGCGCGAGCTTTGCGATTGCTGCGGCGTGGATTACGAGACGATCCCGTGGGTGGAATCCTTCGTGGACCGGCAGCGGGTGAAAGCGAGCTACAATGGCGGGCTGGTCGTCGCCCGGACCGGGGTGGGAATCCTGCAACGCTGGGCGGATTTTTTCAACGCCTCCATCCGGCGCGGGCTGAGGCCCAATCCCGCCGCCGCGCCTTTCCGCGCCGGGGCCGGCTGGGTGGAGCCCGCGGCGGCGAGCCTCTGGGGATCGAACCAGGCGGCGCTCTCCCTCGCACTGTGGAGCAGCACCCCGCGGGTCGGGCATTTATCGCCGGCTTACAACTATCCGCTGCACCTGCACGGGCACATCGACCGCGCGGTGGCGGAAGCCGTGTTTCCCCGCCTGGCGCATGTGCATTACCACTGGCTGCTGGAAGGGGACGCCCCGGAGGCAAACCCGCTCTTTTCAAAAACGGGCCCGCTCTCGCCGGAACAGCGCGACTGGCTGGCCACGGCGGAAAGCGCGGCCACGGCGGGCGGGGCGGCTTAAAACCTTGTTTTTGGGGGCGGGATCAACGACCCTCCCGCATTGTGAAAAACACGCCGCCGCTGTTGATTCTCCTCGCATCCCTCCTGCTGGCGGGATGCGCCGCGCCGAAAAAACAGGCCGGCAATTTCCGGGTGGATATCCAGTCGTCGAAGGACATCCAGGTCACCAGCGCCAAGGCTTACTCACAGCCCTTTGGCCTCGTGGTGACCGGCAAGGTGGTGGTGAAATCGATGATCCTCAGCACGGAGGAACGCACACTGGATGTCGTCGCGATCGGGCCGGACGGCAAGGAATGGAAGAAACTCACCACGCACTACTACCCGACGCCGAAGCCATCGAAGGCAAAGCCGCAGAAGGCAGTCTTCACCGTGGTGATGGCGGCCGTCCCTCCCGACGGGAGCGTAATCCGCATCTCGCTCACCCCGCCGCCGAAGCCGGAGACGGGACCGGCGCCGCTGCTGTTGTAAAACCTAGGCGGCGACCCTTGGCACGGTGGCGGTGTAGAGTTCCGCGCCGTGGTAGTCGATCATGCGGACATCCATTTTCCCCGGCTGGAGGGAGACGGTGACGAAGCCGGGGACGGACTTGCCGAATTTGGTGTGCTCGGTGGCCTTGACGTCGGAAACCAGCGACCCCGCGCCGGTGTCGAAGAGATGCAGATTCCCCGCGACGAGATGCTCGAGGTCGTGGTCGTGGCCGTTGAAATAAGCCTGCACCTTGTATTCCTGGAGGAGGGGGAGAAGTTTTTCCACCAGCTCCTTTGTCTCCCCGTGCGTGCCGCCGGAGTAGATGGGGTGATGCCCTATCACGAGTTTCCACTGCGCCTTGGAGGCGGCGAGCGAGTCCTTCAGCCACGCGAGCTGTTTCTGCAGGTCCTGCGTGGCGACATTCGGGCCGATTTTCGGGTCCTTGTAGTAACCCTTGAGGAACGGGGAGGTGTCCACGTAGAAAAAATCGACCGCATTGGCGGCGTCGATTTTCAGCGACTCCATGTAATAGCGCGCGGGCATTTTCCACCGCTTGCTGCCGCGGGTGTATTCCACCTGCGCGTCGCAATTGCCGCGGTAATCGTGGTTGCCGAGGATGGCGTTCCACGGCACCTGCAACGCCTCGTCCTTGTAAACGTCCTCGAAGGAGGTGCGCCATTGCTGATCTTCCACGCCGGTGACGCCGTCGTTGTAAAAATTGTCGCCGACGGAAATGATGAACTTCGCGCCGACCGCCTTTGAGGCGGCGGCCATCTGCGCGGCCACGGCGACCTGCTCCCGCTGGCCTTTGCGGCCCCAGTCGCCGAAGACAATGAAGTTCAGCGCGTTGGCGGAGCCGGGTGCGATGGCATCCGCGGCGCGGGCGATGGAGGGAAGGACATGGCCGGCCACGGCAGCCTGGCTGGCCATGAAGAGGATGCGGACGAATTCACGACGGGTTTTCATGGATGCGGGGGGATTGAAAACGCCCACCGGTGGAGCGGGCATGTCCAGCATGGCCGCGGCGGGACGAAAAACAAGCGGAAACAAGCGAGCATCAAATGACGCCCGCGGTCTGGAGGAAATCGCGCGTCATGGAATGGACGCGGTCCGGCGCGTAGATCTGGAGGAAATGGCCGGCGTCGTGGATCTGTTCAAAGCGGGCATGGGGGAGAAGCGCGGCGGCCTTTGCCGCATCGTAACGGGGGGCGGCCGCGCCGATATAGAGCACGGGAGCGGTCACGCGCGGCAGGTGGGCTTCCGCGTGGAGGGCGCCCATTTGCTCCGGCAGGAAACGGAGTACGGAAGCGGGCGCGGAACTCATGGTGCGGACGATTTCCTCGCAACGCGCATCGCGCTCCGCGGGGAGAAAGAATCCCTCGCGCACGGCACCGGCGAATTTTTCCCGGAAATCGGCATCGTCAAGCCAGCCGCGTATCACGCGCTGCCCGGCAATGGCCCGCTCGCCCGCGGGGAGACTGCCATCGAGATTGACCACGGCGCGCGGCTGGATGCGACCGGAGGCCGCGACCATGAGCGCCAGCACGCCTCCCATGCTGTGCCCGACCAGGATGGCATGCTCCAGGCGATGGACCGCGAGGAAACCGGCGAGCGCCATTGCGTAGGATTCAAAACCCGGCTGGAATGTCTCCAGCGGTGTGCGGCCGTGGCCGGGCAGATCGGGGCGGTAAACGCGGAACTCCTTTTCCAGCATGCCGGCAAGCGCGGCGAACTGGCTTCCCACGCAACCCCAGCCGTGGATGCAGACAAGCGGGATTTGCCCCGATCCGGAGACTTCGAAATGCAATTCCATTTCCTCTGGCGGCAAACCAAGGCCCGTGCGCCATGCGCCTAGGCCGCCTGGTTGCCCTCCTCCAAAAAATCGCGCCGTTATTTGACCGGTACGGGAACGGGAATCACGAGCTTGCCGTCCTTTTCCGCAACGAGCGATGAACTGGTGGAAGTGGACGATCCGTTTTCATCTTTCTTTTCAATCTTGATGACGAGCTTCTTCGTGGGCTTCAGGGGGAGTTTGGCCTTCAGGCCGCCGGGGCCCTCCTTGGCCTGCTGCGCGTCCTTGATCTCCTCGGGGGTGAGGTCCACCAGCTCGATGCTCGTGATCTTTTCACCCATCTCGGCGGTCATCATCATGACGAAAAAGCCGAGGATTTCCGGGTCCGCGCCCTGGGTGTAGAGGAAGGACTTGAGGGTCTTGTCATCCTTGGATTCAAAGGCCTTCTTGTAGCTTTCGACAAAGGCCTTTTCCTGCTCCGGCGTGGCGGCGGAGAGTGTGGAGGCGGAGAAGATCGAGATGGCGGCGAGGGTGAGTGCGAGAAGGAGGGTTTTCATGAGATTAGTGCGGTTTGTTTCGTGGAGATAAACTTACAACGACGTCTAACATCCGCATTTATCCGACAACAGTCGCGTGATGTCAACGCCGCGCTTCCCCGAGGGATGCTCGGAAGTCGCGGGAAACCCGCGGAAAGGCGGGGCCGCAAATCCCGCTTGCGAGAGCCCTGCCACCGCTACTGCGAAGTGGTGGTCGTCGTGGTTTTCTTTTCCTCCACGGCGGGGGCGGGCTGCGGGGGATTGATGATCGTGGTGTTGTGCTCCACCTTTTTCTCCTCCTTGGCGGGGGGATTCACGATCGTCGTGTTCTTCTCGACGACCTTCTCCTTTTCGCCGGCGGGGGTGGTGGTGATGCGGGTGTCGCACGCGGTAAGAGCCACGGCGGTTGCAGCGAGAAACAGTATTGTTTTCATAGGCATGCTGGTTGATTCCTGAATCGCGCACCGGGACGGCCGTGGCCCTGTTTATTTATTGTCGCACGACGGTACACGCTGTATTCCTTCGGGCCACGATGAGCCGGGGGTTAAACAAATCACGCACGCCTGCTGTGCCATCCCGCGCGGGGAAGGCGCTGTCGTAAACGTGGGCGGCGGGATTTCACACGCGATGAATTTCCAGGCGCTGCTGCCGCTGGCACCCGCGCTTTTGATCGCCGCGCCGGGCATTCGGCAGCGGCTGGCGGGCCAGCGCACATGGAAGAAGAAGGCGCGGTTGATCGCGGGGGGCATCGCGCAGGCCTGCCTGATCGTGCTGCTGGCGCGGCCCGGGACGGCGGCGTGGGCGCGGATGTTCTCGGGGCTGCTGCTGCTGGCATACAGCCTGTCCTTCGCCGTGGATTTCCTCTTTTTCAAAACCGCCAAACAACCTCTCCATGCCGACATGGTGCTGCTCGGGTTGCGGGAGCGGCGGAACTTCTGGCGCATCACGCGGGGATACCTGAACGCAGGGAGCGCGGTGTTTCTCTGCATGCTGGTTTTTGCGGTGCTACTCCCGGTGTTTTTTCCCGCAACGTCCGGAAATCCCTGGTTTCTTGCCGGGGGCCTGGGGCTGGCGGGGCTCGTCCTGCTGGGGCGGCGGGGGCCCGCGCCCGGAGAGGCGATCGGCGCGCTTTACCGCGCGGTGTGGTGCGCTCCCGCGGTGATCCGGAGCAGCCGCCCGAAAAAAAACCCCGCCAGGCGGGCGTTCCCGGGGCGGCGCAGCGGCCCGCCCGACGTGAATATCCTTACCATCGTCAACGAAAGCCTCTCGCGCACGCTGCTGTACGGGAGGGGGGCGGAGGCCGCGCCGAGGCTGCATGCCTTCCTGCGCGGGAACGGAACCCGCGTATTTGATTTTCCCGGGGCACTCTGCAATTCCGGCACGAGCGACAACTCTTACCCCTCGATCTTCACCGGGCTGTCGCTGCTGGAATCGCGCGAGGCGTTTGAAACCAGCCCGCTGATCTGGTCGGCAGCGAAGGCGGCGGGCTACCACACCTCGCTTTTTTCCGCATGGAACATGGACTGGGCGGGGTTGCGCGACTTGATCGTGGACAAGAGCATCGACCTTTTCGTCGATCCCGAGAAACTGCGGGCGCCGTTTGTCAACGACCAAGGGATGGACGACCGCATCCTCACGCGGGAGGTGCTCCGGCACCTGGCCCATACGCGGAAACCGCTTTTCACCACGGTGGCCTACAACGCCCAGCACCTGCCGTGCATGGTGGAGCCCTCGGAAAAACGCTACGACCTGAGGACGCACATGGGGAGATACTTGAATTCGCTCACCGTGCTCGACGAGTGCCTGGGGATGCTGTTCGACGCGCTGGAGCAATCGGGCCAGTTGGAGCGGACGGTGATTTTCTTCCTGTCGGACCATGGGGAGACCCCCGGCTATTTCGATGCTCCCGGGATTGATGGGAACGGGCACTCGCAGCGGGTGGACGATCTTTCCCATGAAATCCTCTCGGTGCCATTCTGGATGTACCTGCCGCCGGGCATCGTGGACACGGCACAGGAGGAGGCGTTGAGGGCGAACCAAGGCCGCGCGGTGAGCAACCTCGACTATTATCCCACCGCGGTCTCGATCATGAAACTGCAAGTGGACGACGGGGGCCGGCGGCGCTTCAGGCCGGGGGGCCACGATCTGCTGCGGCCGCTGCCACCGGACCGGCACATCGCTTGTTTAAATACAGGATCGCTGCGCGAGTGGAGCACGGCACCCGTGGCGCTGGCTGCGGACGACGAACTGCTCATCTACCACGACCTGACACGCTCCTTTGAACTGATCAACCCGGCGCAAATGCCCCATGCCAATGCCTGGCCCGGGGCGGCGGAGGAACGGAAGGCGCTCTGGATGCGCCGGGTCGCCGAGGCCGGGCTGACCGTTCCCCGCAGGTATTAGCGGCACGCGGGGAGGCGGGTACTATTTCTTCACCGCGACGAACTTGCCGGGATTGAGAATCCCGAGCGGGTCGAGGGCCGTCTTGAGCCCGGCATGGACCTCGCGGCTGACCTTCGAGGTCGCCAGCGGCCACCACCGCTGTTTCGCAATGCCGATGCCGTGCTCGCCGGTGATCACGCCGTCCCACTTGAGGGTTTGTTTAAACAATTCGTCGAGGGCCTTCTTCACGCGGGCCTGCACGGCCTTGTCGGTGTGGTATTCGGCGGCCATGATGTTGACGTGGATGTTGCCATCGCCCGCGTGGCCGAAACAGGCGACGGGATACTTGTATTTTTTGCTGAGGCGCGCGCAGAACTCCACGAGATCCACCAGGCGGCTGCGGGGCACCACGACATCCTCGTTCAGCTTCGGCAGGCCGGTGGCGCGGAGCGACTCGGAGAAACCGCGGCGCAGGCCCCAGAGCACCTCGCAATCGGCTTCGCCGTGGGCAATCCGGGTTTCGCATGCGCCGAGCTTTTTGAGCAGGGCGGCGAGCGACTTGGTCTCGGAGCGGACGGATTCCACCTGGCCGTCGAGATCGATGAGGAGATGGGCGTCGCCGGGCGGAATTTTGTCACCGCCGATGAATTTCCGGGCGGATTGCAGCGTGAAGCTGTCGGCGATCTCCAGCGCGCACGGGAGGAACCCCGCGCGGAAAATCTCCTGCACGGCGTTCGCGGTCTCGCGGAAAGTGGCGAAACTGGCGGAGAGCGTGGAGCGGGCGGGCGGGAGCGGCAGCAGGCGGAGCGTGGCCTGGGTCACGATCCCGAGCAATCCCTCCGAGCCGACGAACATGCCGATGAGGTCGAAGCCGGTCTTGTTTTTGTGCGTGCGGCCGCCGGTGCGGAGGATGTCGCCATTGGCGAGCACCACCTCAAGCCCGAGCACGTAGGGGCGGGTGACGCCGTATTTCAGGCAGCGGGGGCCGCCGGCGTTGGTGGCGATGTTGCCGCCGATGCTGCATTCCTTGAGGCTCGCGGGGTCGGGCGGGTAAAAGACGCCGCGCTTGCGGGCCTCGGCCTGGAGGACGCCGGTGATCACGCCGGGCTCCACGACTGCCACGCCATCGGCGGCGTTGATTTCCACGATGCGGTTCATGTGGGCGAGCGAGAGGGCGATGCCGCCGCGCACGGGGACGCATCCCCCCACGTAGCCGTAGCCCGCGCCGCGCGCGGTGACGGGGATGCGGTGGCGGGTGGCGAATTTCATCAGCTTGCTGACCTGCGCGGTGGTCTCGGGGAGAACGACGACATCGGGGACGCGGGCCGCGATCCATTTGTCACCGGAATGTTTGGCGAGGGTCCCGGCGTCGTCGCGGACGATTTTGGAGCCGAGGAGTTTGACGAGTTGTTGTTTGAGCGATTGGGCCATGGAAAATCAGGGCGTGGGCGACGGTTTGCCCCGGAACACCCTTTGGAAGAGGCCGCCCGGCTTTGGTTTCGGGGTGGGGCTGACGGCGACTGCGACCGGGACCGCGGAAGGAGCAGGGGTGGAACGCACGACTGCCGTGGCAGGCAGGACCGTGGGACCTGCGGAGACCGCAGGCGAGGCGGATGCGAGCGGTCTCGCGGTGGGGGAAGGTGTAGGCTGCACGGCGACGGCGGGTCTCGGCGCGGGAGTGGCCGGCACCTCGCCATCCATGGTCGCTGGAGAAGGGGCGGAGGCCACCGGGGGCGGCGTGGCAGGAGTGGGTGCGGGGGCTGCCGGCTTTGTCTGGCCGGGAGCGAGCTCGAAGCCCTCGTGGGAGACGACGTTTGCATTGCGCGCGTTGACCACGAGTTCGCCGAGCTTTTTGCCGGAGTCGTCGAAGCAGGTCATTTTCCAAACTGGAACCGGGGCGTCGGGCTCCTTGAAGAGCGTGTAGTTGACCTTTGTGACTTCCAGTCCGTTGGCCTCGACATACTCCTGCGTGAGCTTGATCAGGTCGTCGGAATTGATCTTCACGAGGCGGGTGCCGATCACGTCCTCGGGCTTGGCGGAGGGGAGGAACTGCGAGAGCCCGCGCGAGGTGATGATCTCCCGGTGGGCGATGACAAACTCGCGGACGCCGGTTTCCTCGTTCGCGTCATACACCTGGATATACCAGCGTTCCGGGATGGGGGCACCCTCGCGGCCCTCGATGTGGACGAGGTTTTTCACCTGGTCCTTCGGGAGGAGCTTCAGCGCGTCCTGCACCGTGAGGTTCGATGCGGCGCCCGCCGTGAGCCGCGAGCCGAGAACCAGAAGGAGCACGAATAAAAGTCGCATACTGGAAGATTAATGGAGCGCGTGGAAAATAAAAGAGTCGTTTTTCAAACGGCGGAAATCGGGCGCCCACGGCCCGGAGGAGCGAAAATTTCCCCTCGACTGTCAACGGGGTGTCGCTCAAATTCCGGAAATGATCATCAAGCCGAAAATCCGTGGATTCATCTGTGTCACCGCCCACCCGGAAGGTTGCGCCGCGCATGTGCAGGAACAAATCGACTACGTGCGCAGCAAGGGGGCGATCCAGGATGCGCCGAAGCGGGTGCTGGTGGTGGGGGCCTCCACGGGCTACGGGTTGTCATCGCGGATCACCGCGGCATTTGGCGGCGGCGCGGCGACGGTGGGGGTATTTTTCGAGCGGGGCTCCGAGAATGACCGCCCCGCGACGGCGGGATGGTATAACAGCGCGGCGTTCGAGCAGGCGGCGCAGAAGGCCGGGCTCTACGCAAAGAGCGTCAATGGTGACGCCTTTTCCGACGAGATCAAGAAACAGACCATCGACCTGATCAAGGCCGACCTCGGCCAGATCGACCTGCTCATCTACAGCCTGGCCTCCCCCCGCCGCACGCATCCAAAGACCGGCGTGGTGGCAAAGTCAGCACTCAAGACCACCGACAAGACATTCGTCGCCAAGACCGTGGATACCGACAAGGGGGTAATCGCCGAAGTATCCATCGATCCCGCGACTCCCGAGGAAATCACGGACACCGTGGCCGTGATGGGGGGCGAGGATTGGAAATTCTGGGTGGAGGAGCTCGAGAAGGCGGGCGTCATCGCGGAAGGATTCCAGACCGTGGCCTATTCCTACATCGGGCCGGAAGTCACCTGGGCCATCTATCGCAACGGCACGATCGGCCGCGCGAAAGAAAATCTCGAGAACACGGCGGGGGAATTGACCGCCGGGTTGCGCGGGAAGAACGGGCATGCCTATGTCTCCATCAACAAGGCGCTCGTCACACAGGCCAGCTCCGCGATCCCCGTGGTGCCGCTTTACATTTCGCTGCTATACAAAGTCATGAAGGAAAAAGGGCTGCACGAGGGATGCATCGAGCAGGCGCAGCGCCTTTTTGCGGAACGCCTCTACAACGGCGCATCCCCGCAGCCCGACGAAAAGGGCCGCATCCGGATCGATGACTGGGAAATGCAGGCCGACGTCCAGAAAGCAGTCGCCGAGCTCTGGCCGCAGGTGACCACGGAAAACCTGGAGGAGATTTCCGACATCAAGGGATACCGGGCGGAGTTCCTGAAACTGTTCGGCTTCGGCCTTCCCGGCATCGATTACTCAAAGGAAGTCGATCCCGTGGTCGAGGTGCCCAGCCTGGCAAAATAATTCTCACAGGGAAAACAGGATTCGGATTGAATCAAACGGGACGGGCTCCGTCTTAAATTTAAGACCGGAGCCGCGGCCCCGGACGATATATTACAAAACACCCTGATTATGAAAAAACTTCTCATTCTCCTTCCCGCCGCCCTTGGCGTCCTGTTCATGACCGGCTGCGCGGACACTGTTTACACCTCGACGAGCGTGGGGGCCGGGCCCGCCTATTATGGCGATCCCTACTACACCTACAGCGGCGTCTCCTACTACTACACGAGCGGGCGGTATTATTATTACCGCAACAACCGGCCCGTTTACGTCACCACACTGCCTGCCGGCGGCGTCTATTACAAAGGCGGCCACGGCGGAAATTATTACCGGGGCAACAATAGTTATTACGGGAACAACAACGTGAACCGAAACGTAAACCGGAATGTGAACGTCAACACGACGCAAAACGTCAACCGGAACTACAATCGCAACGTCAATACGACGTCACAGAATGTAAACCGGAATTACAACCGCAATCTCAACACGACCACGCATAATGTGAATCGCAACGTCAACACGACGTCGCAGAATGTGAACCGGAATGTGACGAACGCAGGCAACCTGCACGGGAACAACCCGACCTCGCACAACCCGCCCGGAAAACCAAATTACAAAAAGGGCAATTACAAGCCGCAGCCGTAAGGGCAATCCCAAGGCGGGTGCGTCAAAAGACGAACTTGAAGGCGGGGCATGAAAATGTCCCGCCTTCGCTTTTTCACACCTTGAAGGCGCTGGGGCAGACGTCCTGGATTTCGCAGTGCTCGCAGTCGGGCTTGCGCGCATAACAGCGGCGGCGGCCGTGCCAGATGAGCCAGTGGCTGAAGTCGGTCCAATGCTCGCGTGGGACGAGCTTCACCAGGTCGATCTCGATCTTCTCGGGAGTCTTCTGTTTCGTGAGACCGAGGCGCTGCGAGAGGCGGGAGACATGGGTATCCACCACCACCCCCTCGTTGATGCCAAAGGCGTTGCCCAGCACCACGTTGGCCGTCTTGCGGCCCACGCCCGGCAGGGCGGTGAGCTCCTCCATCGTGCGGGGCACCTGGCCGCCGTGCTTTTCCACGATCGCCGCCGCCGCGCCCCGGATGGACTTCGCCTTGTTGCGGAAGAAGCCGGTGGACTGCACGGCCTTTTCCAACTCCTCCTGCGGGACATCCGCGAAATCGCCCGCTGTTTTATATGTTTTAAACAGCGCGGGCGTCACCATGTTCACGCGTTTGTCCGTGCATTGCGCGGAGAGGATAGTAGCGACGAGGAGCTGGAGCGGCGTTTTGAAATCGAGCTCGCAGTGGGCGGTGGGATAGACGCGCCGCAGCTCCCGGATGATCGCCGCCGCGCGTTCCTCGCGTTTCATGGGGGTTGCCTCTGGTTTCATGCCGGGTGATTCTGCGACGATACAAAACGCGACGCAAGGCTTGCCATCCCGTTCCACGCATTCCTAGTGTGGGCGCGACATGGAAACCAGGATCATCGCCATCACCTTTGCGCTCCCCGAGGAGAGCCAGGATCTCGTCGCCAGGCTGCAGGACAAACGCACCGCCACCGACGGAGTGCTGCCGGTGATCACCGGGGAATTGAACGGCCGGCGCGTCTCCATCTGCCACACGGGAGTGGGCGCGGACTCGTGCCGGGCGCGCATCGCCTCCTTCCTCGCGGACTGCGCGCCGGTGGCGCTGGTCAGCTCGGGTTTCGCCGGGGGCCTCGATCCCGCGTTGAAAGTGGGCGACGTCATTCTTTCCAAAAACCTTTCCGATACGGCATTGCTTCCGGAGGGGGCGATCCCCGGCGCCATCCCCTCCACCATGACGACGCAGCCCGAGGTGGCCGAGAGCGTCGAGGGGAAAGCGGCGCTTTTCTCGCGCACGGGGGCTTCCGCCGTGGATATGGAGACGGGGATCATCCGCGAGCATTGCACCCGGTGCGGCATCCCGATGCTGTCATTGCGCGGGATCAGCGACGCGGCCGGGGACAATCTGCCCGTGTCATTTGCGATCTGGTTCGATCCGGTGAAGCAGAAGCCGCGCGTGGGGGCGCTCCTGTGGGAACTGGCGACGCATCCGGGGAAGATTCCGGCATTTGCAAAATTCGTGCGCGGGATTTCCTTCACGCGTCAGCGGCTCACCACGGCGCTGGTGGCGGCGATTGAAAAACTCTAGCCTGGATGCCTGGTCTCCGGCCGGATGCCGCATGGGCGAAGTTTTTTTGGCTGCATTGTAGGCTTCTGCGTTTCGTGGCTCATGTCGAAACTCTGGCCGGTCTTGGAGACGCACAAGGATGACGCATCGCGAGATCGTGATTTGCGGACACGCCCGCCTTTCCCCCCACCCTTACTGGATCGGTCTAGCTTTCCTCCACGCCCGTGCCGGAAAATTCCGAGAGGAGGTGCTTGAGTTTTTTCCCCGCGTCGGTGAGCAGGAACGGGCGTGAAAGATCCCCGCTTTCGGCCCGCACGACGTAGCCTTTCGCGCACATTTGCACCACTGCATCCAGCACCTGCGCGGGCGGGATGTTCCTGGTGGTGGGGAAAAAAAGGAACCCGCGCTCATCTGACGCAACCAGCAGGTGCTTTTCGGCCGATGAGAGATGTTCAATTTCCTCCACGGGGCCATTCAAGACCAATTCCCGGGCATCAGGTAGAGGGATAACTACCGCATGGGACATCAGAAAAAAACCTAAGGATTATTTCGCTGCGCGGGTGCGAGCATGGCCTTGAGCGCTTTCCGGCCGGCCTGGGTCAGGAAATAGCCGTCGCGGTTCGCGCGCCTGAAGTATTCCCCTCCATGCGTGCGCACGAGGGTGTGCAACAATCTCGCAAAGTGCTCCGTGTCAGCTTCTTCAAACGGGATGCGTCCCCGCTCGTCGGCTGAGAGCAAAATCAACCTCTGGATGTCGGTCAGTTTACCGCGCACGCCTGCAATATAATTGCTGAGCAGGGGAATCGTCCATCAGGTCAGGACTCATCATTTCCTAGGATTTCCCCTAATCCGCCCTACTACTGGAGCAGGGTAATGATGATGTTAATCGCGATCGCCAGGATGAACGTGTTGAATGCGAAGGAGACCAGGCCGTGGACCAGCGCGAGGCGGCGGATCACGCGCGAGGTGATCTGGACATCGGAAACCTGGCAGGTCATGCCGATCACAAACGAGAAGTACGCGAAGTCGAGGTAGTCCGGCTCCTTCTCCTCGGGAAACACGAGGCCGCCGCCGTGCGTATTGGGGGAGCTTTTTCTGTAAAACGAATGCGCGTAACGCAGGGTGAAGACCGTGTGGACGAGCAGCCACGAGCAGAGCACCGTGGCGAGGGAGAGCAGAATCTGGCCGGAGAGCTTGTCCTTGGGCAGGCCCTTCGTGGAGACGAGCAGCACCCCGAGCGCGAGCAGGCTGGCGCATGCCGCGACGATCACGAAGACGAAGATCGCCGTGCGGCTGGAGTCCTGGAGCCGCGCGCCGCGGCGGACGTTCTGCGGGTCGGCATGGATGATCCTGATCCAGATCAACGCGATCATCCCGAGCGAAAACACATCCCACATGCCGAAGATCTGCGTCGTGAGCGCCATCCGGCCGCTGGTGGCGAGGAAGGCGATAATCGCCAGTCCGGTCGCGACAAAAACGCGGTGGTGCGAGTCGGCATTGACGAAGCGTTGGAATATTTTCATGGGTGGCGTTTCATTTCCTCCATCGCGCTCCCGCTATCCCTGCGCCGGATGCAACCCGCCACCGGGCGGGCTGTCCGCGCGCCTCGGGGCGCGGAACCTGCGGGCAAGCTGGTGCGAGGGGAACTCGACCAGGAAATAGAAGACCGCCGTCACGCCGAACACCCCGGCCATGAGCAGCGCCCAGTGCAGCCAGCCGAAATCGGAGCTATCGTAATTGCCCATGAAATAGACGACCATGAAATGGGTGAGATACATCGAGTAGCTCGCCATGCCGGCGATTTCAAAAAGCCGCACCGGTTTTGCATGCTGGTAGTGGGAGACCTCCGCGCGGACATAAAAGTAACCGAGGATCGCAAAGAGATTCAAAGTCCACGGCATACCGACCGGCGTGTGGAGCATCATGCCCCAGGAAAGCGCGCTCGCCGCCCACACCACCAGCCGCCACGCCCACATCGGGAAGGCGGAGACCGTGACATTCTTTGAAAAACCCTCCGCGAGCTGGCAGCCCATGAGCCACACCGGGAGGCCGACGAGGATGTTCCATTGCATCTTGGCAAAACCGCAGAACTCGACATGCCGCATGTAGATGCCCACCAGCAAAAAGGAAAGCGCGTAGGCCCCGGCGATGAGGCGCATCCAGCCGACCCGGCGCGCCGCCATGAGGATCACCGGATAGAGGGCGTAGTAGGCGATCTCGCATTTCAGCGTCCACGAGATGCTGTGGAAACAGTTTTGGAGCTTTGCGCTCTCGGGCAGCACGCGGATGAGGATTTCCACCACCAGCCACGGGATGCCGATGCGCAGCAGGCGCCGCGCGTAGAAGGAGGGAACATGCAGGCTTTTCGCCCAGATCTGAGGGTAGTGGATGCAAAACCCGGAAATGATGAAAAAGAGAATGACCGCCGCCTGGCCATTGAAGGGGATGCTGCTCTCGTAACCCCGTTTGAGCATCTGGAGAAACGAGCCACCCCCCTCCACCTCGCGAAAGATCGGTGGCGCGCTGTGGTGGCAGAGCACCACCCAGAGCGCGCAGAAGAAGCGGAGGCTGTCCAGGCCCAGAATCGTTCGTTTCATTCGCTGAGAAGGAGTTGTATAGCGGAATTGCCGCAGGAGTCTAGGGGCGTGGGGCTAAAAAAAGGCCCCGGCGCGGGGTCTGCCGCAATTTTACGCAGAAATCCGGCGATCCTCGGCCGTATGGCAAAAATGGGCATTCGAGGTAAATTATCGCACGGAACCTGCTTTAAACAGTCTGGAAAGTATTACGCCATGAGACTATTAAGACCATTTTCCCGTACAGAACCTCCCCCGCAGCCCGTTCTCCGCTACCCGACAATCCTCGTGGACGACGATGAGTTTGTCATGGGCTCGATGCCGTTCTACCTGAACCGGATGCCGATGATCGAGTTGATCGGCACCGCGCGCAACGGGCAGGAGGCGGTGGACAAAGTGCGCTCGCTCCATCCAAAAATCGTCCTCATGGATGTGCGCATGCCGCGCATGGATGGATTTGAGGCGGCCAAGCTGATCCTGAAGGAATTCCCGGAGACGCGGGTGGTGTTGATGAGCGGATTCGACGATGCGGGGATGCGGGAGGAGTGCGATGGGTGCGGGGTGCACGGATTCGTGGCAAAATTGAGTGTGCCCACGGAGTTTCCGGTCCTCGTGGAAGGTTTTTTTAATAAATAGCGGGCAGACCTAGGTGGCGTAAAAATCTTATAAAACAATTACAAAAAATATATCTTGTATTTACTGAGTATTCGAATACGATGAGTTTCGGAGGTAACCCCTATGAAACTCACACTCCGCAAATTCGGGCGAAGCGCTTCTGCTTTCACCCTCATCGAGCTTCTCGTCGTCATCGCGATCCTCGCCATCCTGGCGGGCCTGCTTTATCCCGTGCTATCCGCTGTGCTGGAGCGGGGCCGGAAAGTGCGGGCCTCCAGCGATGAAAAACAGATCGTGCTGGGCGTGACGGCTTACTTCAACGAATACGGAAAATATCCCATCGACGTGGCCAAATACCCGGGCGATGTCGTTTACTCGACGAACAATAATGAACTGATCGACGTGCTGCGGAACAGGACCGGGACGGCGATCGGCAATGCGATGAACCCGCATGGGGTGATCTTCCTGAACCCGAAGGCCGCGCCCCACCAGTCCCAACCGACGGACGGCATCGAGCTGGCGAGCGGGGTGTGGTACGACCCGTGGGGATCGCCTTACAATATCGCGGTGGACGGCGACTTTGACACGGTGCTGAACGGCCCCGCCAATCCCCTACCCCATTTTACACCGATGCCGGTCCACAGACCACCAGGGTGCTGGCGTGGGCGCTTGGGAAAACGGCGAACCGGGCGGCGGGCCTGCGAGCCGGGCCGGGTTCTCGAGCGAGAGCGGGACGGCGGGCAAGCTCGATGGCTCGGGCGACGTGGTTTCGTGGTAGCCGCGCGGAGGAGGCTACGATTACGTGGAGCATCGCTGGAGCAACGTCCAGGGTTTTCCCAAGGCACAGTTGCTTCGCTTAGCCACCGGGCAGATCGGCATCAGCGGGAAGTCCGGCCGTTTGTGAGATGATGCCTTGTGCACAGGGCTTTAAATTATTAGGCTGGCGCGGATGAAAGTCGCCGTCTTCAGCACCAAACCTTATGACCGGCGTTCACTGGACGCTGCAAACGAACTTTACGGGCAGGAACTTTTCTTCTTCGAATCACGCCTCACCGCCGCCACCGCATCGCTCGCCGCCGGGCACGCGGCGGTCTGCGCGTTCATCAACGATGAACTGAACGCGACGGTGCTGAAAATTCTTTTCCAGGGCGGCACGCGGCTCATCGCGCTGCGCTCGGCGGGATTCAACCATGTGGACCTGAAGGTCGCCGAGGAGCTCGGGATGAAAATACTGCGCGTGCCGGCCTATTCACCGCACGCCGTGGCGGAGCACGCGCTGGCGTTGATCATGACCCTGAATCGCAAGACGCACCGCTCCTACAACCGGGTGCGCGAGGGAAATTTCTCGCTCGACGGGCTGCTCGGGTTCGATGTGCATGGCAAGATCCTGGGCATCGTCGGCACGGGCAAGATTGGTGTGATCCTGGGAGGGATCCTCGCGGGCATGGGGTGCAAGGTGATCGGCTACGATCCCTATCCGAGCGAGGCCTTCAAAAAAATCGGCGCCTATGTCCCGCTCAAGGAGCTGCTGCGCGAGTCGCACATCGTGAGCCTGCACTGCCCGCTCACGCCGGAATCGAACCACCTGATCAACACCGACACCCTGGCGCACATGCGCGACGGCGCGATGCTCATCAACACGAGCCGCGGCGCGCTCATCAACACGCAGGATGTGACCGAGGCGCTGAAATCGGGGAAGATCGGCTACCTCGGGCTCGACGTGTACGAGCAGGAGGCGGATTTGTTTTACGAGGACCTGAGCGAAACGATCATCCAGGACGACGTGTTCCAGCGGCTGCTCACCTTCCCGAATGTGCTCATCACCTCGCACCAGGCATTTTTCACCGAAAACGCGATGAAAAACATTGCGGACACCACCATCGGCAATATAACGGATTTTGAAAAAGGGCAGCCCAGCGCAAACGAAGTCACCAGCCGGCAGGTTTACCACCACACGGCGTGACCCGCGCGGGGCAAAGGGAAGACAGCAAGAGCATGGATAAAATCGACGCAAATCACCTGAATATCGAAACGCTGGGGCCGGGCACGATCTGGTCCCCCCTGCACCGCCTCGCCGACGAGGCCGAGGCCAGCCACAATTTTGTCCATGACGAGGAGCGGGTGCTGCTCGACGACAGCCTCGAGAACGTGACCGCGGCGATAGGGCGCAACGAGCCGCTGCCCTCCTTTGAAAAAGCCGGGCCGCGCCGGAAGATTTATTTCGACCCCGAGCGCACCGCGTGCGGCATCGTCACCTGCGGCGGCCTTTGTCCCGGTCTGAACGACGTGATCCGCGGCCTCGTGATGCAGCTCAACTACCGCTACGGGGTGCGCAAAATCTACGGGTTCCGCTACGGCTACGAGGGATTCATTCCCGAGTACGGCCACCAGGTCATGCACCTCACGCCCGAATCGGTGAGCAACATCCACCGTTTCGGCGGCACTCTGCTGGGGACTTCGCGCGGGCCACAGGACATCGGGCGCATCATCGACCGGCTCGACGAATTCGGCATCAACATCCTTTTCGTGATCGGCGGCGACGGCACGCTGCGCGGCGCGCTCGACATCTCCAAGCAGGCGCGGCAGCGCGGGCGCCCGATCGCAGTGGTAGGCATCCCGAAGACCATCGACAACGACATCATGTTCATGGACAAAAGCTTCGGCTACGAGACGGCGTTTGCCGCGGCGGTCGATGCGATCCAGGTCGCTCACACGGAATCGCGGGGCTCGCGCAATGGCATCGGGCTCGTAAAATTGATGGGCCGCCATTCGGGATTCATCACCTGCTCCGCCGTGCTCTCGACCAACGAGGTGAACTTTGCGCTCATCCCCGAGGTGCCTTTCACCCTCGAGGGGGAGCACGGGCTGCTGGAGGTGCTGCGCCAGCGCGTGGAAAACCGCCAGCACGCCGTGGTGGTCGTGGCGGAAGGGGCTGGGCAGGACTTGATCGAGGCGGAGGAAGAACGCTCCGACCAATCGGGCAACGTGAAACTCAAGGACATCGGCCTGTTTTTGAAATACCACATCGAGAAGCATTTCAAGGACCGCTCGATGGAGGTGAACCTGAAATACATCGACCCGAGCTACATGATCCGGGGCGTGCCCGCTTCGCCGCAGGACAGCGGCTACTGCATGCGTCTCGCGCAGAATGCCGTGCATGCCGCGATGGCGGGAAAGACCGGGATGCTGGTGGGCCGCTGGCACGGGCACTTCGTGCACCTGCCGATGCATCTCGCCACATCGGGGCGCAAACGAGTCGATCCTAAGGGCGACCTGTGGCAGTCCGTGCTGGAATCGACGGGGCAACCGGCGCGGTTTCGGTAAGAAGCCGGTGATTTTTTAGACAGGATTTGAGGATTTAAAGGATTATCCGGAGATCTCTCCTCCCACTTTTTAAATCCTTCCAATCCTGATAATCTTGTAAATCCTGTCTAAAAATATTCGGCTTACTATTTCACCTTCCGCCAGACGGCATCGCGGCCGGCCTTGATGCACTTGATTTTTCCGGCGCGGCGGAGGTCGGCGAGGGCGCGGTTGATGGTGGGGCGGCTCACGCCGGGGCAGGCGCGCTCGACGTCGGCGAATTGGAATTCATGCGGGACGCGACTCACGACGTCGACGATCATCTCCCGTTTTGCTCCGCGGATTGCGGAGATCGCGCCGACCCGCTCGGAGAAGGTGCGGTAGGCACCGAGGAGCATCACGCCGAGGAAATACTCCCACCACGGGACCATGGTGTGGCGCCCCTTGTGCCATTGCTGGGAGGAGGCGTGGAGCGTGTCGTAGTAGGAATCGCGCGTACGCTCGACGAGTTGCTCGAGGCTGATGAAGCGGCCCACCTCGTAGCCCGCCTTGTAGAGCAGCAGGAGCGTAAGCAGCCGGGCGGTGCGTCCGTTGCCATCAAGGAAAGGGTGGATGCAGAGGAAATCGAGGATGTAGGTTGGAATAAGGAGCAGCGGCTCCACCTCGCCGGAATCCCACGCCTCGGTGAAGCTGCGGTGCAGTTTCTCCATGGCCTCGGGAGTTTCTTTTGCGGAGACCGGCTTGAAGCGGAGCCGCTTTGAGCCGTCGGGCAGCGTCTCGGTGATCTCGTTGTCGATGCGCTTCCATTTCCCAGCATCGACCGTCGAAAATTTGTAGAGGTCGTTGTGGATCTGCAACACCACCTTCGTGTTGAAGGGAGCCTTGGCGTGGTTTGCGTGAATGTTGCTCAGCACATCGCGGTAGCCGGCGATTTCCTGCTCGGGTCGGTTCTTGGGGCGGGTCTTTTTTTTCACCAGTTCGGCGATGCGCGCGTGCGGGGCGGTGATTCCCTCGAGGCGGTTCGACGATTCCGTGCTCTCGATCATGGAGGATTGGCGCAGCGTCTCCAGAACCTGGGGCGATTGTTCCCGGAAAAGCTCCTGCTTCCCCTTGAATTCACCGAGCAGGCGGATGGTCTGCACCAGCGCCTGCGACATCGGCTGCCTGCCGATGAATCCCTTTGCAAAGGAATATGTGCTCATGAGACATTAATATGATCACGAAAACGTTTGGTGATCAAGTTAATGTTGCATGATCATGATCGCGCGTCGTTGCATCCATGCGGCAATTCCTCTACATCCCGGCGGGATATGATATTCTTGTAACCGGAGGCACAATCTATGGCTGAACGCTACACGGAAACCATGCTCACCCCGGCGGTGCTCGCCGCGGAGGAGCATTACTACGGCCGCCGCGCCCGCAAGGGGAATGCACCGGAAAACGACCCGCTCACCGAGGACGAAATGGAGTTCATCGCCGCGCGCGATACGTTTTACATGGCCACCACCACTGAAAACGGCTGGCCTTACGTGCAACATAGGGGAGGCGCCCCGGGGTTCCTCCGCGTCCTCAGTCCCACGGAACTCGCGTTTGCGGATTACAAGGGCAACCGGCAGTTGATTTCCACCGGCAATCTCGCCGTGAACGACCGGGTTTCGCTGTTTCTGATGGATTACCCGCAGCGCACGCGGTTGAAAATCCTGGGGCATGCCCGCGTAGAGGATGCGCGCGAACATCCCGACCTCGTCGCACAGCTTGCCGGGCCCGATGTCCGGCGTGTGGTCGAGCGTCTGTTTTTCATCAAGGTGGTTTCCTACGACTGGAACTGCCAGCAATACATCACACCGCGCTACACCCTGGAGGAAATCCGACACCTGGTCGCCCCGCTTCAGGCGCGGATCGCGGAACTCGAGGCAAAATTACAAAAGTGATCCGCGATACGGAAAAATTGGGTTGGCCGGGAAAGACAGCAATTTTTGAAAGATTCCTGAAAACCCGGCGTATTCCCTGCATGAGAAGCAAGAGTACAGAATACCGTGAAGTAGCGCCGTGTGACGGCCTTTATTGAGCTGCGAGTGCGCATTGATTAAATCCCGGCGCTCACCTATCATCGACACCCTATGCGCTTTCTGCGTGGCACTTTATGTGTGGCCCTGGCCCTGGCGGCCGGCGTGGCGCTCCATGCGGCGGGCGACGATTTGAAGGACCTGCGACGCCAGCTCGATGCCGCCAGCCTCGGGAATGACGAAGCTTCCGTGGCCGAGATCAGCCGCCGCATCCTCGAGCAAGCGCCGCGCGACGCAACGGCGTGGGAAAAGCTCGCGCTCGCCCGGCTGCGGCTCGCGGACTACGACTTGTGCGAGCAGGCGCTCGGCCAATGGGAGAAAGAAGAGAAAAAAACAACCCCGCTCATCAACGACCTGCGGGGCGACCTCGCAATGGCGCAAAACCACGGCGAGGATGCCATCCGCCATTGGACAGACAGCGTCAAACAAAAGCCTGACGCCGACATTTACGAAAAAATCGCGAAGGCGCGCCGCGCGATGAAGCAATGGGACCTGGCCATCGAGGCGGCGACGAAACTCATCTCCATGGAAAACACCGCCGCCTCGCGGGCGTGGCGCGCGGGCTGTTACCTGGAGATACGCAGGTGGGACGACGCCATCGCCGACATCAAAAAAGCGAACCAGATGGACCCGCAGAGCAGCGAGGTGAAGGACTGGCTGCCGCAAATCGAAATGCTGCAAAGGGCGCTGCCAAAAATCCACGCACTGGACAAAGCCATCGCCGCCGGGAAACCGCAGCCGTCGTTGCTCCTCGACCGCGGGATGATTTTCCAGGGCGTGCAGCGTTACGAGCTGGCGCTGGAGGATGCGAACGCCGCGCTCGCCATCGACCCGAACTCGCGGCGGGCCGTCCTGCAAAAGGCGCAGGCGCTCATGTCGCTGGGCCGCAAGGAGGAAACCGCAAAGCTCCGCGTCATTACCAACCGCACGAATTTCCCGGAGGCAGCCCTTCTGAAAATCGGCGCATTCGACACAAAGATTGCCGAGCATCCCGGCGACGCGGCATTCTACACCGGGCGGGCCCGCGAGTGCAGTGACGTGGAGCAATACGGGCTCGCACAGGAGGACGCGTTCAAGGCCACCGAGCTCGACCCCCAGTCCTCCGACGCGCTGGTGGAGGAAGGATTCGCCACAATGAAACTCGGCAACCTGACCGCAGCGATGAAGGAATTCAAGACCGCCGCGGAATTGAACCCGAAGAATTTCATCGCGTGGCGCTCCATGGGGGAACTGGAAATGGACCGTGCGAATTACCCGGCCGCCATCGGGTATTTCACACGCTCGCTCGAATTGCACGAATCGCCCCTGGTGCTGCAAAAACGCGAGAAGTGTTACCGCTACTCCGGCCACACGGCAGAAGCCGACCGTGACCGCGAGCACTGGGAGAAATTGTCGCCACCCAAGCCCGCCAAGAAATGAAATTTTCCATCGCCAGTTTATTTTCCCTCGCGGGCGTGTGCTCGCTCCTGCTTGTCCCGCCGTCCGCAGCCGCGCAGGAGGAATCGGGTTTCAAGGGGGAACACGACGCGGGCGGGATCATCATCGAGCCCTACCAGGGGGAATTCGAGGCCGGGGAGACGCTCACGATCACCTTCCCCGCGGCGATGGTGAAAACCGATGCGATCGACGTGGCAGGAAACGCCTGCCCGTTCGTCGCCACGCCGAAGCTGCCCGGGAAGTTCCTCTGGAAAAGCCAGACGGAGGGGGAATTCACCATCGAGGCCCCGCTTGTCCCCGGCGCGCGCTACCGGCTGTCGCTCGACCCGGCGCTGAAGGACCTGGAGGGCAAGCCCGTGAAGGCGAAAAACTGGGGGGCGGAATTCACCACACGCTCATTTGTTTTTTCGATGGAGAGCGAATCGTTCCCGACAGAGCGGCTTTCCATCCGGCCGCAGGTGTATCTGTCGGCGTCGTATCCCGTGAAATTTGCCGAGGCCGTGGAGCGCATTTATTTCCAGGACCGCAACACCCACGAGCGGCGGGCGGCGGAGATCGTCATCAGCGATGACGATGATACCGAGAGCGGCAAGGAATTCCGCGTGGCACCGCGAGAGGACCTGCCGGTGGGCCACACCTTCGACCTGGTGATCGACGGCGTGAAGGACCTCCAGAGCCAGAAACCGCTTCCGCACCTGCAGGTCTTCCAGCTCGGCTCCACGAAGCCGATGTCGGTGGAGTGGGTCGCCGCGCTCAACCGTCCCATGGAATCGCCGCAGATCGCGGTGAAGCTGAGCGACAGCATCGACCCCAAGAATGTCTCCCCGGACACGATAAAAATCGAACCGCCGGTGAAGAATATTTCCGTGACCGTCGAGAACGACCAGATCACCATCGACGGCGATTTCGACACCGCCACGCGCTACAGCGTCACCGTGCCGAAGGACCTTAAGGGAAACCACGGCTACGGTCTCGAGGCGGAATCGCGGTGGAAGGCCACCTTCAAGCCAAAGGCGGCGTCCATCATCTTCCCCGGCGCGCAAATCTTCGAGCGGTCCGCGCGGGGCCTGCGCTTCTCCTTCCTGCAGGTGAACACCGAAAAGGTGACATGGAAGCTCGCCCCGATCCCCCAGGAAAAACTGGCCACCATCGCCAAGCGCCTGCGCGAGTTCCAGGCTGACGCCACCGATCCTTTCACGGGCGAATCGTTCATCGATCCCCGCACCGGCTTTACGAAAAAGGAAAACACCGAGCTGTTCGTCAACGCCTTCGACCTGAAAACCACGGGCACCGGCACGTTTGACGCGACCGATGCGGACAAGGAAGTGTTGCGCGAAATCGAGTGGATGCCGCCCGGCGGCGAGGCCCTCTCCGGCGCGTATCTCCTCGAGGTCTCCGGCAAGGGCGTGGAGGGGCGCACCGTGGGCAATCGTTCCATCGTCTGCTTCAGCGACCTGATCATCACGCAAAAACGGAGCGCCTCCACCGTGACGCTGCGCCTCGCAAAAATGTCCGACGGCCAGCCCGTGGCCGGGATGCCGGTGCGCGCGCTGTCGGACGAGAACATCGAAGTGGCGCGGGGCCTTTCCGACAAGGAGGGGATGATCTCCTTCCCGCGCGAGGCGCTCTTTGCGCAGAAAAAACCGCAGGCCTATCTTTTCATCGCGGATACTCCGGCCGGCCCGGCGATGCAATACGCCGATGCCTCCGATTTCAGTTCCGGCTCATTCGACAGCTCCGCGAAACCGGAGGCCACGACGTTGCGTTCCGTGATCCTCACCGATCGCAACCTCTACCGTCCCGCGCAAACGGTGAAGTTCAAGGGCCTGCTGCGGCTGGACACCCGGGGCGAACTCTCCGTGCCGGCGGACCAGACCGTGCATTGGTGGATCACGAAGGATTCCCGCGACGAAATCCTGGCGGAGGGCAACACGCCGCTCTCGGCGGAGGGGGGATGGGAAGGCGCGTGGGAGGTGCCGGCAAAGGCGGGATTGGGCGATTACACCGTTCATTGCGATACCGCGCAGTGGAAGCAGGACGTGACCACGGCGTTCCGCGTGGATGAATACCGCGTCCCGCTTTTCTCCGTGGAGGTCGATGCCGAAAACACCGTCGGCGCTTTCTCGCAGATCAAGGTCGCCTCCGCTTATTTCCACGGCGCGCCGAACACTGGCTCACGCGTCCACTGGAAGGCGACATGGGAGACATCGGGCGCAGGCGGGGAGGATGGAGATTCCTCCGGCGGCGATTTTTCACGCAGCGACAATTTCACCGACCGCGACCCGAAGCTGGCGCGGGTGCCGGAGGATTTGAAGGAAGCCGAGGGGGATGCCGCGCTGGATGCGAACGGGATGGCGGTGATCAAATGCGACTCGCCATTCACCGACGGTATTCCACGCGGGCGTTGCAATGTCGTGTGGCGCGTCGATGTCACATCGATGGACGGCCAGACGCTCACCGCGGGCACCAGCGCGCCGCTGCAGTTCGTGGCCGCGCTCCCGGGCATCCGCGCGGAGGAGCAATTCAAGCCGGAGCGTTCGGTGAAAGTCGATGTCGATGCCGTCGATACCGATAACAAGGCCACCGGAAACCTGGAGATGGACGTCGATCTTTATCTCGTCACCGCAAAGACCGCGAAGGAAAAAGTGGGCCCGTTCATCTACCGCTACCGCAACACGACCATCTACACAAAAGTGGGCTCGCAGGCCGTGAAAGCGCCCGGATCGCTCGTGTTCCCGGTGAAGGAAACAGGCCGCTACGTCGCCGTTGCCATCACCAGAAACCAGGAGCATACGCCGCAGGTGGCCACCGAGACCACCGTGAGCGGCGAGGAGCCCGCGGAGTTCCCGGTGCAAAACGAGGTCGCCTTTGAAATCAAGCACGACGACGGGCCGTTCGTTCCCGGCGGAACGGCAGTGCTGCACACCCAGGCCCCCTTTGGCGGCGTGGCGTGGGTCTCCGTGGAGACCAATGAAATCCTCGATACGTTGCTGGTGCCGCTTACGGGAAACTCGGGCCGCATCGAACTGCCGATCAAAAAGGAATACGGCCCGAATGTGTTCGTCTCCGTTTACCTTGTCAAACCGGGCGGGGCCGGCGAGCTACCCCTGGAACGCTTCGCCTACACCAGCCTTTCCATCCATGTGCCCGCTCATGAACTCACCGTGGCAACCACCCTCGAAAAGGAAACCGTGCGTCCCGGCGACGCCGTGCGGGGCGAGCTCACCGTCACGAGCGGAGGCAGGCCGGTGGCCGGCGCGGACATGCTGCTCTTCGCCGTGGACGACGCCGTGCTGCAGCTCGGGAACTGGTCGCTGCCGGACATCGGCGGGGTCTTTTACCCGTTGCGTTCCTTCGGCGTGCGCACCTCCACCTCCCTGGGCAACTACATTGCCGGGGTTTCGCGCGCGAGCCTCACCGAAAAGGGATTTGTCATCGGCGACGGCGACGGATTGGAAGCCTTCGGCAACGTGCAGAAGGTCCGCAAGGAATTTCGCACGCTGGCTTATTGGGAGGGAAGCCTCAAGACCGACGCCTCGGGCAAAATCAAATTCGACTTCACGGCGCCCGACAATCTCACCACCTACCGCATCGTCGCCGTGGGGCAGACGAAGGAAAACCAGTTCGGCTCCGACACGAAGAAGGCCGTGAAGATTTCCAAGCCGCTCATTGCCGAGCCCGCGCTGCCCCGTTTCCTGCGCAACGACGACGAGGTGGAGCTCCGGCTCGTCGTGCGGCAGAATTTCGCCGACACCGACGAGGTGACCGTGCGCTGCGTGCCCGACGCGCACCTGCAACTGACCGGCCCCGCGGAAGCCTCGCAGAAAACCGTGCGCGACGTACCGGCGGTCTTCCGCTTCAAGGCAAAGGTGGTGGATGGCGACTTCGCGCCCACCGTGGTGAAATTCGATGCCGTCTCCAAGTCCGACCGCACCGCCTACGATTCCGTGCAGAACACGCTGCCCGTGCATCCGCCCGTGATCACGCGCAAGCAAAGCGTGGGCGGCACATTCCAGGGCCCAGTGTTTGACCCCGTAAAACAAATCCCCGATGCATGGAAAAAGGGACGCGGCCATTACGACCTGACGATTTCCACCACGCCCTGGCTGCCGAAGATCACCGGCCTCCCGCTCATCCTCGATTACCCGCACGGCTGCTTCGACCAGATCTCCACCCGCATGCTCAGCTACGGGCTCCTCGGCGACCTGCTCGCCTATCTGCCCGACGTCGAGTCGCGCGACAAAACCTACCGCGCCGCCATCGAGAGCGGGCTGAAACTTTACGACCAGTCGATCCTCGAGAACGGGATGCTCCCCTATTGGAACGGGAGCGCGACACCCAGCCCGTTCTGCACCGTGGAAGCCTGCTGGGCGCTGGACGAGGCCGTGAAAGGCGGCTTCGCCATTCCCGCGGGATTGCGCGAAAAACTCTCCAAGGCCGTGGTGGAAATCGCGGCGGGCCGCGAGAAATCCGACCCGTTCGTGCAATGCTTCGCACTCATGGTCGCGAGCCAGGGCCGGCCGGGGGAAAACTTCGCGGCGATAGCGCAGGATTTGTATTTGAAGCGGCGCGAGATCACCGACGAGGGCCGCGCGCTGCTCGCGCTGGCGCTCCACCAGCTCAACATCATGCCCGCGGAGAAGGCACAACTGCTTCGGGAAATCGACGACAGCGACCTGAAGGAGCGCGCTTTCGATCCCCGCACATTTGCCTCCACCAACCGGGCCGAAGCGATCCGCAACCTCGCTTTTTGCAAGATCGCGCCGGCAAATTTCACCAGGGAAAAGCGGGAAGCGATGAGAAAGAAGCTCCTCACCATCATGGATTCCTCCCAGGCGCTCTCCACGCAGGAAAATCTCTGGCTGCTTCTCGCGTTCAAAGCATTCCAGGATGCCGCGCATTACCCGAAACTGCAGGTGGACGCGGACAAGCTGATGAAACTCTCGCGCAACGGCGCCTCGGCGGCATGGCAGGACCTGCCAATTCCCCCTGGCGGGAATCTCGCCCGCAAGGACCTGAACCCGGGCACGCCGCTCAGCTACCTCATGGCCGCGGAATACATGCCGGATACCGTGGAGACCACCCGCGAGGACAATGGCTTCCGCGTCGAGCGCGTCGTGCGCAACCTCACCGACCCGAAACGCACCGGCACCGCGGAGGCGCCCTTCAAGCTCGGCGACCAGATCTTCATCACCTACCGCATTTACACCCGCAAGCTGCAGAACTACGTCGCACTCGAGGACCAGCTCCCGGCCGGGTTGGAAACCGTGAATCCCGACCTGCCGCTCATCGGGAAATTCTTTTCCATTCCCCCGGGCGACCCGAAGGACGCCGTCCTCTCGCTCTCGCATTCCGAGATGCGCGACCAATCGACGCTGCTTTATTTCGACGAGTTTTATCCCGGCACCAGCGTCTATTCCGTGCTCGCGCGGGCCACGGTCGCGGGGACATTCCGCTGGCCCTCCACGCAGGTCGTGCCGATGTATGACAGCCGCTTCTCGGGCATCTCGCCCGCATCGCTATGCGTCGTCGCCGGAAACTGATCCTGGGGATTTGCGGCGCGCTGGCGTTGCCTGCCACGGCATTCGCCCTTTGGTGCTGGTGGCTGCCCATCCCGGAGGAACTCACACGGCAGGAGCCGGGCACGCTCACGCTGCTCGATAGCCATGACCGCGTGATCGCCGAGGTCGGCTCCCCGGAAGCGCGGCTGCAACATCCCGTCCCCCTCGCCAAAATGGGAAAATGGCTGCCGCGCGCCACCGTGGCGCTGGAGGACCATCGTTTTTATGAACATGGCGGCGTCGATTTTCACTCCACGCTCGGGGCGCTCGTTCACAATGTGAGGTCGGGCCGCATCGTGGCGGGAGGTTCCACCATCACCCAGCAACTGGTGAAAATGGCGACGCACCGGCAGGGCCGCGGCTGGTTCGCCAAGCTGCGCGAGGCGGTCATCGCGTGGAAACTCGACCGGCAATGGTCGAAGGATCAAATCCTCGAGGCCTATCTGAATCGCACTCATTACGGAAACCTCCGCATCGGCGCGGAAGCCGCGGCGGAGAGCTATTTCGGCAAGCATGCGGCCGACCTCACCCTCGCGGAGGCGATCTATCTCGCGGGCCTGCCGCAGGCCCCCACGCGCTTCAATCCGTGGCGCATCGGCAGCGGCGCGGGCGGGAAATATCTCCGCGCCATCACGCGCCTGGAGGAGCTCGGCGTCATCGATGCATCCCAGCAGGCACTGCTCGCGCAATCGCCGCCCACCGTGCGGCGCACGCCCCTCCCGCGGCTCGCTCCCCATTTCGTGGATGCGGTGCTCGCGCAGCAGCCGCATCTCCGAGGGCGCGTCCGCACGACGCTCGACCTCGATATGCAGCGGGCGGCGGAGCTGCTGCTGCGCGCGCACCTGGTCTCGCTGCAACGCGGCGACATCGGCAACGCTTCCATGGTCGTCGTGGAAAATTCCACCGGCGCCGTGCGCGTGATGGTCGGCTCGGCGGACTACGAGGCCTGCCAGGTCAACGGCGCGCTCACCCCGCGGAGTTGCGGCTCGACGTTGAAGCCATTCATCTATCTCGCGGCCATTGACCGGAAGCTGATCACCGCCGCCACGATCCTGCCCGACACGCCGGACGCCATCCGCGATGAATACGCCGACTACGACCCGCAGAATTACAACCGGCGCTACCTCGGCCCCGTGCGGATGCGCGAGGCGCTGGCCTGCTCGCTGAATGTCCCCGCCGTGGCCGTGCTCGGCAGTCTCGGCGCGCGCCCCGCGTTTTACGAATTGCAAAAATGGGGGTTCCGTTTCCCGCGCGGGTTCGGCGACTACGGCGCGGGGTTCATCCTGGGCAATGCGGAAATCCGGCTGCTCGATCTCGCAGGCGCCTATGCGGGACTCGCGCGCGACGGCATCGCGATGCGGCCCACGTTTTTTCCGACGGTGCATTTCCAGGTACAGTTGGTCGCGTCGCCTGGGGCCACGGCGATCATCACCGATGTGCTGTGCGACAACGACGCCCGGCAGCGCAGCTTCGGCAACCGCTCGCCGCTCGCGCTCGCGCAGCGTGTCGCCGCAAAGACCGGCACCAGCTCGGGATTCCGCGACGTCTGGACGGTCGGTTTTGACAGGGACCACACCGTCGCTGTGTGGGCGGGGAACGTCGATGGACGGCCCATGCGGGAGACGCTCGCCATCCGGTCCGCCGCGCCGCTCTGGGCTGCGATGATGCAGCACCTGTTGCAAACCGACCCGCCCCTCGACCTGCCGCCCATGGGGGACAAACTCGCGCGGTGTGAGATCAGCAGGCTCACCGGACTGCTCCCCACCGGCGACGACGATGCCACGATCAACGAGCTTTTTCTCAAGGGAACGGAGCCCGCGGGCACTTCCGCCGCCTGGTTCAAAACCGTTGCCGGAAAAAGACGGCTCGTCCTTCCCGCGGAATTCACGGCATGGTGCCGCAGTTCGCAGAATTACCTCGACGCCATCACCGCCCCCGACGCCGCGCTGGCGATCACCAGTCCCAGGGCGGATGCAAAGTTTGAAATCAGCTCCGCGCTTCCCGGCTCCCAGCAGATGATCGAATTCGCCGCCTCGCTGGGGGAGGGGGTGGAGTGGTATGTGAACGGCGCAAAAGTCGAGCCCTTTCCAGCACATTGGGATCCTAAGCTTAGAATTCCACGTGGACAAGTTGTCG
>JADMIO011197753.1_pt1 | contig 41709 bp, 34 predicted proteins | sample 8958161 | NCBI WGS metagenome assembly JADMIO01 (sample SAMN16585339, study PRJNA669376) | soil metagenome | isolation source: Crop rotation soil | place: USA: Cullars Rotation, Alabama | collected 2011 | reverse complement strand
CGCGACAACTTGTCCACGTGGAATTCTAAGCTTAGGATCCCAATGTGCTGGAAAGTGCCGATGGTCGAGCGCACCACCGACGACCAGACGTCCGCGGATGACGCCGATGACGCGCCGCAACCCGAGGGCACGGGAATTCGGACCGCGGTGCTGATCGTGCTCGTGGCGCTGGTGCTGTTCTTCCTGTTCGGGCGGCGCTGATCCGGGCGCCTTGCTACCGCCCGGCCCGCGGCCCCGCCTATCCCAAAAACCGACGGCGGCGGTCGGAGCCGGGTAGTGTAATTTTCTTGGTCTCGCCGACCATCGCTGTGCTACAAGGGCGCTGGGATTCCGAGTTGCGGTGGGATCTCGCGCACGGCCGACCGCCGCGTCCCGGGTCCGTGTTTCGAGCTGGCCGAGAGAGCTGACGGGCGGCACTCGGCACGAAATCGAGGGGGGATTGTGACGCGAACCGCGGCTCTCATCGCGGCGTTGGCGCTGCTCTGCGCGACCGAAAGCGCCGCACAGAGCTGCAATCCCGACGCCGCCTGGGATACGCAGTTCAATCCGCTCGGCGCCAACTCGACCGTGCGCGCGGTGGCGGTGAGTCCGACGGGGGACCTCTACATCGCCGGCCAGTTCACGACCATCAACGGCCAACCGTTCAACCGCATCGCGAAGTGGAACGGCAGCACCTGGTCGACGCTCGGCGCCGGCATGAACAACACGGTGCAGGTGCTGCTGGCGAGCGGGACCGATCTCTATGCCGGCGGCGACTTCACCGACGTCGATGGGCTGACGATCAGCCGCATCGCGAAGTGGGACGGCTCATCGTGGTCCGCGCTCGGGACGGGCATGGACAGCACCGTCAACGCGCTGGCGATGAATGGCGGCGTGCTCTACGCGGGCGGCAGCTTCACCACCGCCGGAGGGGCGAGCGCCAGCCGCATCGCGCGCTGGAACGGCAGCGCCTGGTCGGCGCTCGGTACCGGCCTGAACGGCACCGTCAATGCGCTCGCGGTGAGCGGCACGAATCTGTACGTCGGCGGCAGCTTCTCCACTGCCGGCGGCGTCAGCGCCAGCGATATTGCCCGCTGGGACGGCAGTGCCTGGTCCGCGCTCGGAACCGGATTGAACGGATCGGCCAACGCCGTGGCGGTGCGCGGGACAGACCTTTACGTCGCCGGCTCGTTCACCACCGCGGGTGGGGCGAGTGCCAATCGCGTCGCGAAGTGGGACGGCAGCACCTGGTCGGCGCTCGGCAGCGGCATCGCGAGTACGGTCAGTGCGCTGGCGGTGATTGGCACCGACCTCTATGCCGGCGGCAGCTTCTTTACGGCCGGTGGCGTGAGCGCCTCTCGGATTGCGAAATGGGATGGCAGCACCTGGTCGGCGCTGGGCGCGGGGCTCGGCAACGCGGTGTTTGCGCTGGCGCCGCACGGGACGGATCTCTACGTCGGCGGCCTGTTCAACACCGCCGGCAGCACCGTCGCCAACTTCTTCGCTCAGTGGGACGGCAGCAGCTGGTCCGCGCCGGGCCAGACCGGCGCGGGGACCGGCGCCGTCTTGGCACTGGCAGCGAGCGGAACCGCGCTGTACGCCGGGGGGCCGTTCACCGCCGCGGGCAGCGCCATCGCGAACCGCGTTGCAAAGTGGGACGGCAGCGCCTGGTCCGCATTGGGCAGCGGCACGAACACGACGCAGGTGTATGCCATCGCCGTCATCGGCACCGACGTGTACGTCGGCGGCGACTTCACCACCGCCGGCGGCGTGAGCGTCGCGCACATCGCCAAGTGGGACGGCAGCGCGTGGTCCGCGCTCGGCAGCGGCGTCACCGGCACGGTGTACGCGCTGGCGGTGATCGGCACCGACCTCTATGTCGGCGGCACCTTCAGCACCGCCGGTGGCATCAACGCCAACCGCATCGCGAAATGGAACGGCAGCACGTGGTCCGCGCTCGGCTCCGGAGTCAACAACGAGGTCCGTGCCCTGGCGGTGAGCGGCACGGATCTCTACGCGGCGGGTCTGTTCACCAGCGCCGGCGGTAGCAGCGCCAACCGGGTCGCCAAATGGAACGGCAGCACGTGGTCCGCGCTCGGCTCCGGGGTGGACGCGCAGGCCAATGCGGTGGCGGTCAGGGGGACGGATGTTTACGTCGGCGGCACGTTCACGACCGCCGGGGGAGGAAGCGCCAGTCGAATCGCGAAATGGAATGGCAGCACGTGGTCGGCGCTCGGCGCCGGGATGAACAACAGCGTCTGGAGCCTGGCGGCCAGCGGGACCGACGTGTACGCCGGCGGCGATTTCACCACCGCCGGCGGCCTGAGCGCCAATCGGATTGCGAAGTGGGACGGCAGCGCATGGTCGGCGTTGGGGACGGGAACCGACGATCGGGTCTGGGTGCTGCTGGTGAGCGGAACGGATCTCTACGCCGGCGGCTTCTTTGACACTGCAGGCGGCACGCCGTCCTCGCACATCGGCCGCTGGCGGATATGCGGCAACTGCACCATCGACGCGGGCGAGCAGTGCGATGACGCCAACGCACTGAACGGCGACTGCTGCTCCTCGACCTGTCAGCTCGATCCGAGCGGCAGCGCGTGCTCCGACGGCGACGCCTGCACGACCGGCGATACGTGCAACGGCGCCGGCACCTGCAACGGCGGTCCGCCGCCGAACTGTGAACCGTGTCAGGTGTGCGACCCGGGAATCGGCTGCAGCGGCGCCGTGTGCGGATCGCCGAGCTTCACGCCGACCGCGACGCCGACCGATACCCCGACCCAGACGCCGACGCGCACGCCGACGTTCACGCCGACCGCGACGCCGACCCGCACCGCGACGAGGACGAGCACCAACACGCCGACGCGGACCGCAACCAATACGCCAAACGGCTTCACCCCGACGCCGACGCAGACGCCCGCTCTCATCTGGACCAGCTACGGGCCGCAAACCCTCGGCCACGACATCAACGCCCTCGTCGTCGATCCGACCACCCCGACCACGCTCTACGCCGCACTCACCGGGACCGGCATTTTCGTCAGCATCGATGCGGGCACGACGTGGACGGCGATCAACCGCGGGCTGACCAATTCCGACGTCTGGGCCCTGGCCGTCGATCCGAGCACGCCGAGCACGATCTATGCGGGCACGTCCGGCGGCGTCTTCAAGAGCATCGACCGCGGCATGACCTGGAGCGCGATCAACAGCGGCATCACGCTGCTCGATGTCCGCGCGTTGGCGATCGACCCGAGCATGCCGAGCACGCTGTACGCCGGCACCAACGGCGACGGCATCTTCCGCAGCACCGATGGCGGGAACAACTGGATCGATGTCAACAGCGGGATCACGAACTATACGATCCGCGCACTCGCGATCGATCCAATGACGCCGAACCGGCTGTATGCCGGCACTCAGGGCGGCGGCGTGTTCCGCACCACCAACGGCGGAACCGCGTGGATCCCGGTCAACACCGGCTTGGGGATCACGCTGATCACGTCGATCGCGATCGATCCCGCCACTCCGAGCACGTTGTACGCCGGCGGAACTCCCACAGGCTTCGGCCAGCTCTTCAAGAGTGTCGACGGCGGCAATACCTGGTCGTCATCCGGTTCTGGCATGTCCGGCTTCGGCGTGTTGTCGGTCATCGTTGACCCAACCGCGCCGAGCACGCTCTACAGCGGAGTGGCTCCCGATATCGATGGGGTCGGGTCAGGCATTTACAAGAGCACCGATGCGGGGGGCAGCTGGACGACGGTGTTGTCCAACTTCTTTCTCATCAGGTACTTGCCGTACGCGCTGGTCGTGAATCCGACCACCCCGAGCACGGTGTATGCCGGCATGCACGGGCAGGGCATGTGGCGCAGCACCGACAGCGGCGCCAACTGGTTCGGCATCAATACCGGCTTGTCCAGCAGCGATGCGCTGGACGTCGCCATCGATCCGAACACGCCGAGTACGCTGTACGCCGCTACCTCGCGGGGCGCGTACAAGAGCACCAACAACGGTAGCGCCTGGAGCGCCGTCAACACTGGGCTGAGCAGCAGCACGCAAGTCAACGCGGTGGCCATCGATCCGGCTGCCGTCGATACGGTCTATGCCGGCACCGAAACGACCGGCGTCTACAAGACGACCAACGGCGGAGGCAGTTGGACCGCGATGAACAGCGGCTTCGGCCCGGGCCCCGGGATCCTGATTGACGACCTCGCCATCGACACCAGCACGGTGCCGAGCACGCTCTACGCGGTGAGCGGTCAGGGCCTGTACCGGAGCACGGACAGCGCCAGCAACTGGAACCAGCTGCTGAGCTCCACGCAGCTCGACGTCGTCGCGGTCCACCCGAGCACGCCGACCACGCTCTACGCCGGAGCGCTCGGCTCCGGGGTCTACAAGAGCACCGACGGCGGCAGCGGCTGGGCCACGACCAATACCGGTCTGAGCGGCAACGCGCTGTTCGTCGATGCGCTCGTCATCGATCAGACGACGCCGAGCACGGTCTACATCGGCACCCGTCTCGGCGTGTACCGCAGCATCGATGACGGCGCGAGCTGGAGTCCGATCAACAACGGGCTGACCGTCGCCGCGAGCCTGCTCGTGCACGCGCTCGCCATCGATCCGAGCACGCCGACGACGCTCTACGCCGGCAGCGGGGCGGGCGTGTACCTGAGCACGGATGGCGGCGGCAGCTGGCACGCGGAGAATACCGGCTTCCGCAGCCTCACCATCCGGGCGCTGGCCATCCATCCGACGACGCCGGCGACGGTGTACGCCGCAACCGCGGACGGCGTCTACGACACGCGGCGCCAACCCGGTTCGGTGTGCCTCACCGACGCCGACTGCCCGTCGGGCAATTGTGTCGACAGTATCTGCTGTGACGCCGGGTGCACCGCCACCTGCCAATCCTGCGCCGCGGCGCGAACCGGCATGGTGAACGGCGTCTGCGCCAACGTCGCGGTCGCGCTGCAGACCAGCAACGGCTGCGGCGCCCCGTCGGCCTGTGACGGCGGGTCGGGAGCCGGCAGCTGCCTCGCCGCAGCGGGCCAGCCCTGCGCGAACGACGGCGCCTGTGCGGCGAACAACTGCGTCGATGGGATCTGCTGCGATGCCGCCTGCACCGCCACCTGCCAGTCGTGCGCGATGGTGAAGACCGATCTGCCGAACGGCTGGTGCGGCGCGGTCGCCCCCGGCTTGCAGACCGAGAATGGCTGCAACGCTGCGTTCGCGTGCAACGGTGGCATTGGAGCGGGTAGCTGCACGTTCCCGACTCCGACCCGCACCCGCACGTCGACACGAACACCGACGGCGACACCGACGGCAACGCCGACCCGGACGGCGAGCGTCACGGCGACAACGACCGCGACTCCGAGCGACACACCGACGCGCACACCGACTTACACCGCAACCGTTCCCCCGTCGGCGACGCCGAGCCTTACGCCGACCCCGACCCTCACGCCGACACCGGTTCCCACGCTGACCGTGACGGCGACACCAACGCCGACGCCGACGGCGACCCCGACAGCGACGTCGACTTTGACGCCGACCGTGACCCGGACATCGACGCCGACGCTCACCCCGACGGCGACGCGGACGGCGACGCCGACGGCGAGCCCGGTCGCCACGCCGAGCGCGAGCGCGACGGCGACCGTGACCGCCACGGCGACCGGCACGCCGAGCCCGACGCCGACCGCTACGCTCGCCGCGGGGTGTCCGGCGACGCCAGAGACCTGCGCCGGCGCCGGCAAGAACAGCCTGCAGCTGAAATACGGACCCAATTCGAGCCAGCGCAAACTGAAGTGGAAGTGGCAGAAGGGCATCGCGGCGCTGACCCAGGCGAGCTTCGGCGATCCCGTCCACGGCGACACCGCGTACCGGGTGTGCCTGTACGATCACACCAGCGGCGCGCCGGTGCTGAAGATGGGCGTGGTCATCCCTGCCGGCGGTATCTGCGCCTTCCGGCCGTGCTGGAAGCAGCTCGGTACCGCCGGCTGGAGCTACAAGAGCAAGGTCAGCGGGTTGGCGAAGCTGCTGCTGGTGGGCGGTACCGCCGGCGCGCCCAGCGTGCAGCTGCGCAGCAAGGACATCGGCCTGCCGCTGCCGGCGCCGCTGAACGGCAGCACCTACTTCGATCAGGATCCGGCCGTGATCATCCAGCTGCACAGCAGCAACCCGGTCGCCTGCTGGTCGAGCGGCTTCGACGCCGCCGACACCAGCCACAACGACGCGGCGCAGTTCAAAGCCAAATCGCCGTAGACGCCGCGACTGGAGGGCGCCGCTCCGTCGGCGCCGCACCGGGTCGCGGCGAGCGAGCGGCATGATGCTCGGGCGGCGCCGACGGAGCGGCGCCCTCCACGTTGCCTGCGACGGCGGCGAGCGGGCATGATCGCGGGTGATGAAAACCATCGATCTGCGCAGCGACACCGTGACCCGTCCGACGCAAGCGATGCGGGCGGCGATGGCCGCGGCCGACGTCGGCGATGACGTGTACGGCGAGGATCCGACCGTCAACCGGCTGCAGGCCCTCGCCGCCGAACGACTCGGCATGCCGGCGGCGATCTTCGTGCCCAGCGGCACGATGGCGAATCAGGCGGCGATTCGCGCCCTCACCCGCCACGGCGACGTGGTGCTGGGTGGAGCCGGATGCCACCTGCTGCGCTACGAGGCGGGCGGCGCCGCGGCGCTCTCGGGAGTGCAGGTGCAGATGATCGGCAGCGGCGGCTTCTTCGCGGCCGCCGACGTCGTGGCGGCGCTGCCGCCGCAGGATGATCACTATGCACCGGTCACGACGATCGCGGTCGAGAACACGCACAACGGGTCGGGTGGGCGGGTCTTTCCGTTCGAGGATGTCCGGGCCATCGCCGCCGCCGGCGCCGAGCGCGGCCTGCGACTGCACATGGACGGCGCGCGGCTGTTCAACGCCGTGGTCGCCAGCGGCGTCGCCGCCGCCCGCTGGGTGGAAGGCTTCGACAGCGTGTCGTTCTGCCTGTCGAAGGGACTCGGCGCGCCGGCCGGCTCGCTGGTCTGCGGGTCGCACGCATTCATCGAGCGCGTCCATCGCGTGCGCAAGATGCTCGGCGGCGGCATGCGGCAAGCCGGCATCCTCGCCGCCGCCGGACTGTACGCGCTCGAACACAACGTCGATCGGCTCGCCGACGATCACCGCAACGCCGCCCGCCTGGCCGAGGGGTTGCGCGCGCTCGGTATCGACGTCGACCAGCCGGAGACCAACATGGTCCGGTTCCGCGCCAAGAACGTCGGCCGGCTGTGGGGCGCCCTGCTCGAGCGCGACGTGCTGATCAACCCGGTCGATCAACACACCTTCCGCGCCGTCACCCATCTCGACGTCAGCGCCGACGACATCGACGACGCGCTGGCGCGGATCGGCGAGGCCGTTCGTGACTCGTGTTCGTGATTCGTGACCGTCGCAACCACCTGCGGTCACGATTCACGAGCACGAGTCACGAACCGGCGCAGTCGACAGCCTGACTCGGCCGTACAAACGACAGCGGCCGAGAACATTCATCTGTTCTCGGCCGCATTGGCGAAGCGCTGGGGGGGCAGCGCGCCTACATTCGTCGACGCTCGCGGATCAAGCTGCCTCGGGTACCGAGGTGTCGCTTGGCGTCACGGCGTTGGCCGGGACGCTGGGCGAGGCGCCAACGATCGCCAGGTGTCGCAATCGGGTGGGCGAGGAGGCCACGGGACGGGAGCGACTGCGCCACACGCTGACGGCGAGGGCGGAGCTCGCAACCAGCAGCATCACCTGCAGACCGGTGATCAGAGATCCCAAAGCCGCGGTCATGTCGATGGTCATCATCTCCGTGCCCTCCTCTGAACGTTGTCTGACCTGATGCATGAGCAAGCCACTTGCCAGGTCGATTTTGAGGAGACGCCTGGCGTTTGCTCCGCTGCTGCAGTCGCGGTGCTCAGCCCGTGCTGCAGTCAGCGAGCTGCGAGGTGCATACCAGCCGAGGCGCTGCTAACCCGAGCTGGCTTCGCCGGCCGCAGCAGCTCCAGACGACCTCGCCTCGCCTTGCCCATGCCTGTGCCTTCGGTGTGTGCGAGGCAGAGGCGAGGCACAGGCGAGGGAAACCAATTCACCAACCGACGCTGGCCATGCGCCGCAAGATCTTGGCGGAGTATGCGTTCATGCGCTGCGGGCGGCGGGTACGGGGAGCGGGCAGACACGCCGCGAGGCGGGCGGCCTGGTCGCGGCTGAGAAACGCCGGCTCGACGCCGTAGTAGCGCTCCGCCGCCAGGTAGCCGCCGTACAGCCCCGGGCCCCATTCGACGACGTTCAGGTACAGCTCCAGGATGCGCGGCTTGCCGAGGATCAGCTCGGCCAGCAAGGCGAGCGGGATCTCGAAGATCTTGCGGACGAACGACCCGTAGGAGCTCAGGAAGAGATTCTTCATGAGCTGCTGCGTGATCGTCGAGCCGCCCCGCCAGAGGCGGCCGCGCCGCCAATTGTCCTCGGCCGCGGTCCGCATGCCGGGCCAATCGACGCCGCCGTGCTCGTAGAAGCGCGCGTCCTCGGCCGCGACCACCGCCCGGGGCAGATGTGGGCCCAAGCTGCGCAACGGCACGAAGTGGGAGCTCGGTGCGTCGCCGTACTGGATCCAGCGCTGGACCTGCAGCGCCGTCAGCAGCGGCGGCAGAAAACGCAGGTAGACGATCCCGAGCGCGCAGAGCGCGAACCACCCGAACGCGATCGCCGCGGCCAGGCGCGCGAGGCGCGAGACGCGGCTGCGCGTCCGGCGCCGGGTCGGCGAGCGCGTCTCGACGCGGTCCGCCGGCGCCGACAGCGAAACGGGCGGTCGGGTCTTCAGCGCGGGGCCTGCTTCGGCAGCACCTCGGCGGCCGCGTTCAGCGCGCTGACGGCGGCGGGCACGCCGGCGTAGCAGGCGGTCTGCATCAAGACCTCGACCAGCTCGTCACGCGAGATGCCGAGGTGCAATGCCCCGACCAGGTGCCCCTTCAGCTCGTCCGTCTTTCCCAGCGCCGCGAGCTGGGCGACCGTGCAGAGACTGCGGCTGCGCAGGTCGAGGTTGGGGCGCGACCAGAACATGCCGAATACGAACTGCGTCACCAGCCCGAAGAACTCCGGTGCCACCGCATGCGCCGGCAGACCCGGCGCGTTCTTCATCAGATCGCCCCACAGCTTCGCAGTGACCTCGCGACCCCGCGCCATCAGATCCGCTTCCGACATGGCTGCCTCCTTCGGTGAGCCGGTGCGCCGGTGGGCCGGTGCGCCGGTACGGAGCGCGAACCTGCCAGAGGCAGGTGGGGATCGCAATGTGGTGAAGTCGATGCGCGATCCGATCGGGTCAGGCCGGCTCACCGGCGTACTGGCTCAGCGGCGTACCTGAAGCGATGCGACGCGCAGGTTCGGCCGCCACCGCGTCGCCGCGGTGCAGCAGGCGAGGGACGCGTACGGTGAAGGTCGTGCCCTTGCCGAGCGCGGATTCGACCCGCATGTCGCCGCCGAGCCGGGTGACGAGGCGCTGCACGATGTAGAGGCCGAGGCCGACGCCGGGCCTGGCGAGCTCGCCGCGATTGCTGCCCTGGCGGAAGGCTTCGAAGATGCCGTCGATCTCGCTCGGCGCGATGCCGATGCCGGTGTCGGCGACGCGCACCTCGATCTCGTCGGCGTCGCGGACCCAGCGGCTGCCGACGACGATGGTGCCGCGCTCGGTATACTTGCAGGCGTTCTCCAGCAGATTGCGCAGGATGGTGCGCATCTTCTCCGCGTCGGTGCGCAACGGCGGCAGGTTGCCGGCCGCCGGCCAGTGCACCGCCACGCCGGGGCCCGGCGGCACGTCGGTGCGCAGGTCGTCGAAGAGCTCGTCGAGCGTAAACTCCTCGCAGCACAACTTCTCGTGGCCGAAATCGATGCGGCTGGCGTCGAGCATGCGGCCGATCGCCTGCTGCAGGATGCGCGAGCTGTCGCGCACGCGCGCCAGGACGCCGCGCTGCTCGCCGTTGACCGGACCGTAGTTGTCGTCGATCAGCAGCTCGACGTAGCCGATCAGCGAGGTGAGCGGCGTGCGCAGCTCGTGTGAGACGGTGGCGAGGAACTCGGTCTTGATGCGCTCCGCCTCCTGCGCCTTGCCGTACAGGACGCGGAACTCGGCCAGCGTACGCGACAGCTGCGCGGCGAGCGCTTCGGCGCTGTCGGCGCGCTGCCCTTCGCGGCGGGTACGGTCGACGAGATGGCCGTAGAAGATGGCGGTGGTGAAGAGGAAGGGGATGCGGATGAGCGACGGCGACGACCACATCTCCCAGCCGCCGCCAGTGGCCGAGTGTCCGACCAGGTAGGCCCCGCACACCACGCAGGCGGCGATCGCGATCAGGCGCAGATTCTCTCCGATCGCGGCGAGCAGCAGGAGGAAGAAGTAGAGCATGAAGAAGTCGGCGTTGAAGCGGCCGCTGCTCATCAGCGCGGCGGTCACCCAGGCGGTGTCGAAGACGATCATCGCCGTGGCAAAGCGCATGGAATCCGTCACCTGCCGCGGCAGGCGGCCGATGACGACGTTGGAGGCGAGCGCGAGGGCGATGAGGAAGCCGACGAACGGCGCCGGCGGCGTGAAGTCCTGCTCGACCAGCAGCAGGTACGCCGTGGCGATGATCAGCGTGTAGCGCAGCAGCAGGAAGGCCCGCAGCTTCGGCGACGGATCCACGCCGCGGGGAGACAGCAAGACCCGGACCGAACGCCCCCGGCTCCGTGCCGTCCGCGCTGGCGGCTCAGCACCGACGGTGCGGTGTCACGTGCTCTGCGAGACGACGGAGCGTCGTCACTCCATCGACGCGGCGGTGAGCAGGTCGTCGATGTCGCGGTCGCCGACGCAATCCTCGCAGTACGAGGAGCGCTGCCCGGTCGAGGTCGGCGAACCGTGGGTCGGGCAGCCGCATTGCGGACAGAGGAACGGGTAACGGTGGGCGGGATTGGATACTCTCATCACGTCTCAGTGTAGCCGCGCTCAGGTTACAGACGCGTGACGGCGGGGTGACCCTTTGGAGTGCGGGAGCTGGCGCCCGAAGCTCCCGCACTCCAAAGGGTTGTCGCCGGCGGCGCCGCTGGGGTAGTGCGAGGGCTTCACAGCAGGGGGTGAAGATGCACTACCGAGGGCCCGCACACTGGTGGCGCGCGCGGCTGCAGCGCCGGCCGTGGTGGATGAACGTGCTGATGTTCATCTGCATCTATCTGGCGGTCATCGCCATCCCCCTGGACTTCCTATGCACGCCGCTGGCGCGCGATCACCAGGTCTGGTTCGGCATCGTCTGGCGGGGGGTGTTCGCCAAGCTCGGCGAGCTCGCCCACCTGGCGGTCTATGCCGCCGGTGCATACGGCTTCTGGCGGCTCCGAACCTGGATGTGGCCGTGGGCGGCTCTCTACGCTGCACAGGTTACGTTCTCGATGGTCGTCTGGTTCCTCGCCTACCGCGGCGGCGCCGGCGGGTTGATCGCCGCCGTCCTCTGCCTCGGCTTCTACGGCGGCATCACCCTGGCGCTGTGGCGGGCACGCCCGCTCTTCCACGCCATGCGCAAGCCGCTGCGGGCGCGCTACGGCGAGTGGGCGCTGGTCACCGGCGCCTCCGCCGGGATCGGCGCCGAGTTCGCGCGGGCGCTGGCGCGCGACGGCATGTCCTGCGTCCTGACGGCGCGCCGCGCCGACCGCCTGGAGGCGCTCGCCCACGAGCTCGAGAGCGCGCACGGCGTGCGGACGCGGGTGGTGGCGGTCGACCTCGCCGCCGCCGACGGACCCGACAAGCTGCTTGCCGCGGTCGCCGATCTGCGCATCGCGGTGCTGATCGCCAACGCCGGCTACGGCCTCGCCGGCCGCTTCGAGCGCCAGGACCCGCAGCGCCTGCGCGAAATGATCCAGCTCAACTGCGTGGCACCGGTGGTGCTGGCCAGCCGGCTGCTCGGCCCGATGCAGGCGCTCGGCCGCGGCGCGATGATCATCCTCGGCTCGGTCGCCGGGCGGCAACCGGTGCCGTTCAACGGTGTGTACTCGGCCACCAAGGCATTCGATCTCTATTTCGGCGAGGCGCTGTGGGCCGAGCTGCAGGGCACCGGCATCGACGTGCTGGTGCTCGAGCCGGGGCCGACGGTCACGGAGTTCCAGGCGGTCGCCGGAGAAACGCCGCACGAAGGCGAGCCGCCGGCGCAGGTCGTCGGCGTCGCGCTCAACGCCCTCGGCGAAGTGCCGTCGGTGGTCTCCGGATCGCCCAACTGGCTGCGTGCCAGTGCCGTTCGCTTCGCACCGCGCTCGCTGGCGGCGTTGATTGCCGGACGGGTCATGTCGCAATGGGTGCCCGAACAGGAATGACAGGATTGACAGGATTTGCGGGATTCACCGGATCAAACAGATTCGTATTTCTTCCACTCAGGAAATCCTGTTAATCGAGAACATCCTGTTAATCCTGTCTTGATCACTGACCGCTCCGCATTGGAGAAGATGATGAATGCGCCCCTGACGCTGATCGATGATGGCCGCGTGACCGAGGTGCCCGCACGCTTTGCCGGGCAGCGCGCCCGGGTGGCAGCGGCGGACGTCCAAACGACGCTCGGCTGGGAGCTCAAGCCGGAGGGGCTCTGTCACGGCGGCGTGTGCATTCCGGTCCGCGACCGCAGCGCACTGGTCGACGACGACGGCATCGACCTCGCCGAGCTGGCCCGCGCGCTCGATCGGCCGCTGGCGCTCGACACCGCCGAGCGCGCCGCCTTTCTCGGCGTGTCGGCGGCGGCACGCGGCTCGCAGCTCGCGACCCTGTCGGCGCCCGACGTGACGCTGCCCGATCTCGACGGCCGGCCGCACGCGCTCTCCGCCGAGCGCGGCAAGAAGGTCCTGCTCATCGCCTACGCCTCCTGGTGAGGCTGCCGCTACGACCTGCCGGTCTGGCAGGCACTGTACAGCGAGCTGAAGGATCACGGTTTCACGGTCGTTACCGTGGCGCTCGACCAGTGCGCCGAGGACGCTCGGCCGTGGATCGACGCCGCCGCGCCGAGCCATCCGAGTCTCATCGATACCGAGCACCGGCTCGCCGAGCTCTACAGCATCATCAACGTGCCGACCGCCATCTGGATCGACGAGAGCGGCACCATCGTGCGGCCGAACGACGTCGCCTTCGGCAGCGAGGCGTTCCGGGATCTGACCGGGTTCGACTCGGTCGCCTATCTCGACGCCGTGCGCGCCTGGGCGATGTACGGCACCCTGCCCTTCGACGGCGGCGAGGCACGCCGTCGCCAGATGCTGCCGACCGCCGCCGAGCAGCTCGCGCGCGCCGAGTTCGGCCTCGCCTGGCACCTGCACAAGGCCGGCCGCACCGACGCCGCGGTGCGCCACTTCCTGCGCGCCGGCGAGCTCTCGCCCGACGACTTCACCATCCGGCGCGGCTCGATGCCGATCCGGGGCATCGACCCGATGACCTCGCCCGAGTTCCTCGAGCTGTATCAGGAATGGATGGCGCGCGGCCGGCCCTACTACGAGCGGCGCGGCTGAGAGGGGCAGACGGGAGCGGTGAGACCGGAGACGGGAGCGAGCTCGGAGCTGCGAGCTCGCTCCCGTCTCACAGATCCCGTCTGCTATGAGGACCCATGGCCCAAGAACCGTCTGACAAGAACATGCAGCGGATGCGCAAGTTCGTCGCCAACTACTGTGAGAAGTCGGGCACCACGACCCACCCCGATGCGGAGGTCACCGAAGCGGTGGTGAAGGGGCTCGCCCATCACTCCGACACGCTCGGCAAACCGCTCTGCCCGTGCCGCTTCTACCCCGACAAGCAGGCCGAGGTGCAGCACCGCACGTGGATCTGCGCCTGCGACGACATGCAGATCTACAAGTACTGCCACTGCCTCCTGTTCGTCGCTCCCGACGGGCTGCCGATCACCGAGTACCTGCCGGAGGATCACGAAGGCCGGCAGATGTACGGGGTGGTCAAGGATCCGATGCCGGAGCGCGGCCGGCCGTTGCGCGACAAGGCGGCGGAGCGCGAGATCGAACGACGCCAGCGGCCGTCCTGAGCATGGATCCCGAGATCCGACTGGCCCCGTACGAGGCGCGGCTGCTCGGGGTGCTGGTCGAGAAGGCGCTCACCACCCCGGAGCAGTACCCGCTGACGCTCAACGCGGCGGTCAACGGCGCCAACCAGAAGAGCAACCGCGAACCCGTGCTGGCGCTGTCGGACGACGAAGTCAGCGAAGCGCTCGACGGCCTCATCGACAAACAGCTGGTGCGCAAGGTCTTCCCCGGCAACAGCCGCGTCGACAAGTACGCGCACACCGGCACGTCGGCGCTGAAGGTCGAGGTCGGCCAGCTGGCACTGCTCGCCGAGCTGCTCATGCGCGGGCCGCAGACGCCGGCCGAGCTGCGGGCGCGCGCCGGGCGCATGTTCGACATCGCCACCAGCGAGCAGTTCGCGGCGCTGCTCGACCCGCTCTACGCGCGCGGCATGGTCGAGCGCGTGCCGTCCGGCCGCGGCTTTCGCGCCGAACGGGTCGTCCAATGCCTGTGTCCGGGCCTGCACCGGCTCGACGCGGTGCCGTCAGCGCCGGCGCCGACGGCCGAGGAGCCGGCGCACGTTCCGACCCGGGCGGCGCTCACCGAGCGCATCGAGGCGTTGGAGGCGACCGTCGCGCGGCTCGAGCGACAGCTGCAGAGCCTGGCCGGCAAGCTCGGGGAAACGTTGGGGGACTGAGCGGCCCTCTCCCCGGCGCTCCCCGGTGCCCGCAGACGGCCACGGGGAGGGCCAGGATGGGGTTCGTTCGACTTCTCGCAACGCTCCGCTATTTTGTCAGTTCGTGTCCGACGCCCCAACCAGCCAGCTGCCGACCGCCAGTGGGCAGCATCTCGCCTTCATCGACGTGTCGATGGCGTTTGGCGAGCGGCGGGTGTTCGACCGGCTGTCGTTCACCTTCCCGGCGGGTAAGATCGCGGTCATCCTCGGCGGCAGCGGCTCGGGAAAGAGCACCTCGCTGCGGCTGATCGGCGGCCTGATCCGTCCGAACACCGGCCAGATCATCGTCGACGGCGAGGACATCACCCGCCTCTCCGAGCGCCAGCTCTATCACGTCCGCGCCAAGCTCGGGATGCTCTTCCAGGGTGGCGCGTTGCTCGACGCGATGACCGTCTTCGAGAACCTCGCGTTTCCGCTCCGCGAGCGGACGGCACTCAGCGCGGCGGAGATCACGGCCCGAGTGGACGAAAGCCTGGAAGCCGTCGGCCTGCACGATGCCGAGGAGCTGTTGCCCGGCCAGCTGTCGGGCGGCATGTGCAAGCGCGCCTCGCTGGCGCGGGCGCTCGTCATGCGGCCGTCGATCCTGCTCTGCGACGAGCCGTTCTCCGGTCTCGATCCGATCTCGGCACGCCGCATCGAGGCGCTGCTGGTCGAGATCAACGCCCGCTTCGGCATGACCGTGGTGGTGGTCTCGCACGACATCCCGTCCACCATGCGGATGGCGAGCACCGTACTCGTCCTGTTGCCCGACGGCGCCGTGCAGGGGACACCGGCCGAGCTCCAACGCAGCACCGACGTCCGGGTGGCCTCGTTCCTCGATCCCGAGCTCGACGAGGCGCTGCTCGGCGACGTCGGACACGTCGAGTCGCTCGAGCACCGCCCGCAGGGAGTGCGGGCGTGGTGACGACGGTCGCCAACCTCGGCTTCGCGTCGCTGCGCTTCATCGAGGAGCTGGGGCGCATGGCCCGCTTCACCGGGCAGGTCGGCGCGGCGCTGCTGCGCCCGCCGCTGCGCGTCGGCCGCTTCGTCGACGAGCTGTTCAAGCTCGGCGTGCTGTCGCTCATCATCATCTGTCTGTGCGGCACGGCGGTCGGCGCGGTGCTCGGGCTGCAGGGCTACACGATGCTGAGCCGCTTCGGCGCCGCCGACGCGCTCGGCGCGGCGGTGGGACTCGGCCTGGTACGCGAGCTGGCGCCAGTGCTGACGGCGTTGCTCACCACCGGACGGGCCGGGTCGGCGACCACGGCGGAAATCGGCACGATGGTGGTGACCGAGCAACTCGACGGCCTCCGGATGATGGCGGTCGACCCGGTCCATTACGTGGTCGCGCCGAAAGCGCTGGCGATGGTCGTGGTGATGCCGCTGCTCTCCGCCCTGTTCACCGTCTTCGGCATCTTCGGCGGTTATCTGGTCGGCGTGCGGCTGATGGGGCTCGACGCGGGCATGTACATGAGCAGCCTCGAGGATGCGATCGACTTCGAGAACGACGTGGCCGGCAGCCTCGTCAAGGCGCTCGTCTTCGGCATGCTGGTCGGCGTGATCTCGACCTACCGCGGCTTCACCACCGCCCCGACCTCGGCCGGCGTCAGCTCGGCGACGACCTCGACCGTGGTCATCGCCTCGGTGAGCATCCTGATCTTCGACTACTTCATCACCGCCCTGTGGGGAGTGTGAACGCATGCGCCGATCCGGGACCCGCGACCTCATCGTCGGCCTCTTCGTGCTGGTCGGCCTCGGCGCCATCGCCTATCTCTCGCTGAGCGTTGGCGGCGTGTCGTACAAGGGCCCGAAGGGTTTCGTGCTCTTCGCCGACTTCGACGAGATCGGCGGGCTCAAGGCGCGCGCGCCGGTGGTGATCTCCGGGGTGAAGGTCGGCGAGGTGACCGGCATCACGCTCGCCGACGACTACCGGGCGCGGGTGCACTTCAACCTCGACCCGACACTCAAACTGCCGGCGGACACCTCCGCCTCGATCGTCACCTCGGGCGTGCTCGGCGACCGGTACGTCTCGTTGCAGCCCGGCGGCGACGACCAACTCCTCAAGCCGGGCGATCGGATCGAATTCGTCGAGTCGGCGGTGATTCTCGAGCGCATGCTCGGAAAGCTCATCCACAACACCGACGTCGGCAACGGCGACAAACAGTGACCTGGGAGCCGCCATGCCGCGCCTCTATCTCATCCTCATCCTCGCCCTGCCCATCGCCGGCTGCGCCGGCTCGCAGCCGCCGCGTCCCGACTACGATCCCTGGGAGGGCTACAATCGCAAGATGTTCTGGTTCAACGACCAGGTCGACGTCTATGCGCTCGAGCCGGTCGCCAAGGGCTGGAACTATGTCGTGCCCGACGCCGTGCAGCGCGCGCTGGTGCGCTTCTTCGACAACGTGCGCTTCCCGATCGTGTTCGCGAACGACATCCTGCAAGGCAAGCCGCGCGCAGCGGCTGAAGCGCTGGCGCGATTCCAGATCAACACCTTCCTCGGCGGCCTCGGCTTCTTCGACCTCGCCGCCTACAACGGGCTGGCACCGCAGGACGAGGACACCGGGCAGACGCTCGGCAAGTGGGGCATCGCGCCGGGGCCGTATCTGGTCTTGCCGATCTTCGGCCCGTCGAACCCGCGCGACACGGTCGGCCTGGCCGGCGACACCGCGCTCGGATTCTACATCTATTTCGTGCCGGTGCCGTACGCGACGATCGGGGCGTCGGCGATCGACATCGTCAATCGGCGTTCGCGCTACCTCGACACGATCGACAACGCCAAGCACGCGTCACTCGACTACTATACGTTCGTACGCAATGCTTACGCCCAGCACCGCTACCGCTTGATCCACGACCAGCAACCGGCGGGCGGCGCAGAGGAAGAGGAACTGTACAATGCGGACCTGTATGACTTCCAAGAGCAGCAGCCATAGCGCCGCCGCGCTGCTCGGGCTCCTGCTCGGCTCGGCGGCGCTGGCCCAGCAGACGCCGTCGCAGGTCGTCGACGGGCTCGCCAGTCAGGTCATTCCCATTCTGCAGGACAAGAGCCTCAGCTCGGATCAGAAGCGCGAGCGCATCGAGCAGATCGCCTACGTCGCGATGGATTTCGACACGCTGTCGAAGCTCGTGCTGGCGCGCAACTGGTCGAAGTTCTCGCCCGAGCAACGCACCGCGTTCACGAACGAGTTCAAGCGGCATCTGTCGGTGACCTACGGGCGCAACGTCGACAACTACAAGAACGAGAAGGTGACCATCCTCGGCGAGCGGCCGGAAGCCCGCGGCGACATGACCGTGCACACCAAGATCCTGCGCGGCGGCGGCATCGAGGACATCCTGGTCGACTATCGGCTGCGGCAGACGAACGGCCAGTGGAAGATCATCGACGTCATCGTCGAGGGCGTCAGCCTGGTGTCGAACTTCCGCTCGCAGTTCCAGGACATCGTCGCCAACGGCGGCCCCGATCGCCTGCTGACGCTGCTGAAAGAGAAGAACGCCAAGGGCGAGACGCTCGCCCCGCCGCCGCCGAAGAACGCGTCGTAGGGGCACCGCATGCCGTGCCCCTGCCGTCGACTCAGAACTTCTTGTTGATGATGTTCGGGACGACGTAGGGCAGGTCGACGTTCTGGTAGAGCGTCGTCTGCGACCAGGCGGCATGCTCCTCCTTGCGCAGCACGCCGTCGTTGTCGCGGTCGGCATTGGCGAAGATGCTGGCGAGCGTCGGCGAGGCGCTGGCCTCCTCGCGGGTGAGGGTGCCATCGCCGTCGCGATCGGCGCTCGCCCAATCGCGCGCCTGGCCGGCCAGGTAGGTGGTGATCTCCTCCAGCGTGATGATGCGATCGCCGTCGCGATCGACCGCGGTGAAGCGATTGGAGACGTCGTAGCCGCCGCGCTCCGCTTCGTCGCGGCTGAGGCCGCCGCTGCCGTCGAGATCGGCGACCTTGAAGCGCGTTTCCACGTCGCGCGGCAACAGGTCCGGCGTCGCGGCACGTGGCGCCTGCGCGGCGGCGACGCCGGCACTGCACAACACGGCGAAGGCGAGTCGCAGCCCAGTGGTCATGTCGCACTCCCTTGCTTGGCGGCGTCGAGCGCCGCCTGCAGCTTGGCTTCGTCCTCGTGCGTCAGCGACGTCTTCAGGACCGTGCCGCCGAGGCCGTGCAGCGCTTCGAGCACCTTGTCCGGCGTCGCCTTGCGCACCAGCACGAACAGCGCCGACGAGCCCGATTTCAAGGTGGCGGCGACCTCCTCGACGAAGCGATCCTCGATGCCGACGTCCGCCAGCGCGCCCGCCGTGGCGCCCGCTGCAGCGCCGGCGACGATGCCAAATAGGGGGCTGAGGAACAGCGTCCCGATCAGCAGGCCCCAGAAGCCGCCGCCGACCGCGCCGGCGGCGGAAAGATTGAAGCTCTGATGCAGCTTGACCTTGCCATCCGCCCGCTTGACCGCGACCACGGCATCCTCGAGATCGATCAGGTACTCGCGCTGCAGCTTGAGCAGCGTCAGGCGTGCTTCGTCGGCCCTGTACTCGCCGTCGAATCCGATCACCACCAGCTCGCTCATGACCTCATTCCAGCTCACGGCGCGAGGTTGTCAAGCATGGCCTGACCGAAGACCCGGGCGATCGTGACTCGGGCTCGTGATTCGCCTCTGGCTTTGCCCGACAATTGCGATCGACAGCCTACGGTGTAGCCGTGGGGCTTGTCCCCACACACCGCGCGCAGCGCGGTGCGGCGTCGCTACGCGACGCGTGCGGCCACAGGTGCCGCGGCTACACTGCTGCCCGTCGACCGCAACTGTCGGGCAAAGCCAGTTGCGAATCACGGGCACGAGTCACGCGTCACGATGCGCCCGAGTCACGACCACCCATTGACCGCTTCGCGGGTTCGCGTTACCCGACTCCCGTGTTCAGCTCGGAGGCGACCACCCGTCACATCCGCGTGCGCGTACAGTCGAGCTACGTGCCCGAGCGCTCCGACCCGGACCACGCCAGCTGGTTCTTCATCTACACGGTGGAGATCGCCAATCAGGGTTCCGAGCCGGCGCAGCTCGTCAGCCGGCACTGGATCATCACCGACGCGAACGGCGTCGTGCGCGAGGTGCGCGGACCGGGCGTCGTCGGCGAGCAGCCGACGCTCGCGCCCGGCGAGTCCTTCACCTACACCTCGGCGTGCCCGCTCGAGACCCCATTCGGCACCATGCACGGGACCTACCAGATGGTCACCAAGGGCGGCGAGCGCTTCGACGCCGAGATCGCGCCCTTCTCGCTCGGCGAGCCGCACGCGATCAACTGACAGCGGAGAGCGGAAGGCGGAAAGCAAAGCGAAAAGAAGGCGTTCTGCAGTCTTTTCGCTTTCCGCTTTCCGCTTTCCGCTCTCCGCTCACAGCTCGCTCATCACCCAGGCCGCCGTGTCGTGCGGCAGCTCGGGGATGTTCTCCATGAATTGCTCGACGTCTTCGCCGACCAGGTTGCCGAGGTTGGCGTGCAGGAACTCGTGGAAGTGGCGGGCGACCCGTTCGCTCAGCAGCCCGCAGCGGCGCAGGGTCGGGATGACGAAACCCTGCACCGGGCCGAGGCGGCGGCCGGGGCGCGCGTTGGCGGTCAGCGCCTCACGCTCGCTGCGCACCGATTCGATCATGGCGGCGGGGTCGATGCCGACCTCCGACCAGATCTGCAGGACGGTCGAGAACAGCGTCTGCTGATTGCGCTGGTCGATCAGCGTGCGCGCCGCCTCGAGGGCGAAATCCTCCAGCTCGACCCGCTGCGCCTCGCTCAGGCACGGCACGCAGCGCTCGACGTACTGCACGCCGTAGGCGTGATGGCGCGACTCGTCGCGCGCGACATAGGTGAGCAGATCCTTGAGCAGCGGCTCCTGGGTGAGGTTGCGCATCTCGCGGAAGCTGAAGAGCGCCAGGCCCTCGACGACGATCTGCATGCCGACCAGCTTCTTCAGCCAATCGTCGGTCTCCAGCGTCGCGTCGAGAATGCGCTTCACCGGCGCTGCGATCGGCCGCACCTCGTCGAGCTTGTCGATGTACTTGGCGAAGACCTCGACGTGGCGCGCCTCGTCCATCGTCTGCGTGGCGGCGTAGAACTTCGCGTCGGTGTGCGGCACCGCGTTGACCAGTTGCGCCGCCACCATCAGCGCGCCCTGCTCGCCGTGCAGGAAGTTGCTGAGCCGGAAGGCCGCCGTACGCCGGGTCAGCTCCCAGACCGTCTCGGCATCGAGCGAGCGCCAGTACGTCGTCTGCTCGATCGGCACGGACGTGCCGAGCGGCGTCAGCGCGAACTTGGCCTGGTCGATCGGCCGGTCCCAGTCGATCTCGCGCTCGGCCACCCACTGCGCCTCGGTGGCCTTGTGGTACAGCCGCCGCAGTTCCTCGACCTCGGGGTCGTAGTTCCACTGGTAGACGACCTTCATCGCCGTATTGAGGGCGGGCTCCTGGGTTGCGGTCTGCAAACGGAATTCGCTCATCTCAACTCCTCAGAGACTTGCACCACGGAGGAACACAGAGGGGCACAGAGGAGACATAACCTGACCATTCCTCTGTGTTCCTCGGTGTCCCTCTGTGGTGAAAAACAGTTCGAGCAGCGCGTCATCGCTGGGTTCTTTTCCTGGGCTCGCGCTCGACATCGCCGCGCAGGCTCATGACCGCCTCGCCCATGGTGGCGATGAAACCGCGCAGGGCCGCCAACGCTTCCTCGGGATGACCCGCGTCGAGCGCCGCCAGGCAGCGGTCCATCGTCGCGACGATCGGCTGCGGATCGCGGCGCAGCTCGTGCCGCACCTGTCGCATCGGCTCGGAGCGCAGGAACGCCGCGGTCTTGCGCGCCAGCATCTGCCAGACCCGATTGCCGGTCATGTCCGAGATCGCCACCAGCACCTGCCGGACACCCTCGAAGCGCTGCTCGCGGTCGTGGCTGGCGTCGGCGATCTCCTTGCGCAGCCGTCGCAGGCTGGCGAGGTGAACCGGCTGGAAGCGGTCGATCGCCAGCCGCGCCATCTCGAAGAACAGCGGCATCAGCACTTCGGTCACGTCGGCGACCGCCTGCCGATCGGTGCGGCCGTCGTGATGGATCATGAACGGCAGCACGCTGAGACTCGCCTCGGTGAGCGCTCGCACCGTGGCGCCGTCGCCTTGGCGGACGCTGACCAGCCCGAGCCCTTCCAGCACCTTGATCGCCTCGCGCACCGAAGTCCGGTTGACCTGGAACTCCACCGCCAGCTCGCGCTCCGGCGGCAGCTTCTGCCCGGCGGCGAACCGCCCGTCGAGAATCGCATCGCGCAACTGCTCGGCAACCGATTCGTGCAGGCGGCGCCGGGCCGGCGGACGGAAGGGAACGACCTTGGTGGCATCACTCATCGAGTGAGCCAATTACCCAATGGTCCAACCAATTGCAACCGCGGAGGTCTGGCGCGCCGGTGGGCCGGTTTGCCGGTGCGCCGGTGTTTTTCCGCATCTCATGCCGCCCGCCTTCGCTCATGGTTGAGCGTGGTCAAAGTGGTCAAAGCAGTGGTAGCCGGGCTCGCGCCAGGACTCGCTGCTGGCGCACTGGCGCACCGGCTCACCGGCTCACCCGCTTTCCGCCTCACCCGACGCGTCTTGCGTTGACAACCGCGCCAGCATACGGGCTCACCGGCGCCGATCATGCCCCCCGCCCCGCTGTTCAAGCCCGCGTCTCGCGCTCCCGGCTTGCTGGACGAGAACTGGCAGGCGTGGACGGCGCTGGCGATCGGCGTGCTCGCCATTACCGCGCAGACCGCGTCGTCGATGACGTTCTCGGTGTTGATGAAGCCGATCGTCGGCGAGTTCGGCTGGGATCGGACCGCCTTCACCGGCGCGATGACGCTGCGCATGACGCTGATGGTGCTGCTGGTGTGGTACGCGGGGGTGCTCACCGACCGCATCGGCCCGCGCGCCGTGCTGGCGGCGGGCGCGCTCATCATCGGCGTCGGCAACCTCGCCATGTCGCAGGTCCACTCGCTGCCGCAGTTCTACGCGGTGATGGCATGGCTCGGACCCGGCCAGGCAGCGATCGGCACGGTGGCCGCGTCGGCCTTGGTCTTGCGGCGCTTCACCCACCGGCGCAGCCTGGCGGTCGGCATCCTCAACGGCGGCGACAATCTGGTGAATAGCGGCGTGTACTACCTCGCCGCGGTGCTGCTCGCCGCCTGGGGATGGCGGGCGACGATCGGCAGCCTCGGTTCGCTCTACCTGCTGTTGGCGGTCCTGATTCTCTGGGCGTTGCCCGCCCGCCGCACGGCCGCCGCGGAGGACGCCACGTCGCCGGACCGGGCCCGCCTGCGCGACTTGCCGTGGGGCGATGCGCGGCTCTGGGTGCTCTGCCTCGCCTACGCGCTCATCTATGCCTTCATCACCTCGGTGCAGCTGCACCTGCACGCCTATCTCACCGATCTCGGCCACAGTGCGCTCGACGCGGCCCAGATCCTCAGCATTCTGACCCTCGTCGGCGCGGCCGGCGCGCCGCTCTTCGGTTGGCTGGCGGAGCGCACCTCGGCGCGCTCGGCGCTGGTCGTCGTCGTCAGCGGCCTCCTCGCCTGCTCGGTGCTGCTGTGGAGCGCCCGGACGCTGCCCGTCTTCACCGCCTGGGCGGTGGCGTACGGCCTCATCAACAGCGGCGTCGTCGCCCTGCTGGCGCTGATGCTCACCGAGCTCTTCGGCGCCGCGCAGATCGGCCGGCTGATGGGCGTCGCGATGGTGTTCTGCATGACGGCGACCATGTTGGCGAACAATTTCTCCGCCGCGATGTTCGACCTGACCGGCAGCTACAAGCCGGCGTGGCAGACGTATACGGTCGTGATGGCGCTCACGTTGGTACCAGTCGAGTGGCTTCGCCGCAGAGGTGGGCCAGCACCCGAACCAGCTGCCGAGATCATCGGCTCATCATCCCCGCCTTAAGAACCAATTCCGGATCCGTGAACGACTCGCGAGCAGCACGAACGTCACCAATACCCGAATCGATGTAGTCGCGGCGACACTGTTGGCCGTCGATCGCAATTGTCGGGCAAAGCCAAAAGGGGGATGCTGCGAACGTCTCCGCGACACTGACCGGTCGTCGCCGCATCAGAATGCGCATGCTCCGCTCGTACTCTCTGACGCTAGGGTCGCTCCCGACGCTCCTCGGCGTCGCCATGCTCACCGCGCGGCTCGCCGTCGCCGCCTGCCCGGAATGCAACGCTGACGGGCGGGTCAGCATCGATGAGCTCGTCACCGGCATCAACATCGCGCTCGGCACGGCGGAGCTGTCGGCGTGTGTGGCGCTCGACACGAACGGGGACGGACGCGTCAGCATCGACGAGCTGGTGGTTGCCATCGGCGCGGCATTGAGCGGCTGCGACGCCGATCCAACCGCGACACCGACCCCGACGTCGATGTCCACGGCGGTCGCAACGGCGACATCGACCGCCGTCAACCCGCCGGCGCCGACCGAACCGGGCGCGCTGCGCGACTGGCTGCAGGCCGGCAACTACCTCGGCTGGATGCGTGAATCGGCGCCGCACCCGTCCACCGGTCCACATGGCGGCACCGTGCGCACGTATCTCAACGACCCGCTTTTCGAGTCGCTGTCGAACGAGCTGCCGGCGCATCCCGCCGGCGCGACGGCGGTCAAGGAGCTCTACCGGAATGGCACGACCGTGATCGGCTGGGCGGTCATGGTCAAGGTCGACGGCGACAGCGCCGGCGGTCAGGGATGGTACTGGTACGAAGCCTTCGGCAACGGCGCGCCGTTCTCCGGCGTCGGGCTCGCCGTCTGCACCGGCTGCCACGCGCAGGGACGCGACTTCATTCGCATCCCGTTTCCGCTGCAATAATCCGCCCAAAACGGCCACCGGCCGTCCTGCAGAATTATGAGTTTACTATTGGTCGTGCGCCCTGATATCGCTCCTGGAGTACTTGTGCAGGGGGGTTCTATGCAGTGGGGACATCGGGTCGCGGTTGGCCTCTTGGTCGGTGTTGCGCTCGCAGCGGCGGCATCGGCGGCCAGCGCTTTTACACTCTTTGAAAGCGGTCAGGTGCGGCCGCTGGCGCTCTCTCCGGACGGCTCGCGCCTGTTCGCGGTCAATACGCCTGACAACCGCCTCGAGATCTTCTCGGTCAGCGGCGCCGGGCTGACCCACCTCGATTCGGTCGAGGTCGGCCTCGAGCCGGTCGCGGTCGCGGCGCGGACCAACACCGAAGTCTGGGTCGTCAATCTGCTCTCCGACAGCGTCAGCATCGTCGACACGTCGTCGACGCCGCCGCAGGTGACGCGCACGTTGCTGGTCGGCGACGAGCCGCGCGACATCGTCTTCGCCGGTCCGGGCGGCAATCGCGCCTTCATCACCACCGCGCGCCGCGGCCAGAACACCACCATCGCGCCCTTACTCACCACACCGGGAACGCCCAGAGCGCTGGTGTTCGTATTCGACGCCACCAGTCTCGGCACCACGCTCGAGGGAACGCCGCTGACGGTCCTCCAACTGTTCGGTGACACGCCGCGCGCGCTGGCCACCAGCCCCGACGGCAGCCGCGTCTACGCCGCGGTCTTCCACTCCGGCAACCAGTCCACCGCGGTCTCCGAAGGCGCCGTCTGCGACGACCCGAACCTCAACGACGACACGGTGGCGGGATCCTGTGCGGGCGGCGATACCACGCTGCCCGGCGGTCTCCCGGGCCCTGAGCGCAGCGCCGCTCCCGATCCGAAGTGCGGGGTCACTGGCTGTCCGCGGCCCGAGACCGGGCTCATCGTGCGATACGATCGGACGGCCGGTCATTGGCGCGACCAGATGTCGCGCGACTGGGACAACGTGGTCCGCTTCGAGTTGCCCGACTACGACGTGTTCACGATCGACGCCAATGCCAACCCGCCGGCGCAGGTCGGGCCCGACACGGCGCAGTTCGCGCACGTCGGCACCGTGCTCTTCAACATGATCGTCAACCCGGCCAACGACAAGGTCTACGTCAGCAACACCGAGGCCGTGAACGAGGTCCGCTTCGAGGGGCCGCCCGTCGTGCCGTTCGCCACCGTGCGCAGCCACCTGCACGAGGCGCGCATCACCGTGCTCGACTCGACGCCATCGACCGGCCTGTCGACGAAGAAGCTGCTGATCAAGAACAAGCTCCCCGACGACGAGTCGAAGAACAAGATCGTGCTCGCGTCGAAGGATCCCAACATCACCATCCCGGCGCCGGGATCGGCCGGCGACCCGCGCTGCAACATGGATCCGTCCGGCACGGTGAAGGCGACGTTGACGGTATCGAGCGCCGCTTCCGGCCAATCGCATGTCGCCAACCTTCCCTGCCAGAACTGGGTGCTGCTCGGCGGCATCCTCCAGCCGAAAGGCTACAAGTACAAGGATCCGCAACTCACCGCCGGAACCGCCAAGATCGTGGTGTGGAAGACCGGCAAGCTGCTGAAAGCCGTCCTGCAGGGCAAGGGCGCCCCGGTGCTCAACTATGACCTGCAGGTCGGAATCGACCAGGGACTCGTCGACGTCACGTTCGCGATACCGGGCGAGCACCTGCTGATGCGCTGCGATGATTCTGGCGGCAAGAACGGCAGCAACGGCAAGCTCTTCAAGGGCAAGGACTGCCCTGCCCCGAGCGACTCATCGCAGGTCGCGCCGCGCCACCTGAACAAGCACATCGTCTACAGCACCGTGCCGAGCCCGGCGGGAGTCAAGGACGCCAGTCTCGCGCAACCGCTCGGCATGGCGATCTCGAGCGATGGCACGTTGCTCTACGTCGCGGCGTTCGGCTCGCAGAAGGTCGGCGTGTTCGACACCTCAAAGCTGGAGGACGACACGTTCAACCCGAATCCGCAGGATGGCGAGGAGCATATCGCGCTGAGCGGCGGCGGTCCCACCGGCGTCGTGCTCGACGAGACGAACAACCGGCTGTACGTCCTCACCCGCTTCGACAACTCGATCAGCGTCATCGACACGAGCAACAACACCGAGCAACTGGGGCTCAAGCAGTCGCTCTACAACCCCGAGCCGACGAGTGTCGTCGACGGCCGGCCGTTCCTCTACGACGCGTTCAACACCTCGAGCAACGGCGAGGCGTCGTGCGCGTCCTGCCACATCTTCGGAGACTTCGACAGCCTCGCCTGGGATCTCGGCAACCCGAACGACAACGTGCTCGATAACCAGAACCCGATCACGCTGAGCGGGTTCCAGGATCCCGACTTCCATCCGCTGAAGGGCCCGATGACCACGCAGAGCCTGCGTGGCATGGCCAACCACGGGCCAATGCACTGGCGCGGCGACCGCACCGGCGGCCTCGACGCACCGAGCGTCCAGCCGAACGGCGGCGCGTACAGCGAGGACCTCGCCTTCAAGAAGTTCAACCCCGCCTTCGTCGGCTTGCTGGGCCGCGGCGCCCAGCTCAGCGCGATGGAGATGCAGGAGTTCACTGACTTCATCCTGCAGGTGACGTACCCGCCGAACCCGATCCGGCCGCTGGACAACCAGCTCGTCGGCTCGGCGCTGGCCGGCCGCAACACCTACTTCGGCGTCATCTCCGACTCACGGGTCTGCAACGGCTGCCACGTCCTCAGTGTGCCGTCCGGCTTCTTCGGCACCGACGGCCAGACCTCGTTCGAGCTCGAGCCGCAGATGTTCAAGGTGCCGCACCTGCGCAACATGTACCAGAAGGTCGGCATGTTCGGCATGCCGTCCGTCCCGTTCTTCACCATGCCCGGCGCTCCGCTAACCGGCCTCGGGCCGCAGGTGCGCGGCTTCGGCTTCCTGCACGACGGCAGCGTCGATACGCTCGAGCGCTTCCACAGCGCCGTCGTCTTCACCCTGACGCCGACGCAACGCACCGACCTCGAATCGTTCATGATGGAGTTCGACAGCAATATGGCGCCAATCGTCGGCCAGCAGGTCACGCTGACCTTGGCCAACGCCGGCGTCATGGCGGTCACCAATCGGCTGAACCTCATGGAAACGCGCGCGGCGGCCGTTCCGACCGAGTGCGACGTGGTCGTGAAGGGCACGGTCCTCGGCGAGCAGCGCGGCTGGTACCGCCAGGCGAGCGGCAACTACCGAAGCGACCGCGCCGCCGAGCTGCTGCTCAGCTCGGCGGCCATGCGGTTACAGGTTGCCGTGGGACAGGACCTGACCTACACCTGCGTCCCGCCCGGCTCCGGTGTGCGCATCGGCGTCGACCGCGACGAGGACGGCCTGTTCGACCGCGACGAGATCGACGGCGGCAGCGATCCTGCCGACCCGAACGACCCGTAACGGTCACGTGATCCACTGTCGCGGCACACCGTCGGCGGGTTCGCCTCGCCGACGGTGTCGCCGCGGCCGCGTGCCGCTCAGAATGTAGCCGGCCGGTCGACATCGGCCCGTGGCACAATGAGAAACAGGAAACGGAAACCTGGAAACTGGAAATGATCGACGGCGCGTCGGGCCAGCCAGCCTGACCTTCGTTTCCAGTCTTCTATTTCCCGTTTCCTGTTTCCTGTGTTCCATTTCCTGTTTCCTGTTCTCCGTTTCCTGCTTTCCTTCTCGCGCCACAGCGCCCGAGCAGCGTTCGACCCGGCCCGGCAGAGCCGGCGTCGCGGCAACCTGACCTTTCCGATTTACAGGGGGGTGCGCCCCTGTTATCGCCTGTCCAGGGCAGCAACATTTCCCGGGGGGGGATGTGAATGCGATATCGGTCGTATCGGTTTGCCGTCGGTGTCTTGATCGGTGCCGTCTTTGCATCGTTCGGCCGTGCGCCGCAGGTGCTGGCGCAGAGCTCATTCACGCTCTTCGAGAGCGGCCAGGTGCGTCCGCTGGCGCTGTCGCCCGACGGCACGCGGCTGTTCGCCGTCAACACCGGGGACAATCGGCTCGAGATCTTCGCGGTCAGCGGGAGCGGCCTGACCAAGACCGGTTCGGTGGCGGTCGGAATGGAGCCGGTGGCGGTGGCGGCGCGCACCAACGGCGAGGTGTGGGTGGTCAACCACCTCTCCGACAGCGTCAGCATCGTCGACGTCAACGCCGTGCCGCCGCGTGTGATCCGCACCTTGCTGGTCGGCGACGAGCCGCGCGACATCGTCTTCGGCGGTCCGACCGCCAACCGCGCCTTCATCACCACGGCGCGCCGCGGCCAGAACCTGCCGGGCTCCGTTCTGCCGCTGCTCACCACCGAAGGCACGCCGCGCGCGCTGGTCTTCGTCTTCGATGCCACCGCGCTCGACGATTCGCTGGCCGGCACGCCGGAGACGGTCATCGAGCTGTTCGGCGACACGCCGCGCGCGCTCGCCGTCAAGGCCGACGGTAGCGTCGTCTATGCGGCGGTGTTCGAATCCGGCAACCAGACCACGACGGTCTCCGAGGGCGCCGTCTGCGACGACGGCAATCTGAACAACAACACGCCGGCGGGTTCCTGCAACGTCGGCAGCCCGGCGGTCACCATGCCGGGTGGGCTGCCCAATCCGGAGAAGAACATCCAGAACATGAACCGGCCCGAGACCGGTCTGATCGTCCGCTACAACAACACGTTCAATCAGTGGCGCGACGAGCTCAACCGCAACTGGAACAACGCGGTGCGCTTCGACCTGCCCGATCTCGACGTCTTCGCCATCAACGCCAACGCCAACCCGCCGGTGGCGATGACCGGGCCGAGCAACGAGCTCCCCCACGTCGGCACGGTGCTGTTCAACATGCTGGTCAACCCGGCCAACAACAAGGTCTACGTCACCAACACCGAGGCGCGAAACGAGGTTCGCTTCGAGGGGCCGGGCACGCCGATCGGGCCGACCACCGTCCGCGGCCATCTGCACGAGGCCCGCGTCACGGTCATCAACGGCAGCACCGTCAGCCCGCGCCACCTGAACAAGCACATCGTCTACAGCACCGTGCCGAGCCCGATGGGGGTCAAGGATGACAGCCTGGCGACGCCGCTCGGCATGGCGCTCGACGGGACGACACTCTACGTCGCCGGCTTCGGCTCGCAGAGGATCGGCGTCTACGACACCGTCAAGCTGGAGAACGATACCTTCCACCCCGAGACGGCCGACGGGGTCGGCTATATCGGGCTGAGCAGCGGCGGGCCGACCGGCATGGTGCTCGACGGCGCCAACGACCGCCTCTACGTGCTCACCCGCTTCGACAACACGATCTCGGTGGTCAATACGGTGACGCAGACCGAAGAGGTCGGCCTCAAGCAGCCGCTCTACAACCCGGAGCCCGCCTCGGTGATCAGCGGCCGGCCCTTCCTCTACGACGCGTACTTCACCTCGAGCAACGGCGAGGCGTCATGCTCGAGCTGTCACGTGTTCGGCGACTTCGACAGCCTCGCCTGGGATCTCGGCAACCCGAACGACAACCTGCTCGACAACCAGAACCCGGTCCGCTTCAACCTCTTCCAGAACCCCGACTTCCACCCGATGAAGGGGCCGATGACCACGCAGAGCCTGCGCGGCATGGCCAACGCCGGCCCGATGCACTGGCGCGGCGACCGCACCGGCGGCCTGGACGAGCCCAGCGCACAGCCCAACGGCGGCGCCTTCGACGAGGACCTCGCCTTCAAGAAGTTCAACGTCGCCTTCGCCGGACTGCTCGGTCGCGGCGGGCCGCTCAGCGGCACGGAGATGCAGGCGTTCACCGACTTCATCCTGCAGGTCACCTATCCGCCCAACCCGATCCGCAGCCTCGACGACGTCCTCAGCCCAGCCGAATCGGCCGGCCTGGCGGTCTACAACACGCCTGGCACCGACACCGTGTTCAGCTGCAACGGCTGTCACGTGCTCAATCCGGCGCAGGGCTTCTTCGGCACCGACGGCTTCACCACCTTCGAGATGGAGCCGCAGATGTTCAAGATCCCGCACTTGCGCAACATGTACCAGAAGGTTGGCATGTTCGGCATGCCGGACGTGCCGTTCTTCACCGACAACGACGCCACCCAGACCGGACTGCAGGTGCGCGGCTTCGGCTTCCTGCACGACGGCAGCGTCGATACCCTCTTCCGCTTCCACAGCGCCTCGGTGTTCAACACCACCCCGACGCAGAATGCGCAGCTCGAGGCCTTCGTGCTCGCCTACGACAGCAACCTGAAGCCGATGGTCGGCCAACAGGTGACGGCGACGCCGGACACCGTCAACCTGCTGCCGGTCGAAACGCGGCTGAACTTGATGGAGGCGCAGGCCGCGGCCGGGGCGTGCGACGTGGTGGTGAAGGGCAACGTGGGCGGCCTGCAGCGCGGCTGGTATCGCCTGCCCTCCGGAGACTACCGCAGCGACCGCGTTGGCGAGGGCCTGATGAACAGCCCGACGTTGCGCTTCCTCGCCAACACCGCCACGCAGGAGCTGACCTACACCTGCGTGCCGCCCGGCGCCGGCGAACGCATCGGCGTCGATCGCGACGAGGACGGTTACTTCGACCGCGACGAGCTCGATGCCGGCAGCGATCCGGCCGACCCGCTCAGCATCCCCGCCGGTCTGAAGATGCCGCTGCCGGCGGTCAAGCTCCAGATCAAGAACGAGCTGCCGGACGACGAGTCGAAGAACAAGATCCTGCTGGTGGCGAGATCGCCCAACATCATGATCCCGGTGCCCGGCAGTCCGAGCGATCCGCGCTGCAACCTCGATCCGATCGGCACCGTCAAGGCGACGGTGACGATCAGCGGCAGCTCGTCGCTCGAGACCTACAGCACCGGGCTGCCGTGCCAGAACTGGCGCCTACTCGGCAACATGCTCAACCCGACCGGCTACAAGTACATCGATCCCGAGCTCAACGACGGCACGACCAAGAAGATCACCTGGAAAGACGGCAAGCTGTTGAAGATCAGCCTGCAGGGCCGCGGGGTGACGACGCTCGACTACGATCTCCAGCCCGGCGTCAACCAGGGCCTGGTCACGGTCGATTTCGAGACGCCGCAGCTGGGGCATTGCGTGCGCTGCGACGACTACAACTTTCACAGTGGCGTCGACGGGCTGCTCTTCCTCGGCAAGAACTGCCCGCCCCCGCCGGGCGGCTGTCCGTGATCGGCCCCCTCCCTGACGACAAATCCCCTCCTCCGTCGCCGGCCCTGGCGACGGGGGAAGGTCAAGGTTAGGGAGGGGCGGTGGTCGTCGAAGCACGCGGCGTCACCAAACACTTTGGCACCCGCGTCGCGGTCGACGGGATCGACCTCGATGTTCCGGCCGGCATCTGTTTCGGCTTGCTGGGTCCGAACGGGGCGGGCAAGACGACGACGCTGCGCATGCTGTACGGCGTCTGTCGTCCGACCGCCGGCGTCATTCGCGTCTTCGGCATCGACATCGCGCGCGATCCGCGCGCCGTGCGCCGCCGGCTCGGCGTGACGCTGCAGGAGAACGTGCTGATCGAGGCGCTCTCGCCGGTGGAGAACCTGCGCGTCTTCGGCCGCTACCATCTGCTGCACGAGCCGGCGCTGTCGCGGCGCATCGAAGAGCTGATCGAGTTTCTCGAGCTGCGCTCGCACGCCACCGTGCCGGTGAAGACGCTCTCCGGCGGCTTCCAGCGCCGGCTGGCCATCGCCATGTCGCTCATCAACCAGCCCGAGCTGCTCATTCTCGACGAGCCGACCACGGGCCTCGACCCCGCCGTTCGGCTGGCGCTGTGGGCCCGCATCCGCGATCTGCGCGCCGCCGGCACCACCGTGCTGCTGACCACCCACTACATGGACGAAGCGCAACGGCTCTGCGATCAGGTCGCCATCGTCGCCAACGGCCGCATCATCGCGCAGGGATCGCCGCCGTCCCTGATCGCCGCGCACCTGGCCCGCGAAGCGATCGAGTTCGACTGTACAGCCGACGAAGAGCCGGCGCTGCTCGACGGCGGCCCGCCGCCGCGGCACCGGCTGCGCAGCGGCCGGCGCTTGATCGTCTACGTCGACGACGCCAGCCGACTCGTGGAACGCGTCCACCAACTCGATCCGGCCGACCGGCGTGGCTTGGTCGTGCGGCCCAGCAACCTCGAGGACGTCTTTCTGCGCCTCGCCGGCACCGGCCTGGAGGGGACATGACCGCTCCCATCCCTCCACGTACTCGTACTCGTACTCGTAAGTGCCGCAACCTTCGGATCGAGTACGAGTACGGGTACGGGTACGGGTACGGGGGCGAATGGGGAGCATCACGACGATGAATCTCTCCCTCCCCCATGCCCTCGCCGTCTGGCGGCGCAACGCCTCGATGTACCGGCGCACGTGGATGCTCAACCTGCTGCCCAATTTCTTCGAGCCGGTGCTGTACCTGCTGTCGATCGGCATCGGTGTCGGGGCCTACATCACCCAGATGGGCGGCATGTCGTACGCCGCGTTCCTGGCTCCCGGGCTGGTCTGCGTCGCGGCCATGAACGGCGCCAGCTTCGAAGTGACGTACAACATCTTCGTGCGGCTCAACTTCGAGAAACAGTACGACGCCATGCTGACGACGCCCGTCCAGCCGGACGATGTCCTGTTCGGCGAGGTGCTCTGGGCGGTGACCCGCGCCGCGATCTACGGCGGCTGTTTCTTCCTCGTCCTGGCGCTGTTCGGCCTCGCCCCGCTGCCGTGGTCGCTCCTGGTGCTGCCGGTCATTCCGCTCGCCGGCCTGCTGTTCGCCTCGATCGGCATCGCGTTTTCGCTGCACATTCCCACCATCGAAGTATTCAGCTTCTACTTCACCCTGTTTCTGACGCCGCTCTTTCTGTTCTCGGACGTGTTCTTTCCGCTCAAGGAGCGCCTGTCCGGAGCCTGGCTCTGGCTCGCCGAGGCCCTGCCGCTGCTCCATCCGGTCCGCCTGGCGCGCCAGGTGTTTGCCGGCCGTCTCGACGCGATCGCCCTCTGGGACCTCGCCTACCTGCTGATCGTCTCCGCCCTGCTGCTCGCCTGGGCCCGCCGCGCCGTCCACGCCCGGCTGATAAGCTGAAGGGGATCAGCAGGCGTGACCGGTGACCGCGCTTTGCACCTTAATTCCGCGATTAACGGTTTTCCTCCCTCTCCCGCGAGGGAGAGGGATAGGGTGAGGGAGATCCAACTGTTCCCATGTGACGATGCGATCATTGCGGCACAAGGATTTTCATCGCCCTCACCCCAACCCTCTCCCTCACGGGAGAGGGAGTCGTTGTCCGTCACCCTGCCATCGGGGGATTTAGGTGCACAGCCCGGTGACCGGTGACCAGTGGTTGTACGCATGGTGCCGATAAGCCTCGTGCAGCAGCTCGGCTGCCCCGCGGTCCGCCACCGGTCTCTGGTCGCCGGTCACCGGTCACGCTATGTATCCCGCCGGTCACCGGTCACGCTTTTTGTATCGCAAGAGGCAACCCTCTCTTGTAGAACCGTTGTCAACCGGATATGACCGCGCCCATTAAGCCGACGGACTGTTGGCCAGAAAGGAGCAGCCATTTCTACGAAAGTCTTTGTAGGTAATCTGAGCTTCAGCACCACCAAGGAGGAGCTCATGACGCTACTCGCCGAGGCGGGGCGAGTCGTCGACGTCCATTTGCCGACCGATCGCGAAACCGGGCGGCCGCGTGGCTTCGCCTTCGTCGAGTTCTCACAGGCGAGCGAAGCAAGCGACGCGATCACCCGTTTCCATAACCGCGAGGTGGGGGGGCGCCGCCTGAACGTCAACGCGGCCGATGATCGGCCGCGGCGGGCGGGCCCTTCGGCGCCGTTTCGTTCCGGACCGTCGCCTTCATATGCGACGCGCGGCCCGGCACCGGTCGGTGACTTCGCGCCGCAGCAGGACGAGTTCGGCTACGCTGGCGGCGGTCGCCCGTTCAAGAACAAGGGCAGCCGGCGCAACATGCGCGCTCGCAAGCGCAGCCTGAACTTCTAGAGCGAGGCGCTGTCGCGCCTCGCGCCAATCGCGTATCGCCAGCGATAAGCGCTGGGCGATACGCGATCTGGGCGCCGCGCCAGCGGCGTGCCGTCAGAAGAACTCTGCCGGCTCTTCCGTCTTCTTCTCGGCCTGCACGCCGCGGCTGGGAATCCACTTGCCGGTGATCATGTCCTTGTAGCCCATCCCGGGGCCGACCATCGGGTAGACGTGCGCGGTGGGGTCGACCATGACCTCGAGGAAGGCGGGGCCGACGTGCTCGACGAACTCCTGCAGCGTCGAGCGGACCTTGGCGTGGTCGGTGACGCGGCGCGCGAAGCCGAATCCGTCCGCCTCGACGGCCTTGACGAAGTCCTTCTTGTGCAGGGTCTTGTCGGAGCCCGAGTAGCGGTTGGCGTAGAACAGGTCCTGCCACTGCCGGACCATGCCGTCGCCGAGGTTGTTCAGCAGCAGCACCTTCACCGGGATGTCGTAGGTGGTGAGCGTCTCCAGCTCGCCGAGGTTCATGCGGATGCTGCCGTCGCCGTCGATGTCGATCACCAGCGCGTCCGGGTTGGCGAGCTGGGCGCCGATCGCCGCCGGCAACCCGAAACCCATCGTGCCCATGCTCCCAGACGTGAGGAAGGTGCGCGGCTGGACGAAGTCGATGTACTGCGCCGCCCACATCTGATGCTGGCCGACGCCGGTGCTGACGATGGCCCTGCCGCGCGTGATCTCGTTGAGTTGCTCGAGCACGAACTCGACCTGGATGCGGTGCGACTCGCGGTTGTAGTTGAGGCCGTGCCGAGCCCGCAGCTCGCTGACGTGACGGTGCCAGTCGGTGAAGTCGCGCTTGAAGCCCAGGCTCTCACCGGCCTTGAGGAGTTGGGCGAGACCGCGCTTGGCGTCGCTGACGTGTGACCAGTCGACGTTCTTCACTTTGCCGATCTCCGAGGCGTCGACGTCGAGGTGCGCGATGCGCGCCCCGGGGGCGAACTCCTTCACCTTGCCGGCAACGCGGTCGTCGAAGCGCGAGCCGACCGCGAAGAGAAAGTCGCAGTCTTCCACCGCGTAGTTCGCGAACGCCGTACCGTGCATGCCGAGCATGCGCAGCGACAGGTCGGCGGTGGTGTCGACCGCGCCGATGCCCATCAACGTCGTGACCACCGGAATCTGGAAGCGCTTGGCGAACTTGCGCAGCTCCTGCGCCGCGTCGCTGTTGATGACGCCGCCGCCGACGTAGAGCAGCGGCCGCGACGCGTTGCCGAGCAGCTTGAAGAACGCCTCGGCGTCGGCCGCCGAGATGGCGGCGCGGTTGAGCTGCTCGAGCCGCTCGCGATAGCCGGTGAGCGGGAGCCGTCCGCCGCCCTGGAAGACCGACTCGGCGAGCTGCACGTCGCGCGGGATGTCGACCACCACCGGGCCGGGCCGGCCGCTGCGCGCCAGCTCGAAGGCGCTGCGCATCGTCGCTTCGACCTTGTGCTCGTCGGTGAGCAGGAAGACGTGCTTGGCGCAGGCCGCCATGATGTTGAACACCGGCGCTTCCTGGAAGGCGTCCGTCCCCATCGCCGCACGCGGCACCTGGCCGCAGATGAGCACCACCGGCACCGAGTCGGCCTGGCAATCGCGCACCGGGGTCACCGAGTTGGTCGCGCCGGGGCCGGAGGTGACGACGAACACCCCGACCTGCCCGCACGAGCGCGCGTAGCCGGCCGCCATGAAGCCCGCTCCCTGCTCGGTGGCCGGGACGATCAGGCGAATCTGCTCGCTGGTCGGTCGATTCTCGTTGTAGCGGAAGATACCGTCGTAGGTGGGCAGGATGGCGCCGCCGCTGTAGCCGAAGATGGTGTCCACCCCTTCGTCGGCGAGGACCTGTACAATGGCATCGGCCCCGATCATCTTGCTGCCGGCCAGCGGATGTGGAGCCCCTTCGTCAGGCAGATGCTTTCCTCGCGAACCCTTCACCAACGTCGGCATCGAACACCGTCCTTCCCACGGAGTTCGGGCACTGTAGCGCGGATCTGCCGCGCTTGCGAGAACCCGTTTCTCCTACGCCTGCCTCGCTTCGCCCGCCTCGCCTCCGGGCAACGGCAGGCGAGGCAGAGGCGAGGCGAGGCAAGGGTCAATTAGGTCTCGAATCCCGTCGGGCCCCGCCGCCAGCCGCCGGCGGCCGAGTTGCCGCCGTCGACATGAATGGTCGATCCGGTGATGAATTGCGCCAGGTCCGACGCCAGGAAGACGGCCGCCCCCGCGACGTCGTCGACGTGCCCGGCCCGCGGCAAGGGGGTGCGGACCGGAACCTCGCCGATACCGGGCGTCGGAATGACGTCCGGGGCGATGCAATTGACCCGGATCATCTTCTCGCCGAGCTCGAGCGCCAGGCTCTTGGTCAGGCTGGCGACCGCCGCCTTCATGGCCGAGTAGACGGCGAAGCCAGGACCGGCGCGGTGGGCCTCGATCGAGGTGATGTTGATGATCGAGCCGCCGGCGCGCGTCATCAGCGGCACGGCGGCGCGGATGCAATGGGTGACGCTGACGAAATTCTCGCGCACCAGCGCGTCCTGGCCCTTCTCGTTGACCTGGAGAAACGACGCCGCGAAGCCGCCGCCGGCGTTGTTGACCAGCACATCGACGCCGCCGAAGGCGGCCTCGACCGCGGCGAAGTACTCGCGCACCGCCTCGCCATTTCGCACATCGAACACCCCGTTCACGACCCGGCGGCCCGTCGCCTCGAGGTCGCGTACGGTGTCGGCCAACCGCTCGGCGTCGCGATCGCAAACCGCCACGTGCGCGCCGAAGCGGGCGAAGGCGAGCGCAATGGCCCGGCCGATGCCCACCGCCGCGCCGGTCACGACCGCCACACGGTCGCTGAGCAGGATGCTGCCCGGCTCCAACGGCATGACGCGCGCGACCGTACCAGAGGCCCGCCGGCGAGTCATCCCGCACGCCATTTGCGCCGCGCTGTGCGGCGGCGGAAAAGGCATGGTGCGTTTCGCCAGGACCGGCACAATATGCGCGTGAGGCGACTCCCTCCCGGTGCCGGGTTCGGGCTCATTCTGTTGCTCGTCGCGGCGCGCCAGGCCGGCGCGCTGCAGGTGACGCGTGGTCCCTATCTCCAGCTCGGCACGCCGAACAGCATCGTGATCCGCTGGCGGACCGATCTCGCCAGCGACAGCGTCGTGCGATACGGCCCCAATGCGGCGCAGCTCACCGACGTGGTCAGTCAGAATGCGACGACAACCGAGCACGTCGTCCCGCTCGGCGGCCTCAAGCCCGCCGGCCGCTACTACTACAGCGTCGGCAGTAGCGCGGGGACGCTCGCCGGCGGCGATACCGCGCACACCTTTGCCACCGCGCCGACAGTCGGCGCGCGGGCGCCGGTTCGCATCTGGGCGCTCGGCGATGCCGGCACCGGCGACGCCAACGCACGCGCGGTCCGCGATGCGTACGCGGCCTTCACCGGTACGCGCGCGACCGACGTCTGGCTGATGCTCGGCGACAACGCCTACAACAGCGGCACCGATGCGGAGTATCAGGCCGAGGTGTTCGGCGTGTACCAGGCGATGCTGCGCAGCAGCGTCCTCTGGCCGACACTCGGCAATCACGACGGCATCGCCGCCGACTCCGCGACGCAGAGCGGACCGTATTACGACATCTTTTCGCTGCCGGCGGCGGGCGAGGCAGGCGGCGAGCCGAGCGGCACCGAAGCCTACTACGCTTTCGACTACGCCAACGTGCACGTCATCTGCCTCGAATCGTCCGAAACCGACCGCTCGCCGAGCGGCCCGATGTTGGCGTGGCTCGGACGCGACCTCGCCGCGGTCCACGCCGATTGGACGATCGCGTTCTGGCACCACCCACCCTACAGCAAGGGCTCGCACGACTCGGACGTGGAGATCGAGCTGCGCGAGATGCGCGCCAACGCGCTGCCGATCCTGGAAGCCGGCGGCATCGACCTGGTGCTGAGCGGGCACAGCCACGCCTACGAGCGCAGCCATCTCCTCGACGGGCACTATGGCCTCTCGTCGACACTGACCGGCGCGATGGTGCTCGATGCCGGCGACGGTCGGCGGGGCGGCGACGGTCCGTATCACAAGAACGTCCTCGGTCCGGCGCCGCACGGCGGCACCGTCTACGTCGTCAACGGCACCGGCGCCAAGCTCGGCGCCGGCGCGTTCAATCATCCGGTGATGGAGACCTCGTTCAGCGAGCTCGGCTCGCTGGTAATCGACGTCGATGGCTCGGTGCTGACGGGGCAGTTCGTCACCAGCGCCGGCGCGGTCCACGATCAGTTCAGCATCACCAAGCCGACGCCCACGCCGACGGCATCGCCGACGCCGACGGTGACACCGCCGCCGGCGTCGCCGACGCCGACGCCCACCGCGACCCACGCGCCGCCGCAGCTCAACCCGCTCTCGGGCCCGATCGTCGTCGGCGGCAGCGTGGTGCTCACCGGCACCGGTTTCACGCCGGGCTCGGTCATCCTGCTGTTCGTCGCCGGCGCCGGAGGGACGCAGAGCTACGGACCGTTCGTCCCCTCGCCGCGCACCGCGACCTCGCTGACCTGGCAGGTGCCGTCGACGATACCGCTCGGCAACGGCTTCGCCACCGTGATGGTGGTCAACACCGACCGCGGCTTCGCCGCATCGAACCCGCAGAGCCAGCTGCTCTACGGCGCGGCCGCGGCCAACATTCCGACCCTGCTCGCCGTCAAGGGCGTCGGCCTCGCCGCGCCGGACCCAGGCACGCCCATGGCTCACGTCGCGACGGTGCTGGTCCCGAATGCAGTGGTCGCGCTCACCGGAACCGGCTTCAACGCGCCACTGGTCAATCTGTTCACGGCCAGTGGCGCGCGCGGTCCGCTCGCCCCACAACCCGGCGCGACCGGTACGACCATGCAGATTCTCGTCCCGCCGGACGCGCCGACCGGACCCGGTACGCTGCAGATCGTCAACGCGCCGTACGTCGGCAACGTCGTCTCGAATGCCGTCGCCGTGCCGATCGGAGCCGCCATCGGCATCACCCACGTCAGCCAGATCGGCTCGACCGTAACCGTCGATGGCGGCGGCTTCTGCGCGCTGACCGTGCTGAATCTCTTCAATCGACAGGGCGCGGGCGTGGTCAACCTGGGCGGGCTCGCTGCCGGCGGCGTGCCACGCATCCCACTCACGTCGGTCTCGCCGACTCATTTGACCTTCTCGGTGCCCGCCGGTGCGGTCAGCGGCCCGGCCTACATCCAGGCCATCAACCCGCCGTTCATCGCCGACACCTCGACCGGTGCCGATCCCGACGGCGCGTTCACGCTGACGCCCTGAGCGGAAGGCGGAAAGCGAAAAGCGGAAAGTCGGAGTCCATCTTTCCGCCTTCCGCTTTCCGCCTTCCGCTTTCCGCCTTCCGCTTTCCGCTTTCCGCTTTCCGCTTTCCGCTCGCACCCTCTACACTGCGGCGCCGTGAATACGCTCGCCATCGATCAAGGCACGTCGTCGACCAAAGCGCTCGTGGTCGCGGCTGACGGCGCGGTGCTCGCCGAGGCGGAAGTTGTCGTGCATCCGCGCGCGGCGCATGGCGGTGGCGTCGAGCAGGACCCGGAAGAGCTCTGGACATCGGTGCTCGAGGCCGGGCGCCAGGCGGTGGCGCGCGCCGCGGCGCCGGTCGGTGCGATCGGTCTCGCCAACCAGGGGGAAACCGTGCTCGCCTGGGATCGCGCCAGCGGGCGGCCGCTGTCGGCGTGTCTCTCCTGGCAGGACCGCCGGGCCCAGTCCGTCTGCGAAGCCCTCGCGCCGCACGCGGAGTGGCTGTACGCGCATACCGGGCTGCCGCTCGACCCCTATTTCGCGGCGCCGAAGATGCGGTGGCTGCGCGAACAGGTCACGCGCGCCGGCGTCTGCACCACCACCGATACCTGGCTGCTGCACCGCCTGTGTGGCGCCTACGCGACCGATGCAGCGACTGCGTCGCGCACGTTGCTGCTCGACCTCGATCGGGTCGCCTGGTCGCCCGACGCCTGTGCGCTCTTCGACATCGATCCGGCCGAGCTCCCCGCGGTCGTTGACTGCGCCGCGCCGCTCGGCGCCACCTCGGCATTCGGCCCGACCCTGCCGCTCGCCGGCGTCGCCGTCGACCAGCAGGCGGCGCTGTTTGCCGAAGCCTGCCTCGAGCCGGGCGAGGCGAAATGCACCTACGGGACCGGCGCATTTCTGCTCGCTACCGTCGGGTCGCGGGCGCGCCGTTCGCAGAGCGGGCTGGTGGCGTGCGTTGCCTGGCGGCTCGGCGGCGAGTCGACGTACTGTCTCGATGGGCAGGTCTACACCGTCGGCGCCGCGCTGGACTGGCTGCAGCGCGTACGCCTGATCGACGGGCCGGCCGATCTCGACGCTCTCGGCGCCCAGACCGACAGCGGCGACGCCGTGTTCGTGGCCGCCCTCGCCGGCCTCGCCGCACCGTTCTGGCGGCCCGCCGCGCGCGGCGTGTTCGCCGGCCTCTCGCTCGCCACCTCGCGCCCGCAGCTCGTCCGTGCCGTCATCGACGGCATCGCCGCCCAGGTTGCCTGGCTGGCGCGCGCCGCGGCTACCGACCTCGGTCACCCGCTCGCCCGCCTGCGCGTCGACGGCGGCCTGACGCGCTCCCGCGTGCTGATGCAGACGCAGGCCGACCTCTTGCAAACCGCCGTGGAAGTCTACGCGTCGCCGCACGCCACCGCGCTCGGCGTCGCCGCCTTTGCACGCCTCGGCGCCGGCGCGACCCGCACGGCTCGCGCAGCCGTCGGTACGTGGCACCCCTCGGCGGTCTACGAACCGCGCATCAGCGCCGACGAAGCCGAGGCGCGTCTGCAGCGCTGGCGGCGCGCGGCAGAGGCGACGATCGAGCTGTGATGACGGACGACAAGCAGGTGTCGGGTTCCAGGTGTCAGGTGTCAGTGCGCGTGTCGCCGAGAGTCATTTTCCCTGAAACCTGCCACCTGCCACCGTACGTGGCATCCCTCGGCGGTCTACGAACCGCGCATCAGCGCCGACGAAGCCGAGGCGCGTCTGCAGCGCTGGCGGCGCGCGGCAGAGGCGACGATGGAGCTGTGATGACGGACGACAAGCAGCAGTGGAGGGCGCCGCTCCGTCGGCGCCGTGCTCGCGACGAGTGCCAATGCCTTATTCAAATTGAAGATGCGCTGCCTTTCGCCAACACGGCGCCGACGGAGCGGCGCCCTCCACTCCACCACGAGCGCGCCGAGCGAATTGGCGGGCAAAGTCGGTGTCAGGTGCCAGGTGTCAGTGCCTG
>JADMIO012757419.1_pt1 | contig 41728 bp, 38 predicted proteins | sample 8958161 | NCBI WGS metagenome assembly JADMIO01 (sample SAMN16585339, study PRJNA669376) | soil metagenome | isolation source: Crop rotation soil | place: USA: Cullars Rotation, Alabama | collected 2011 | reverse complement strand
CTTTCCACCAATGTCGCGGTAGTAACGCTGGGTACGCAGGGTTTGGCGACTGCGGTGTCCAACGGTTCCGTCTATGTGCAGGTGCGGTCGAACGGCGTTGTCGACTCCGCGGCGCTCGCCGTCCACCAACGGATCGATCCAACAAAGTCGACGGTCAGCGTGGTTCGTCCGTTGCTGTTCGTCGACGACACTGTCCGCGCCACGCTCCAGGCGCGCGATGCGCTCGACCATCCACTGGCGTTCGGCGGTGCCGCAGTCGTCTTCTCGGCGCAGGGAGGAACCAGCCTCGGAACGTTTCGGCCGGTCGTAGATAACCAGAACGGCACATACTCGGCTGACTTTGTCGGTGCGAGTCTGGGAACCCCGCTTACAATCGCAGCGAGCGTCGATGCGACCCCCATCGCATCCACTTTGCCGACTGTGCGAGTTGTCGGTTTCACGCGGATCAGCGCTGCGGGCGGCACTCAAATTGGCGCGCAGACAACCACAGGTGGTTTTACATGCGGAATCATCACAACCGGAGACATGTATTGCTGGGGCATTTCCTGGTTTGGCGTCTTCGGTAACGGCTCATTCGGGATCTTTGGCCCCGGCCCCACGCCGGCGCTCGTGTCCGGGGGCCACCAGTGGACAGAGCTCGCGACCGGCATGTACTACGTGTGCGCCGTCGCCAGCGGTGGCAGCGTGTTTTGCTGGGGGAGTGGAGGGGCAGGCGAGCTCGGAAACGGGATCTCCGGTCACGGGAGCTCAGACAATGTTGCGACTCCGACTCCGATATCCGGAGGCGGAACATTTACCTCAGTCTCGATCGGAAGCTCGGGCGGCGCCTGTGTGATCACATCGACGAAAGCCGTGATGTGTTGGGGTTCGGGGGTCTACGGCAGGCTTGGAAATGGGACTGAAACGCCCACCAACGTACCAGTCGCGGTGAGCGGCGGACTTTCGTTCGATGCGTTGGCGACGAGCTTCAGTGGAAACTGCGGGATTGCCGCAGGAAGCGCGTACTGCTGGGGATATTTTGGGATCCTTGGATCGGCCGGCCCGGCGCCTGACACGTGCACGAACGGAACTCCCTGCGCGAAAACACCATTCGCGGTCTCAGGTGGATATGCCTTTCGCCCGGCCACTTCTCTCGACGGCAACGTGGCATGCGCCATCGCTACCGATGGCCAGGCTTACTGCTGGGGAAACGGCTATCTCGGCAACGGCGTGAAGGGCTCATCCTCCGCGCCGGCGCCCGTGAGCGGTGGTTTGTCGTTCACGACCCTAGAAGCAGGAGATTCATTTACATGCGGCACGGTGGTTGGCGGCGCCGCTTATTGTTGGGGAGGAAATCCGCATGGTCGCGGCGGCAACGGGGCCACGACGGAGACTCTCGTTCCAACTGCGGTAAGCGGCGGGCATGCGTTCACTCAGCTCTCGAGCTCCCAGGATCACACGTGCGGCGTTACGACTGACGGCAACGCGTACTGTTGGGGCGGCAACGACATGGGCGAGCTTGGCGACCGAACGACGACGTCGAGCACTACGCCAGTGCGCGTCAAACTCTTTGCGCCCTGACCGCAGCACATCACGCCAGAGATCGTCTTGGCCGCCGCTGTAAAAAAGATTCGGCGCCGCTCTTTCGAACGGCGCCGAATCGCAGGGGACTGATTGTAGATGGAGGCGCGGGGATTCGAACCCCGGTCCGAGACAAGATCGACCACAGCGTCTACGTGCGTGTTCCATTGATTGAGGTCTCCAGCCGCTGGCCAATGGACAGCCCACTTCTGGACAAGTCTTCTAAAGTTTCGCCGATCACCGGAAGACGCGATGACCGACTATCCCGAATTTTCGATACCCTTAAAGCCGCCTCAGGAGGGCTTCTCTAAGGGCAGGTGCAGCAACTCCGAAGAGTTACGCAGCCAGGGCCAAGTTGTTGTTGGCGTTTGAAAATATTCCCAGAGGATTAACCAGGATCCGAGAAACCTGGGCACGCGGCCACAGCTTCACTAACCCCGTCGAAGCCAGTCGCCCCCGTTCAACAAGTATACGATTTTCGACCGTCGAAGTCAACGGATTCTGATCTACCAATCCGCTTGATGTGCGCGCCGTAACCCGTTGTTTCGACAGCTCTTACGACGCCGGGATTTAGGCGGCTTCTGGTTTCGCCAACACCGCTTCGCTTTCGTCGCTCCCGGAAGCGAAATCGTAGCGGCGCGGGTTCGAGAGGTACTCGGCGAAGACATCTTCAACCTCTGACAGACTCACCACCGCGTGGAGTTTCCGGCGGAGCTCGGCAGAACCAGGTACGCCTTTGACGTACCAGCCGAGGTGCTTTCGGAACTCGATCGCAGCGCCGCGGGGATCGGCTTCGTAGGCTTCGGCCATCCGCGCGTGCTCGAGCGCGATCTCGAATCGGCGCTCGATGGGCGGCGCCTCCGGCTTCGCCTTCCCTTCCAGCAGCGCTCTGGTTTGATCGAAGATCCACGGCTGACCGAAGGAGCCACGCGCGATCATCACCGCCGCACACCCAGTCTCGCGCTGCATACGAACTGCGTCTTCAGCGCTCTTGATGTCGCCATTGCCGATCACCGGAATCTCGAGCGCCTGCACCACTGCGGCGATTTCCTCCCATCGGGCGTTGCCGCCGTACATCTGGGTGCGAGTGCGCGGGTGCAGGGCGAGCGCCCTCGCGCCGGCGTCCTGGCACCGCAGCGCGATGGAGACAGGGTTGCGCATCTCTTCGTTCCAGCCACTGCGAATCTTCACGGTGACCGGCAGATGGGTGCTCGCTGAGACGGATTTGATCACCGACTCAACAAGGTTCAGGTCCTTCAGGCAGCCTGATCCGCCGTTTCGTTTCACGACCTTCTTTACTGGGCAGCCAAAGTTGATGTCGATGAATTCCGGCTGGAATACGTCGGTCACCAGTCGCGCAGCTTCGCCCATCGCGGTCGGGTCGGCGCCAAAAATCTGCACGCCGATCGGCCGCTCATCGGCTCCGAAACGGAGCTTGTCGAGCGTCGCCTGATTCTCCCGCCGGATGCCTTCCGCGGATAGGAATTCCGTGACGACTACATCAGCGCCAAAGCGGCGGCAGAGTCTCCGGAAGGGAGACTCCGAAACGCCCGCCATCGGCGCGAGGTACAGCGGGATGTCATCACGAACAGCGAATGGAAAACGCATCGATACAAGTTAAGCGAGACCGCCAAGTGCTTGCAACATAGTGGTTTGACTCTCGCATCCGGCGCGGGTAACTTCCGTGCTCCTTCCGCACCACATCTCGTCGGGGAGTCATGGAACTACGCGATTTTTTTTCTGAAGACGCGATCAAGCTCGAGCTCGAGGGCAATAGCAAGGACGAAATCCTCAAGGAGCTGATCGACCTGCTCGGCCTCGACGACAAATCGGAAGGAATGCTGTTCAAGATGCTGAAGCGGCGAGAGAATCTCGGCTCGACAGGCATCGGCCGCGGCATCGCGATCCCCCACTGCCGCTCGCTCGTGGTGTCCAAACTGCGCGTAGCGTTCGGACGAAAGAGTCAAGGTGTCGACTTCAAGGCGATCGACGAGAAACCGGTTTTTTTCTTCTTCCTGATCGTCGCCCCGCCGCTCGAAGTATCCAATCAGTACCTGCCCGTGCTCGGCAAGATCGCTCAATTCTCGAAAGAGGCGGACGTGCCGGAGAGACTGTTGAAGCTGAAGGAGCCGCGGGAGTTTATGCAGCTGCTTGAAGAGAAATCGCTGTAGCTGCGGACTGAGGACTTAAAAGCGCACTACTTCGCTGAGCGCTTACCGCTACACGCTGACCGCTGTCCGCTGCCTGCGACGGGACAAATCATGGCATAAACGCGAACAGATGGCGCTTCCTCTTTGAGGTCGCGATCTGTCCCGTCGCTTGCAGCGCTAAGCGGTCAGCGTGTAGCGATCAGCGCTCAGCGAGGTAGTTCGCTGTTAAGTCCTAGGTCCGCAACCCTATTCCCACTCGATGGTAGCCGGCGGCTTTGACGACACGTCGTACACCACACGATTGATTCCCTTTACCTGATTGCTGATCCGGCTGGAAATGCGCGCCAGCACATCGTAGGGGAATGGGTACCAATCAGCGGTCATTCCATCGGTGCTGGTCACGGCGCGCAGTCCGAGGACGTGCTCATAAGTACGCTCGTCGCCCATGACGCCGACGCTCCGCACGGGAAGTAATACCGAGAACGCTTGCCATATGTCGTCGTAGAGTCCGGCTTCGCGGATCTCTTCGATGTACACCGCGTCAGCTGCGCGCAGCAGATCGAGCTTCTCTTTGGTGACATCGCTTAGCACGCGAATGGCGAGTCCTGGCCCAGGGAATGGATGACGGCCCACCATCTCCTCCGGCAAGCCGAGCTCACGGCCGACGTTGCGCACTTCGTCCTTGAACAGCTCGCGCAGTGGCTCGATCAGCTTGAACTTCATGTCTGACTTGAGACCGCCGACATTGTGATGCGTTTTGATCGTCACGCTGGGCCCGCCACGCGGAGAGAATGACTCGATGACGTCGGGATAAAGCGTTCCCTGCACCAGATATTCGACATCGTCGCCCACGTCAGTCGATGCCTCCTCGAACACATCGATGAAGGTGTGTCCGATGATCTTTCTCTTCTTCTCGGGCTCGTCGACTCCGGCAAGCGCGGAGAGGAAGCGCTTCTCGGCGTCTATCGTGACGAGCTTTATCCCCAGATGCGCCTTGAAGGTGCGCTCGACTTGCTCGCGTTCGTGCAGGCGGAGCAATCCGGTATCAACAAAGATGCAGGTGAGCTGATCGCCAATTGCTCTGTGGACCAGAGCTGCGGCGACTGATGAATCGACGCCACCCGACAACCCGCAAATAACGCGTGCTTTGCCGACTCTCTCCCGAATGCGTTTCACTTCGTCATCGATGAACGCGCCCGCCGTCCAGCTCGGTTCCGCTTTGCAGATGTCGAACAAAAAGTTGGAGATGACTTCCCGGCCGCGAGGCGTATGCGCCACCTCAGGATGGAATTGCACAGCGTAGATCGGACGCTTCTCGTGACGAAAACCGGCGATCGGGTTGTAGTTGCTCTCGGCGGTTACGACGTAACCCTTGGGGGCCTTCTCGATGTGATCTCCATGACTCATCCACGTCGTCACCGGCTCACCTTTGGTGAATCCGCTGAAAAGAGCCTTCGGCTCGATCACTCTCATCTCAGCGCGACCATACTCACGGCGATTCGTGCGGATGACTTCGCCGCCTTCAATGTGGGCAATCAGCTGCATTCCGTAGCAGATGCCGAGCACTGGGGCGATGTCGAAGATTTTTGGATCGGCGAGCGGAGCATTCTCGTCGTACACGGAATTCGGTCCGCCGCTGAGAATGATGCCTGTAGGTTTCCAATCCCGGATCCATTCGACGCTTCGGCTAGGCGGATGGATCTCGGAGTAAACGCGCGCTTCGCGAACACGGCGCGCGATCAGTTGCGTGAATTGTGAGCCGAAATCGATAATCAGGATCCGGCTGCTCATAGAATGATGTTTTCTACCTCCCCGGTTTCAGTATCGAGTATTCCCGCCGTGCATTTACCGTGAATCCAACCGCAGGCTTCACCCGGATTAATCACTAGCGTACGACCCACCTTCTTCTGCCCCTGCAGATGCGAGGAGCCATGAATCACAACGTCATGGGATTCGATCGAGCGCGCGTTGACCTCGCCGAGGTCGTGGACCAGCAGAATGCGCTTCCCGGCGACTTCGAAACTGTGCGGTGATTCGTAGATCTCGGTTCCCATACCGCGTGCAGCGTATGCGCTGAGGGTCTCCCGGTCGCCGTCATTGCGGCCGAAGACGCCGAGCAAAGCCATTCCGCGCTGGTGAAACGGAGCCAGAGAGAATGGTGAGCAGTAGTCGCCTGCGTGCATCACCATCGCGACTCCCTTTGCCGCGAAGCGATCGAGGAAGTCAGCTATCGCCGGTACCCGGTCATGCGTGTCCGCCATTACGCCGATTTTCACTCCGCGCTCCTCCAGGAAGGCGCTGCTTCGTTGCGCACCAGATCGTCGTACGTTTCGCGGCGGGTTATGACCGCAAACTTGTCACCATCGACCAGGACTTCGGGCGGTTTTGGTCGTGAATTGTAATTCGACGCCATCACGAATCCGTAGGCTCCGGTGGATTGTACCACCAGAAGATCGCCGGGCTGTGCGTCATCGATCTGCCTGTCGAGCGCCAGGAAGTCCCCGCTCTCGCAAATCGGACCAACGACATCAGCAACGGTCTTGTGCTCGCGAGGATGTACGGCCTCAATGCGGTGGAAAGCGTTGTAGTGCGACGGACGCAGCAGGTCTGTCATTCCCGCGTCGGTGATGATGAACTCCTTGCCTCCGCTGCGCTTTCTGTAAAGCACGCGAGTCAGGAGCACACCGGCGTTGCCGACGAGAAATCGGCCTGGTTCGAGAATGATTTTGAGCCCGGATGCGCCGACTGTTGCCGAGATGACTTCGCCGAATTGTTTGACATCCACAGCGCGTTCGGCGGCATCGTAAGTAACCGCCAGGCCGCCACCGATGTCGAGATACTCGAGCTTGATGCCGGTCGCCTGTTCGATTTCGCGGCGGAGGTGCAACAGTCGCTGCAAGCCAACCTCGTACGGCGCGAACTGAGAGATCTGCGAACCGACGTGCATGTCGAGTCCGACCAATCGCAAATTGGGGAGCGTCGCTACGATCTTCGCCACTGCAAGCGCTTCGTCGAACGGGATACCGAACTTCATTCCCTTCTCGCCCGTGCGCGTGTAAGGATGCGGGGTCTCGACGAGTACTTCAGGATTGACTCGCAAAGCAACACGCGCCGTGGTACCCATCCGTCCGGCGACCGCGTCGAGCACGTGGACTTCCTGTTCCGACTCTGCGTTCACGAACAGCACCTCGGCGCGCAGGGCTTCTTCCATTTCGCGCTCAGTCTTGCCGACACCGCTGAACACGATGTCCTTGCCGGGAAAGCCCGCCTTCAGTGCGCGAAACAGCTCTCCACCTGAGACAATGTCAACACCGGCGCCCATCTCGCGCAGTAAAGAAAGGATCGCAATGCTCGAGTTTGCCTTGACGCTGTAGTGGAGGCGCGCATCGAGCTTGCCGAGCGATGCGCGGAGCCGAGTGTATTGCTCCCGGATCGCAGCGGCGCTGTAGACGTACGCGGGCGTGCCAACTTCGCGCGCGATCACCTCGAGTGGAACTGCTTCGGCGCTCAGACCGCCCCGTTCACCCTCGGCGCTCGCGCCACCCTTTTTCTCAGTCGCTGTCTTTCGCTCCGGAATCGTTCGCTCGCCTAGTATGCCTTTGCCCACAACGCCTCGGTGGTTGCTGCCCGCCCACACTTCAGGCAAGTCTTGGGAGTCTCGGCGGAGCGGAACTCTTCATCGGGAAGAACACGAATAGTCGCTTTCGTTTCTTCCTTGATCTGCGCCTCACACTTGGCATCGCCGCACCAGCCCGCGTAGACGAACGCGCCGTTGCCATCCATCACTTCGCGGAACTTGTCGTAAGTAATTCCACCGCGGATGCTGTTCTGCTCGCGACGCTCCCGGGCGTCGATCAGCATCGATTCCTGAATTTGATGCAGCAGTTCGGCTGAATCTTCGCCAACCGAGCTCAGGGACACGGGCCGCTTCTCGCGTGTGTCGCGCCGGACCATAATTGCCTGGTTCTGATCGAGGTCGCGTGGGCCGAGCTCCATGCGCAGCGGTACGCCTCGCAGCTCCCACTCGTAATACTTGGCGCCTGGCTTCATGCCCTCGCGATCGTCGACGTGGACCCGCAAACGACCAGGCACGCGACGTTCCCAGCCAAGCAGACTTTCCTTCACCAGATGCGCAGCTGCCTTGACGCGTCCCTTGTCTTCTTCCGAGCGCCAGATTGGAACGATGACGATCTCGATCGGAGCGAGCAGCGGAGGAATTCGCAGACCGTTGTCGTCGCCGTGAGTCATCACGAGTCCGCCGACCATGCGCGTCGAAACACCCCAGCTGGTATTCCACGCATACTCCATCGAGCCCGCCTCGCTCTGGAACTTGAGCTCGAACGCCTTGGCGAAATTCTGCCCGAGATTGTGCGAAGTACCTGCCTGTAGCGCTTTGTTGTCCTGCATCATCCCTTCGCAGGAATAGGTGCGTAGCGCCCCGGCGAATTTCTCGGCGTCGGTCTTTTGCCCCGTCACCACCGGCATCGCCATCCAGCCTTCCATGAAATCGCGATAGACGCCTAGCATCCGGCGGGCCTCTTCTTCGGCCTCGTCGTGAGTTGCGTGGGCGGTGTGGCCTTCCTGCCAGAGGAATTCGAGGGTGCGGAGGAACAAGCGCGTGCGCATCTCCCAGCGCACCACGTTCGCCCACTGGTTGATCAGAATGGGAAGATCGCGGTAGCTCTGCACCCACTTGGCGTACATCGCGTAGATGATGGTCTCGGATGTCGGCCGAACGATCAGAGGCTCTTCGAGCTTCTTCCCACCACCGTGAGTGACAACCGCGGTCTCAGGCGCAAAGCCCTGAACGTGCTCGGCTTCCTTGTGCAGGAATCCCTCGGGGATGAACAACGGAAAGTACGCGTTCTGGTGTCCGGTATCCTTGAACATCGTATCCAGCTGCTGCTGCATCCGCTCCCAGATCCCGTAGCCGTTGGGCCTGATGACCATGCAGCCGCGCACCGGCGAGTAATCGGCGAGCTCGGCGCGAAGGACTACTTCGTTGTACCAGGCGCTGAAGTCGGCGGCTCGTGTAGTGAGTTTTCTGTCGTCGGCCATTGCGGTGAACGAGATGCGGTGAACGAGATGCGTTGGGCGCTATAAGGAGCTTAGGAATTTCTCGAGATTCAGATTCTGCTCGGAACCATCCGCAAGTTTTTTCACAGTTACGTTCCCGTTGGCGAAATCTTCTCGATGCAGCAAAACTACTTTTTCTACTCCTGCAGTCGATGCAGCTTTGAGCTGTTTACCAAGTGCTTGCGCCTTAAGCGCGTACTCGACACTTCGGGATTTTGCGCGCAGCTTGCCTGCGACCTTCATGACTTCAGGTAGCATCGACTCATCGTCGGCGGCCACCCAGTACTCGGTGCCCAACGTCGGCGCCGGAAGCAGGTTTCTGGCGCGGAGAAGCTCCGTCAGCACGACATCGCCCATGCCAAATCCAAGCGCGGGTAAGTCGACGCCGCCGATGTTGGACAGCAAGTCATCGTACCGGCCGCCTCCGCAGATGGCGCGAAATTCACCCTTGGCGTCAAAGAGCTCGAATACAATGCCTGTATAGTAAGCGAGGCCGCGCACAATCGAGAGGTCAAAGTCGATCCATTCCCCGACGCCGAGGGCATCGACAAAGTTCATGTACTCCCGTAGGCGCGTGATCGACTCCATCACCGAGCGCGAATTTCTGAACTCGGCCGCCAGCGCGTTGAGATCGGTCGAATGTTCCAGCACCCGCTCGATAGCACGCGCTGCGTTCTTATCGGTGACCGCTTTGCTGACCTTCTCGCGCGTCACTTCGAGCGGCTCGCGTCCGAGTTTGTCGATCGCGGCGAACACCGCCGCCATCTCTGCAGGCTGCACTCCGACTTCCCGCAAAACGGCGGTCAACAGCCTGCGATCGGAAATGCGGGCGCGGACGTCGCTGGCATTTAAACCTGTAGCGCGCATGATTTCGACGGCGACGGCTAGCAGCTCAGCATCGGCGGCAACGGACGCCTCGCCGATGATGTCGACATTCAGCTGAAAGTGCTCGCGTAGCCTGCCCTTCTGCTGTCGCTCGTAGCGGAAGAGTTGGGGGACCGAGAACCAGCGGATCGGCTTGCGCATCGCGTTTGCTTTTGCGGCCACCATGCGGGCAAGCGTCGGCGTCATCTCAGGTCGCAATGCCACCTGGCGGTCGCCCTTGTCGGTGAAAGCGTAGAGCTGCCCGACGATTTCGTCGCCGCTTTTCTTCGTGTATAGATCCAGAGGTTCGAGTGGTGGTCCATCGTACTCGACGAACCCATACCGGCGCGCCACGTCACGCCACACCGAGGTGAGATAGTTCCGCGTGGCTAGTTGTTCGGGATAGAAGTCGCGAAATCCTGGTAACGCCCCCTGTGCCATTGAGGAAAGCTACGCGGCCACCGGAGACACCTGCAAGCGTGACATTACGTCACCCACAGTGTGAAAAGAGCCAGTGACGAGCAGAGTTCCACAGCGTTTTTGCGCGCGGGCTAGCGCGGCGTCGAGATCTGGCTCGAGGTCGGCCACAACGCCATGAGCCTTGGCGTACGCGTGAGCGTCGCTCGCGTTCCACCGCCGGTCAGACGGTGCGGATGGAGCATTGGTGATCACCATCTTGTCGATGACGGGCGCCAAGGCATCGATAATTCCCTTCCAGTCTTTATCGCCCAACACCGCGATCAGAGCACATCGTGGATGCGGGGGATCGATGACGATGATGTTGTCTGCGATTGTCTGCGCGCCGGCCGGGTTGTGCGCGACATCGAAGATGATCTTGTCACGGCGTTGAAAGCGTCCGGGGAGAAACACCTTCGCCAGAGCGAGGGTGAGCTCCTCCAGAGATGGCAGATAGCGGCCGCCAAGAGAGCCCACTGTTGCGATCGCCGTCGCGGTATTGCGCGCCTGATACTCGCCGATCAATGGCGTCGTCACCGCGGCGCTTTGATGGCCAAGCCGCAGACGAAAGGAGGTGCCGAGCGCGGTAACGGCGACTTCGTCCGCCGAGTAATCGCGATCCACGATCGAGATCGGGCCTGCCTTTGCGTCGGCGGCGCATTGAGCCAGAAAATCGCGGATGTGCGGATCGCTCTCGCCAATCACCGCAGGAGTCTGCGCCTTGAAGATTCCTGCTTTCTCGCGCGCGATCTGTTCGAGGGTTGAGCCAAGGAGGTCGGTGTGATCGAGACCGATCGATGTCACCGTCGCGACTTTAGGCAGTAGCACGTTGGTCGAATCGAGTCGGCCGCCGAGTCCGGTTTCGATGACAGCGATGTCGACATTCTGGCGGGCGAGCCAGTCGAAGGCCATCGCGGTAGTGACCTCGAAGAACGTCGCGCCCAGTTCTTCCGCGGTCCCGATCCAGCGCTCCAGAAATGCAAGTACGTCCGCTTCCGAGATCGGCTTGCCATCGGCGGTAATTCGCTCGCGGAAATCGATCAGGTGCGGCGAAGTGTAGCGGCCAACGCGCAGGCCCTGCCACCGCAGTAGGGCCTCGCACGTCGCCACGACGCTGCCCTTCCCGTTGGTGCCAGCAACGTGAATCGCGGTGAGTTTCTTGTGGGGCGAGCCGAGCCGGGTGAGAAGCTCGTTGGTGCGCTCGAGTCCTGGTTTGATTCCGCCGGTGGTGCGGGCGAAGAGAGATTCAATCGCCGCGCGGTACGTCGTCAGGAGGTCGTCCACCCTGCCGCTGCCGGCTTGCCGGTCATGTGCCGCAGCAGTTGCCCGACCGTTCGTTTGAGCTCGGCGCGTGCGACGACGGAATCGACGATCCCGTGCTCGAGCAGGAACTCGGCGGTCTGAAAACCCTCAGGCAGCTCCTGTCCGATGGTTTGCTTGATAACGCGCGGGCCGGCGAATCCGATAACCGCGCCAGGCTCGGCGAGGATCGCATCGCCGAGCATCGAGTAGCTCGCGCTGACACCACCGGTAGTCGGATTGGTGAGAATCGATACGTAGGGAATGCGCCGCTCGGCGAGCTGCGAAAGAATCGCCGCCGCTTTGGCCATTTGCATCAAAGACAGAACGCCTTCCTGCATCCGTGCGCCGCCGGAAGCGCTGATGACGATCAGCGGATACTTGCGCTCAATCGCGAGCTGCCCGAGTCGCGCCAGCTTCTCGCCGACGACAGAACCCATCGATCCGCCCATGAAGGCGAAGTCCATCACCGCGAGCCCAACCGGCATTCCGTCCAGCTGACCGGTGAACGTGAGAATCGCGTCACCTTCGCCGGCATTGGTTGTCGACTTCTTCAGCCGCGACGGATAGTCGGGAAAGCCCAGCGGATCGGCTGACCGAATCTCGATCTCGGTCTCCTCGATCGTTCCATCGTCGAGCAGCAGATTGGCATACTCGGTTGCGCGGATGCGCCGATGATGCCCGCACTGCATGCAGACGTTGAGATTCCGCACAAACTTCTCGCGCAAATCGGTATGGCCGCACTGATCGCATTTCTCCCAGGCATCGGGAGGAATTTCGAGCTTCTCGTGACGGGGAAGCCGGGGCTTCTTTTCCTTTCTAAACCAGGCCATTTGAGGAATCTAGACCTTAAGTCAAGGAAGGACAAACTGAAAACTACCAGCTGGCGGCTGGCGGCTTTCGGCCCGCGGCTCCGAGCTTTGGTGGGAGTTGAAACGATGAGATGCCTTCTTAAGGCATGTGCCACTCTGCACCATGCAGGATTTCAAGAAGCTGCGTGTGTGGCGCAAAGCGCTGGCGCTCGCTTTGAATATCGATCGTCTTGTTGCGGGAATAACGGCGAAGCGGTACAGCGCACTCAAGAATCAAATCTTTAGGGCGGCGTCCTCCATACCGGCAAACATTGCGGAAGGACGGAGAAAACAATCCGACCGAGACTTTGCAAAATTCCTTGGGATTGCGGCCGGCTCGAGCTCGGAGCTGGAATCGCACCTTATCTTCGCGCGCGAAGCAAAGATTATCGGCGAGCGAGAATTTATCGCACTGGTCGGACAAACTATCGAGGTGAGGAAGATGCTGTTCGCGCTGATCAGACGCCTTACAGACGACAACTAGCTCGGCGCCGCCAGCAGAAAGCCGCCAGCAGCCAGCTGGTCGTTTTCAGTTGTCGTTCAGCGATAAAGGGAGACTGCCGAACCTCTCCCCTCTCCCGAGATCCTCATTAAAATCCCGACTGCCAGCCACGACGCCAACATGAACGACCCGCCGTAACTAAAGAACGGCAACGGGATTCCGGTGATCGGCATCAAGTTCAGCGTCATTCCGACATTGACCAGCACGTGGACGAACCAGCCGGACATCAAACCGAAGGCGACCAGGCTGCTGTAGGAATCGTTTGCGCGCTCGGCGACCTGGGTGATGCGGAGGAAGAGCCAAAGGAAGAGCGCCAGCGCGATGGTGACGCCGATGAAACCGAGCTCTTCGCCGACGACAGAGAAAATGAAATCGGTGTGCTGCTCGGGGAGGAAGGCCAATCGCTTCTGGGTTCCCATCGTGAAACCCTGGCCGAGTATTCCGCCCGATCCGATTGCCACTTTCGACTGAATGACGTGGTAGCCAGTTCCGCGAACGTCAGCGGTCGGATCGAGGAAGGTCTTGAGTCGCGCCTGCTGATACGGTGCCAGTTTCTCCCACATGATCGGCGCGATGACGCCCGTCGCGACGTTGAGCACCATCAGCACGATGCCCTCGATCAGATACGGGCGATACCACAGCACGAGTGCGAGCAGGATGAAGAACCACGCGCCCCACAGACCCACACTGAACGACAAAATCAGACTGATCGCCGGACTCGCGACGAGGATCAGAAGCGGCCAGGACACTCCTGACCAATACAGCATCGCAAAGAAAATTCCGATGAACACGATGCCGGTCCCGAGGTCCGGCTGCAGCATGATGATCATCCATGGAATGCCAACGACGAGCGCGGGCTTCCAGAGATCGAGCAGCGACTTCGGCGCTTCGCGCTGATTGGCCAGGACCTTTGCCAACATCAGCACCACCGTCACCTTCGCGATTTCCGACGGCTGACCGATGCGATGGCTGCCGATCGCCAGCCAGCTCTTGGTGCTGGCAGCAGTGCCGGCTCCCTTCCCGATAACGAGGGTCAGTCCGAGCAGGAAGACGGAGAATAGGTAAAGTGGAGTCGTGACCCACTCGATGAAACGCACCGACGAGTGACCGACAGCGTAAGCGAAGCCTAGACCAATGAGGAGCCACAGTGCCTGCGACTTGTACGCGGTTGCGACCGCGGTCGGCGTGTCAGTCTGCCCCGCCGAGTAAACCATCGCAATTCCAAACAGCGAAAGCGCGCCGGCGGCAGCCAGCAATTTGTAATCGGAAACGATCGGGCGGCTCATTAGCCTTCGTCCATCGTCGCCTGAATCGGCGCGACCTTCAAATAGTGCGAGATGATGGCAGACGCGATGTGTGCGGCGCGCGAGCCGTGCAATCCGAACTCGAGCAGTACTGCGACGACGATCTTGGGATTGTCCGCGGGCGCAAATCCGACGAACCAGCCGTGGTCGGGCCCGCCGGTGTTCTGCGCTGTTCCGGTTTTTCCTGCGAGCACCGCTTTCTCACCGGTCGCCGTAGTTCCAGTCAGCGCCGACGCGGCCGCCGTACCGCCGGCTTCGGTTACCGCCTTGAGACCTTCGAGCAGTACGGCCTGAATCTCCGGAGACACCGTGTATACCTGTTTACGCTGCGGAACGAGGTGCGCTATTTCCGGACGCGCGGCCTTTCCACCAGTCGCCAGTGCGGTGTAGAGCTTGGCCATGTTGACGACAGTCTGCGAATTCGCGCCCTGACCGATCGCAAGGTTCAGAGTTTCAGCGTTGCTCCAGTTCCGCGGACCGAACTTCTTGTTGTAATAGTCGATCGCGTAGGGCCAGTAGGGCTGGTTCTCCTCGGGGAGATCGATTCCCGAACGATCGCGCATCGTGAGATTGATGCCGCCCGCGATGAGTTTGGTCAAACCGATCTTGAGACCGAGCTGATAGAAGTAGACGTCGCACGAGTGTTTGATCGCGCCTTCGAGATCGAGCGATCCGTGACCACGCTTGTCCCAGCAACGGAAGTAGCGGCTGCCGTACTGATAACCGCCGCTGCACGGCACCGGCATGTGATCCTTCGGGGAAACCGCTCCGGTTTCCAGTCCGATGATGCTCGTCGCCAATTTGAACGTCGACCCGGGCGGATAACGGCCCTGAATTGTCTTGTTGACGAGGGGACGTCGCTTGTCCTCGAGCAGCTGCTTGTAGTAGTCGACCGGAATGCCGCCGGTGAACTTGTTTGGATCCCAGCTCGGCGCGCTGTAGATGGCCAACACTTCGCCCGTTGTTGGATCGATCGCGACAGCTCCGCCCTGAAGCGAATCTGCAAAAATTCCTGAAGTGAATTTCTGCAGATCGAGATCGATGTTGGTGTACAACGGTGGAGCTCCGACCGGATCGAGATCCGGCCGCGGACCTTCGCCACGCACCGGTCGGCCACGCGCGTCGACTTCGTCGAACCGCACGCCTTCGCGACCGTGCAGAATCTTCTCGTACTGTTTCTCGAGCCCGGCTTTGCCGATTTCCTGACCCGGCTTGTAGTCCGCGTACTTCGGATCGTTCAGCTCATTTTCGGTGATTTCGCCGGTGTAACCGACGAACGTCGCCACGACTGGTCCATCGGGATAGTAGCGCTTGGGTACCGACTGAATGATCAGGCGCGGGAAATCGAGCCGGTGCTCTTCGAGCACCGAGACGATGTCGATTGATGCGTCGGGCAGAATCACCGTCGGACGCGTTGGTGCGCGGCGATAACGGCGAACGGCGAGATTGATATCGTTCTGTGTCAGCTGCAGCGTCGGCTGCAGCTGCGCGAGGGCGCCGCGCAGACTGTCGACATTCGGGGCGGTGATCGACACCGAGTACGCTGGCAGGTTCTCGGCGATTACTTCGCCGTGGCGGTCGTAGATGATGCCGCGCGGCGCTGGCAGCGGGATCGGACGCAGGCGATTCTCCTGCGACTGCAGGACGTATTGCTTGTGCTGTAGAACCTGCGTCTTGAAGAACGCGCCAATCAAAACGAGAAACATCACACCGAGAAACAGCACGCTCCAGCGCGCTCTCCGTGCAACGTCGTTCGGGTGAAAGCTCATGCGGGGGTCGGCTCCAACAACGGTCGCATCAGGAACAATAGCAAGACGCCGACCGCCGCAGTTACCGCGGCAGAAAGCGGCGACCAGAGCAGAAGCTGCTGCAACAGCTCGACTCCTTTGACTCGCTGCTCACCCACGAAATACAGAATGTCAAACACCCACTTCCCGAGAAAGAAGAAGAAAGCGTTGAGCACCAGGTTGTCTGCGAAGAAGACTGCCTTCAGGTAGGAAGCACCAAAGCCCACGATCGTCATCGCAATCGCACCCGCACCGAGGGCGTCCGGCGCGAGGGAGTCCGAGATCAGACCGAGCAGAAACCCGATGATCGCGGCTGTCGCCGGCCTTACACGAACCGCCGCGAGGAGCAGCGCCAGGATCAGGAAGTCCATGGGCGCGCGCCAACCGAGCAGCGGGCGGAGCGTGTAGTGGAGAACGACGAAGATGAGGAAGGTGATGATCGCGCGAATCGCTCCGCCGACGTTCATCGCGTTCCTCCGGGTCGTCTCGGAACCGTGTCAGTGCGCGCCGAATCCCTCCGTATGGAATCGGGACGTGTGATGTTGGTGTCAGTTCTCCGCGCCGCCGCGATACTGTCCGCGCGTCGCGCTGCGGCTCGCCTCTCCGCCGCACGAGCCGCTGCAGCTTTTGCCGCGTCGGCCTGCGCTGTGGAATCAGTGGTTGCGCCGAGTGGCGCCGCGCCGTTAGCACGTGCCGCCGAGTCCAGCACTGCACGACGAGCTGCTGCCTCGGCTAGTGCGGCCGCCTTGGCAGCAGAATCACCGGAGACGACGATTCTTTGCGCGGCAGCGTCTACCTGCGCCGGGGTTTCCCACACACCATCTACGCCTTTGGCCAAACGATCTCGGCGAAGAATCATCACCTGATAGACATCCGCCGGATTGACTGCCGGACGTAGCAGATAAGTCCGTGCCCAGCCTTCGCTGGTTTTGATTTCCTGAAGGATGGTCCCAATTGGAATTCCGCGGGGCCATACACCGCCCCATCCAGAGCTGACGATCATTTGTCCGGGTTTGAGAGTCGCACGGAACGGCACGCCGCGGAGCTCGATCAGATAGCCACCGGTCGCGCCGGTGAGATGCGCTTGCGCGATTCCGAACGCGGTGCCGTCGGGTGACATTGAGCTGACGCGAAAGTCCGGGTGAGTCCACAGCATCGCGTGACTCATCGTCGGATCAACCTGATCGACGATGCCGACCAGTCCCTCGGGCGCTATCACCGGGCTATAACGCGAAACTCCCGCGCGCGACCCTGCGCTTAGTATGACAGTCGTCTCGTCACGTACACCGCGGCCGTGGAGCGCCTCGGCGGGGATAAAGCCCCATTTAAGGCGGGAGCCGATACCAATCAGCTTTCTGAGGCGATCGTTCTCGCCCTCGAGGGAGCCCGCCTTCATCGCGTTGAGCGAAAGGCTATCGAGGTATTGTTGTTTGGCGTCGGCGCTGAGCAGCGATTGACGTCCTCGCTCAGCGCTCTCCTGGAGCATCACCAGCGGTGCGAGGAAGCTCCGTCGCATTCCGGTGGCAACCGGCTCGCGCATTGTATCTGGAAGCGCGCGCGCAGCGAATGAAAGGACAACACAAATTCCCAGTACTATCAGGTCGAACCGGGTGTTGCTGCGGAGCGTGCGCTGCACGACTTACCTCAAGTTGCTAGGACAGACCAGTATTTCGCCTCGTCATCAAGAATACGGCCTGTACCCCTCACAACACAGGTCAGCGGGTCTTCATCGACGTGAATCGGAAGTCCAGTCTCCTGCGAGAGCAGAACATCCAGGCCTCGTATGAGAGCACCGCCACCAGTCATCACGATCCCACGGTCGACGATGTCGGCCGCAAGCTCAGGCGGGGTGATCTCCAGCGCGCGCCTCACCGCATCGACGATCTGCTGAATCGGCTCCTGCACCGCATCGCGGATCTCCGACGAGTGCACGCGCACCGTCTTGGGAATACCAGATACAAGATCCCTGCCTTTGACGTCCATTTCCTTTTCGTCGCCGACAGGAGCGGCAGATCCGATCTGGATCTTGACCTGCTCCGCGGTCGATTCGCCGACGAGGAGGTTGTAGTTCTTCCGCATGAACTGCACGATCGCCATGTCCAGCTCGTCGCCACCGGTCCGGATCGAGGTGTCGCTGACGATGCCGGAAAGGGCGATGACCGCGATCTCGGTGGTTCCACCGCCGATATCGATCACCATGTTGCCGGTCGGGGTCTCAACCGGCAGACCGACGCCGATCGCCGCCGCCATCGGCTCGGCGACCATGAAGACTTCCTTGGCGCCGGCGCCCAGTGCGGAGTCGCGCACGGCGCGCTTCTCCACTTCGGTGATGCCGGAGGGCACGCAGACGATGACACGCGGCTTCACCTTGAAGACGTGGTTTTCGATGATCAGCGCCAGGAAGTAGCGCAGCATCTTCTCGGTGACGTCGAAGTCGGCGATGACGCCGTCCTTCATCGGGCGCACCGCGATAACGCCTTCCGGCGTACGGCCGAGCATGCGCTTCGCTTCGAGGCCAACGCCTTTGATTTTCTTGGTTTCGCGATCGAGGGCGACGACTGACGGCTCGTTCAGCACGATTCCTTCGCCCTTGACGTAGATCAATGTATTTGCGGTGCCGAGGTCGACGGCGATCGCGTTAGCCGGGAAGAGTGCGCCCGGTTTGAAGAATGGCCAGCGCATTAGTTCAAATATGAATCGGGTGGTGTAGACGGCAAGGCAAACGCCTCGGCGACAGCGGGATATGTCACTTTACCGTCTACGATGTTGAGCCCCTTTCGTAACGCAGCATTGTCCTTGAGCGCCTTCTTCCATCCCTTGTTGGCAAGCTGTATCGCGTAGGGGAAAGTCGCGTTGGTGAGGGCGAGCGTCGAAGTTCTCGGCACACCGCCCGGCATGTTGGCGACTCCATAGTGGATGATGCCATCCACGACGTAAGTGGGATTCTCGTGGGTGGTGGCGTGAATTGTCTCAACGCAGCCGCCCTGATCGATGGCCACGTCCACGATCACTGCCCCCGGTTGCATTGACTTGAGGTCGCCACGTCTAATGAGTTTCGGTGCGATTGCACCTGGAATGAGCACCGCACCGACAACGAGATCCGCGGTGGAGATCTGCTCCAGGATGTTATGACGATTGGAGTAGATGAGTGTGACGTTCGCCGGCATGACGTCGGAGAGATACCGCAGTCGTTCAAGGCTGAGGTCGAGCACGGTCACCTTGGCGCCGAGACCCGCCGCCATCTTCGCGGCGTTGATTCCCACAATACCGCCGCCGAGCACAACGACCTTACCAGGAGCCACACCCGGGACTCCGCCAAGGAGTACGCCGCGACCGCCATGGATTTTCTCGAGGTATTTGGCCCCCTCCTGCACCGCCATCCGGCCGGCTACTTCCGACATTGGGGTGAGAAGCGGCAGTTCTCGCGATGGTAATTCGACTGTTTCGTAGGCTATGCAGATCGCGCCGCTCTTGATGTGAGCGAGCGTCAGCTCCTTGTCGGCGGCAAAGTGGAAGTAGGTGAAGATCACCTGACCTTTCCGCATGCGCGGCCATTCCGGCTTGATCGGCTCCTTCACCTTCATGATCATGTCGGCTTCGCGCCAAACAGTATCCGCATCGGGTCCGATAGTCGCACCGACGGCTGTGTAAGCCGAGTCCGGGAAGCCGCTGCCTTCGCCGCCCCCTTTTTCGATCATTACGGAGTGGCCGGCGCTGACGAGCGCTTCCGCACCAGCCGGCACGAGCGCAACGCGGTTCTCGTTCGTTTTGATTTCTTTGGGAACGCCGATCTTCATGTGGTTCTCAGGTTCGTTCTATTGAGATTGAAGGCGGCGCGACATTCTACGCTGCAGCCAAAGGGCCGAGGCTGACGAGCGTTTGCCGCGCAGGTGCGTAATAGGTTTTGCAGACTGAGGCGCACGTATCCAGATCTATCGCGTCGATGAGCGTAAGAACTTCGTCGAGCGTCCGATATGGCTCGCCGTACAGCTCGACCCCGGCTGCGCGATACATCCGCGACGTGGGGCTTTCCAGAGACAGTGTAATCTGTCCTTTCAGCTGGCTTTTTCCAGCGGTCAGGTCTTCTTCGCTGAGGCCGGTCGCGGCCAGCTTTTCCATCTCGTCGTTGATTGCATCGACGGCAGCGCGCGCAGTCTCCGGCGCGGTTCCAACGTAGACGCCATGCATGCCGGTGTCTTCGTGAAATGACTGGAACGAGTAGACGGCGTACGCGAGCCCGAGCTCTTCGCGAATGCGCTGGAACAAGCGCGAGCTCATACCACCGCCAAACAGCAATCCGACCATGCTCATCGCATAGCGTCGCGGATCGCTATGAGGGAATGCCTCACTGCCGATCACGATGTGAGTCTGGGCGGTATCGCGCTCGAAATGCACGGCGCGTGGTACCTGCACGATTGGAGCCGGAGAAGAGAGCGGCGGCAGTCCGCCGGGAGCGACATCGCCCCAGCCTGTAGCCTCTAGTGTATCGATCAGCGTGTCGTGCTCGACGTTGCCGGCTGCCGCGACGACGATCTGCTCCGGATGATAGGCACGCTGATGCAACGCCCGCAGATCGTCGGCGCTCAGTGCGCCAACCGTTTCACGCGTGCCGAGGATCGAAAACCCGTAAGGATGTTTTCCCCACAGCTGCGCGTTGTGCAGCTCGAAGACCAGATCGTCCGGAGTGTCGTCGACGGTGTTGATCTCTTCGAGCACGACCTTTCGCTCGAGCGAAAGGTCGGACGAGCGCAGCAGCGGACGAAAAATCAGATCCGCGATTACATCGGCAGCTTGGGGCAAGTGCTCATCGAGCACTTTAGCCTGGTAGGCAGTGTGCTCGCGCGCGGTGTAGGCATCGAGCGAGCCACCGAGGATTTCCAGCGCGAGCGCGAGCTCCTTTGCGCTGCGACGGGGTGTGCCCTTGAACACCATGTGCTCGAGCATGTGCGAAACGCCCATCTTCTCCGGTGCTTCGTGGAGCGATGCGGCGCGGACCCATGCCCCGAAAGCGACCGACCGTACTCCCGGCATGTGTTCCGAGAGTACGGTCAGCCCGTTCGGTAGAACGGTGCGGCGCAGGTCAGAGCCTGCGGCCTGCGCGGCGAGCGTCACTCGCGCGAACGACCCCCGCCTCCGCCGCCGTTGCGGCCACGTCCGCCGCGTCCGCGACGCGGTCTGTCGCCGCGATCGCTACGCTCTGAACGGTCACTCTGCTCCTCGCCTTCGCTGGCTTCGCTGCCAGACTCGGCGCCAACCGCTGCGAGTGCGGGTGCCTCACCGCTCCCCTCTTCCCGCCTCCCGCTTCCCGCTTCCCCCTCGGGCTTGGGCGTCAATGCCTTCATCGACAGACGCAGGCGTCCGCGCTCATCGCGATCGAGCAGCTTCACGCGCACGCGATCGCCCTTCTTGACGACGTCTTCCGTCTTCTCGGTGCGACCGTGCTTGAGCTCGGAAATGTGGACCAGCCCCTCGGTGCCGGGCATGATCTCGACAAAGGCGCCGAACGCGGTAGTGCTCTTGACGTTTCCTTCGTAGGTCTCGCCGATCACCGGCTCCGCGGTAAGCGCCTGGATCATTTGCCGTGCTCTCTCCATCGCCTCGCCGCCGACGGCAGCGATCGTGACCAGGCCGGTATCTTCGACACTGATCTCGGCGCCGGTCTCTTCCTGGATCCCGCGGATCGTCTTGCCCTTCGGTCCGATGAGATCGCCGATCTTCTCGGGATTGATCGTCATCGTCACGATGCGAGGCGCGTACTGCGACAGGTCGGAACGCGGTTCCGGAAGTGCCTTCGCCATTTCGCCAAGGATGTGACGCCTGCCCTCGTTCGCCTGAGCGAGCGCTTCCTTGACGATCTGGAAGTCGAGGCCTTCGATCTTGATGTCCATCTGGATCGAAGTGATTCCGTTCTCGGTACCCGCGACCTTGAAGTCCATGTCGCCCAGGTGATCCTCGGTGCCAAGGATGTCGGTGAGAATCGCGTACTTGCTGCCTTCCTTGATCAAGCCCATCGCCACGCCGGCAACTGCCGAACGGAGCGGAACACCGGCATCGAACAGGGAGAGAGAGCCGCCGCATACTGATGCCATCGACGACGAGCCGTTCGACTCGAGAATGTCGGAGACGATGCGGATGGTGTAGGGGAAATCTTCAAACGCCGGCAGCACGCCCTGCAGCGCACGCTCGGCGAGGTTGCCGTGGCCAATCTCGCGACGGCTCGTGCCGCGCATGGGGCGAACTTCACCGGTCGAGAACGGCGGGAAGTTGTAGTGGAGCATGAAGGTCTTGGTCGTCTCGCCAGCTTCATCGATCGAATCGAGACGCTGCACATCGTTGGCAGTGCCAAGCGTGGCAGCGACGAGAGCCTGAGTTTGACCGCGAGTGAACAGGGCGGAGCCGTGCGCGCGCGGCAGAACCTGGGTGTCGATCGTGATCGGGCGGACTTCCTTGGTGCCACGGCCATCGACGCGCTTGCCGGTATCCAGAACCTGCGATCGGAGCGCGTGGTACTCGACGTCTCCAACCAAACCTGAGATGTCTTTCGAGTTGTCAGGGAATTCCGCGACTAGCTGCTCGATCGCGGCTTTCTTCACCGCTTCGACTGCTTCGATCCGCGAGTGCTTCTCCTGCTGATTGATCGCTTCGGTGATCTTGCCTTTGGTCAGCTCGTCGACGCGGAGCTTGACGGCATCCGGAGTGGCTGCCCTGGTCCACTTCATCTTCTCGGCGCGACCTTGGCCGAGCATCTCTTCCTGGATCGCAATCAGCTCGCGGATACCGCGCTGTCCGACCGAGAGTGCTTCGAGCATGTCGGCTTCGGTGACTTCGAGCGCTCCGCCCTCGACCATCATGATCGAATCTTTCGACGCGGCAAGAACGACGTCCATGTCGCTGTAGGGGAGCTGCTGGAACGTCGGATTGAGAATCCACTTCTCCTGCACGCGGCCGACGCGTGCGGCGGCGATCGGTCCCATGAAGGGAATCTTCGAGGAGTTGATCGCGTATGAAGCGGCGAGCAGTCCGAGCACGTCGGCGTCGTTTTCCTGATCAGCCGAGATGACGTAGATGAAGACCTGGACTTCGTTCTTGAATCCTTCGGGGAAGAGCGGGCGAATCGAACGGTCGATGATTCGTGCTTTTAGGATTTCCGAGTCGTGGGGACGCCCCTCTCTCTTGATGAAGCCGCCCGGAATCTTGCCGGCGGCGTAGGCTTTGTCACGGTACTCGACGAGGAGTGGGAAGAAATCGAGCGGGCTTTCTTTTTCGCTGACTGTTACTGCCGCGAGAACCATTGTCTCGCCGAACTGTACGAGGGCGGACCCGGCCGCCTGCTTCGCCATGCGCCCGGTTTCAATCACGAGGCGTCTTCCGGCGAACGTTCTTTCGATGCGTTGCATGTTTGTTTTTTTGTCTTTGTTAACAAAACCGCGCGGACGTATGCCGCGCGGTCAGATCAAAGAGCCAGATTAGTACCGCAGTCCAAGATCGGCGATGATCTTTCGATAACCTTCGACGTTCGTCTGCCTCAGATAGTCGAGGAGACGACGTCTCTTGCCGACCATCTTGAGCAGCCCGCGACGGCTATGATGGTCCTTCGCGTGGGTGCGGAAGTGGTCGGTGAGGTAGTTGATTCGCTCGGTGAGAAGGGCGACCTGCACTTCGGTCGATCCGCTGTCGGTGTTGTGCTTGCGGTACTTCTCTACGGTCGGAGTTTTCTCGAATGCCATTTGGAATGCTCTGGCGCCGGACCCTTTTCCGGCGGGACACTGGTTCTTAAATCGCTGTAGCCCCATAACTTAACCGCAGACCCGCCCTAATGGAAGCGGGACCCTCCAGCAGTTCCGAAATGCGGACTTGAGCGTCTAAAAGGCGACCTCACTGGAGACCGAAGTGTTTTTGAAAGCCGCCGCCTTTGTCACCCTGCTGGTACTCGGGCCCGCGAAGCACGCGACAGTTTTGCTGGATGGTACCGCTCAACCATGCGCTGATGTGAAAGAGTCGACGTCGGGAATTCCGCGCGTCCACGTCTACGCATTCAACGCAGCAAAGATCCCGACGATTCGTCAGTCGCTGAATGTGCTCGACAGTCTCGACTGGGACAGCGGAGACCCTGACGCGATGCGGGCGTCGGTCGTTGAGTACAACCGCCTGATCGCTCGCGTGCAAAAAGCGAAGGCGATCGGCTACGCCATGAGCGATGGCAACGGCAATTTCGAGATCAACGTCCAGCCAACGGATTCGGTACTGGTGTTCGGCGAGGCGAGGATGCCGGGCGAGCCGTTTTATTACTCGAGCAAAGTGGTGCCGGCGATGGATAAGGAGGAGGTGCGCGTGATCCTTCTTATGTGCAGTCAACAGCTGCTCTAACTGATTAAAAGCAAACTGCCTGCTGGCGGCTGGCGGCCTTCGGCCGGCTGCCGGCGGCGGTCGCGAACTTACTGCGGGCTCCAGCTCGCCTGCGGTGTGAATAGGCCGTCGCGGAAGCCGATTTTGTGGGCGAGATACAGGCCGAAGACAAGGCTTACTGCGCCAGAGGCAATGCGCAGGGAGCGTTGGAAGTTCGGAAGGTGCGCGGCAGCGAGCAGTGAGGGAAAAGCGATCGTCAGCGTGATGAGCGCCATGCCGGCGATCGTGCCGATTCCAAAAGTCAGCAAATAGATCGCGGCCCAACGTGGGTCGTCGATCAACGGCACGATCAAGAGCGCCGCCCCCGCCGAGCCCGCGAGACCGTGAACGACACCGACCAGGAACGGGCGGGTCGCGCTGATGTTCGAGGTTCTCGCGCGGACGTTGAACAGGTTCAACAATCCGAGCACGATCAGCATGATCGCCACGCAGAGCTCGAGCGAGAGCCCGAGGCGTGCATTCATCGCGACCTTGAATCCAATGATGGCGCCGCCGACCACCAGCAGCGTGATCGTATGGCCGATTCCCCACACCGCTCCAATTCCCGCGGCTTTGCCCACCGAGCGCTCACGCGTGACGATCGTTGTGACCGCGACGATGTGATCCGGATCGGTTGCGTGACGCATGCCGAGCAGCAGGCTGGTGATGAACGTGAGAAGGAGACTCATCGAGCCCAGCTGGGTCTGGAAGACAAAGAATCCAGTGTCACTTTACGATCATTCACGGAGACTGTCGCGTGGATCCACAAACTTTTCGCGCGACCGGAGCGATACACGAACTCGGCATGGTTCGCGTCAAGCCACCTCGCACCGTTGTAATCGAGCTCGTCGCTGGTATGTGAAGGCTCCGGGGCCGTCTTAACAACGAGCGCGTTGTCTGACCATCTCCTAACGATACCGAAGTTTTGCGCGACGCCGTCGTAGCCCCCTATGTATGCGACATGGCGTGCGTCGGGACTGACCGATGCATACTGCGACCCGACTTCGATCTCGACAGGCAGCGCACACTCGGTGAGCGCGCGAGTAAGTGGGTCGTAAACCCTGGCATCGTCCGGCAGGTTACCGTTCCCGTCATAACCTATGAGATGGACTTTGCCGGCCGCGCTTACACCCGGCGGTGTCGCGACACGAACGCCGGCGATGGTGTCTCTCGAGGTCGCTCCCTGCACTTCGACTCTGAAAAGAAGTATTCCGATGTCGCCTGGCTCTCCGGCCCACGCGGAATCGACTAGCCGGACGCGAATATCGCTTCGGGTGCGGGACGAATCAGCGATCGATGGGTCGACCGCTGCGCACGCGAAAGTCTTTGCTTTGTCGTTCGAGTCACTCGGGACACTTGAGCCCTGGCGTGCCGAATCCGCCGTCGCGACACGACTAGACTGAATCGCAGTTGCACCGACACGCGATGTGTCGTGCTCCGCATGCGTCCTATCTATGCATGCGCAACTGGCCGCCACCAAGCCGAGAGCAATCCGCCGACCCTTCAACTGTCGGCATCCGTTTTGGTTGTAACGGCCTGGGCGCGACCATCGTGCAAAATCAATTCAAACTTTAGATGGGGAGCGAATTGATTCACAGATGTCAGCGGCTGACCGGTATGATCTCGTGCGACCGCGTAGCCCCGACTCAAGACTGCGAGTGGACTCAGCGCGTTCAGGCGGGCCGCAAATGCGGCGAGCTCCGCGCGGCGTTGTTGAATTCGGTGAGAGGTGAGTCGCGCCAGCATCGCCGGCATTCTGCCTAGCTCCCCGCGCTCGCGACGAACTCGATTGCTCAACGCCGCTGCCAGGTCGCGCCGCGACAGGACCAGCGCTTGTCTCACGTCGTCCCCCGAAGCACAAGCGGCGGAGGCGGCCGCCGATGGCGTCGGCGCTCGCAGATCGGCGACGGCGTCGCAGATCGTCATATCCACTTCGTGACCGACTGCCGATATCACGGGAATCGGCGAAGCCGCGACTGCACGCGCGACGCGCTCGTCGTTGAATGCCCACAGATCGTCCTTGCTGCCACCGCCGCGTCCGACGATGAGCACGTCCGCTTTCGCCCACCGGCCAATTCTCTTGATCGCCGCCGCAATCTCGCTGGCGGCGGTGTCTCCCTGAACCTGCGCCGGACAGACGACGACGCGGACGCCGATGCTGCGCTTGCGCAGGACGGCGACGATATCGCGCAGCGCTGCACCATCGGCGCTTGTCACCACGGCGACACAGCGTGGATATCGTGGCAGGGCACGTTTGCGACCAGGCTCGAGCAAGCCTTCTTTCCGCAGCTTGCCGAGCGTGATCTCCATCGCCTTCCGCCAGAGGCCGTCGCCCTCGGCGTCGATGCGTGAGACCTTGAGCTGCAAATCGCCGCGCGCCGCGTAGACAGTTAGCTGGCCGAGTACCACGACCTGCATACCATCATCCGGCGAGGCTGGAATTCGATACTGATCGCCGAGCCATACGACGCAGCGAAGCTGCGACGCACCGTCGCGCAGGCAGAAATACCAGTGGCCATTGCGGTGCTTCTTGAAGTCGCTGACTTCGCCACGGACCCACACTCTCCGGAAACGAGCCTCTACGACGTCCTTGGCGTCCATCGTCAGGTCGGCGACCGAGATTGGATGGGACGCCGATCCAATTGTCGCGACTTCGCTGCGCTCGCGGCGCGGTGGCGTCGGCTCGAACAAATCGAACGGCAATTGCTTCATCGCGAAGCCATCTCGGCTGCGCGAACGGTGTTCAGCATCAGCATCGCGATTGTCATTGGGCCGACTCCGCCAGGCACCGGCGTGATCTTGGACGCGACTTCACGCACACCCTCGAAATCCACGTCGCCTCTCAAACGCGTGCCCGACTTTGCAGAGGCGTCGGCAACTCGATTTGTACCGACGTCGATCACCACAGCGCCGGGCTTCACCATCTCGCGAGTAATCATCCCTGCCCTGCCGGCGGCGACGATCAGAATGTCCGCCTCGCGAGTGTGCGCGGCGAGATCAGCGGTGTGCCGATGACAGACGGTCACCGTGCAATTGGCATTTTCGTTGTCCTGCATCATGAGCGCGGCCATTGGCTTCCCAACGATGTTGCTGCGACCAACGATGACGCAATTCCGGCCAGCAGTCGTCACCGCCGACTCGCGAAGCATCACCTGGACTCCGGCCGGTGTGCAAGGAATGAAACCGTCCTTCTCACCGATCAGCATCTTTCCGACGTTCACCGGATGAAATCCGTCCACGTCCTTGTACGGATCGATGCGGCGAATGACAGCATCAGGATCGATGTGCTTCGGCAGCGGCATCTGCACCAGAATGCCGTGAATCTTCGGATCCGCATTCAACTGATCGACGCGGCGGAGCAGCTCGTCCTGCGAGATCTCGACCGGCAATCGAAGGTTGAGGCTGTACATGCCGGCTTCTTCCGCGGCCTTCGACTTGGAGCTGGTGTAGACGACGCTCGCGGGATCCTCCCCAACGAGCACGACTGCGAGCCCCGGCTTTATTCCCCGCTCGGCGAGTTTTCTCGCGCGCGCCGCCGCTTCTGCGCGAACCTTCTGGCCGATCGCGCGTCCATCGATCAACTCAGCGGGCAAAGTCCACTGCTCTCGTTTCCCTGATCAGCACGACTTTGATCTGCCCAGGATACTGCAGCTCGGCTTCGATGCGACGCGCGATTTCTTCGGTCAGCGAGGTCATGCGCGGATCGTCGATTTCTTCCGGCGTGACGATCACGCGGATCTCACGACCCGCCTGGATGGCGAAGACCTTTTCGATTCCGCGATAGCTGGAGGCGATTTTCTCGAGACCCTCGAGTCGCTTAACGTAAGTCTCGAACGCTTCGCGTCGCGCGCCGGGACGCGCACCCGAAATCGCGTCGGCAGCCTGGACAAGCACCGAGATTTCGCTCTCGTGCGGCACATCGTCGTGGTGCGCAGCGATGCAGTTCACGACCAACGGATTCTCGCCGTAGCGCGTGGCGACTTCGACACCAAGCTGAACGTGGGTGCCTTCATGCTCGTGAGTAAGAACCTTGCCGATGTCGTGCAACAGCGCGCCACGACGCGCAAGGTTGACGTCGAGTGCGAGCTCGGCGGCCATGATGCCCGCGAGCCACGCCACTTCCTTCGAATGATTGAGAATGTTCTGGCCGTAGCTGGTGCGCCAACGCATGCGCCCAATCAGCTTGATCAGCTCGGGATGAAGGCCGTGGACTCCGCTCTCGTAAGCGGCTTGCTCTCCTGTCTCGACGATCGATGTATCGACTTCCTGACGCGACTTGTTGACGACTTCTTCGATCCGGCCGGGATGGATACGGCCGTCGGCGACCAGCTTCTCCAGTGACAGGCGCGCGATCTCGCGGCGCACGGGATCGAAGCAGGAGACGACGACGGTGTCGGGCGTATCGTCGATGATGACATCGACGCCCGTCGCGAGCTCGAACGCGCGAATGTTGCGGCCTTCTCGTCCGATGATTCTGCCCTTCATCTCATCGTTCGGCAGCGAGACGGCTGACACAGTCGCTTCGACGCTCTGTTCGGCGGCGATGCGCTGAATCGCCAGCGCGATGATCTTCTTCGCCTCGCGATCGGCATTGCGCTTGGCAGTCTCGCGGATCTCGCGGATCTTGTTGGCCGCGTCGGCCTGAGCTTCCTCTTCCATGCGGTGGATCAGCTCGTTCTTGGCGTCGCCGGCTGAGATGCCCGCGATTTGCTCGAGACGGCGGCGCTCTTCACCGAGAAGTTTTTCCAGCTCCTGCTGACGCTGCGCGACGGTCTGCTCGTGCGCAGCTACGGCTTCGGTGCGTCGATTGGTGTCGCGCTCGCGCTGCTCGAGAAGGTCGTATTTGCGATTGAGCTGGCCTTCGCGGTCGTCGACACGGCGTTCCTCACGCTCGACTTCCTCGCGACGGCCGCGGACCTCGGCCTCCCACTCTTCGCGGAGCTTGATCAGCTCTTCCTTGCCACTCAGTACCGCCGCTTTCCGTAAGCTTTCAGCCTCGCGCTCTGCTTCACCCACGATGCGCTTCGAGGTCTCTTCAGCAGTTGCTTTTGCCTGTTGCTGGCGATGCAATTCGCCGCGTCGGCCAACCCTGCTTCCAATAAAGAAAAAAACCGCACCGGCAACGATGAACAGAAGTGTGCCAGCTGCGGCGAACCAGGCAGTAGTCGTCATAGTCCAGATCTATGTTGGGCCCGCGGGATACCCACAGGCGGCCCCTTCGCGCCGGAAAGTCGTCGCGTCGTTGGACTCTAAGCTAGTGGTGTTTCGCGGGTTAGGCTACAAGGATCTCTCGCATCTCGGCGTACAGATCCGGGCGAGGAGGCTGGCATCCAGAATACCAAAGCCAGGAGCTACCAGCTTAGGCAGCTATTTAGCGCCGTGCTAAGGTTGGAAGCACGCTTTCATCCAGATCTGCGCGCCGAACAAATCAAAACCGAGCTGGGCGCTAAGCTGCTCCCTAAGCTGGGAGCTCCCGGCTTTTGTATTCTGGATGGTCGCTACGCGCTGCCAACTCGACCCAGCTAATCCTTCCTCTTGGCCGGCGGCAACCACGGCCTGATCTCCGCCCCAAGCCGCCTCATCGAAGCTGCGAGATCCTCTCCCCCCTCTCGGGCGTCGAACAACTCGTCGGTAATCGACAGGGCCGCCAGGATCGCCGCTTTCTGGGTTTCGACGATATTCCCCGCCCTCATCGTCTCCCGAATGATCTTGTCGACATGCTCCGCCACCGCGCGGGTGCGCTCGGGACTGGCATCGCTCCGAATCGAGTATTCGTCGCCGAGGATGCTGACTTTGACGACGTTCTTCTTTGAGCTCAACGGGCCGATGCTCCGTCGTGCTGTTGTCTGAGGAATCGGACCCGATCGATCATCTGCTGAGTGCGCGCGCGAGCAGCTTCGAGTCGCTTGCTGAGCCCGGCGTTCTCACGCTCGAGGTGCTGCATCCGTTCCGGTGAGACGACGCCCTTCACTCCGGTCTCGCCGAGTGACTTGAGCCTGGCCTCTGCCTGCAGAGCACGACGACGGAAGGATGCGAGCTCATCTCCGAGGTGTTTTACCAGCTGCTCCAGCTCCGCAAAGGCGGCTACTTCAGGACGTGCGCTGTCTGACACCCAGTTCTCCTTCAAGTGCTTTTACGATTTTCGCCGTGCGTTCCTGGACTTCTTTGTCCTTTAGTGTGCGCTCCGAGTCCCGGAAGGTCAACGCCCACGCGAGACTGCGCGAGCCTTCGGGAATTCCCTGACCGATGAACTCGTCGAACAAAGTGAGTGTCTCCAGCAGCTTGCCCGCTTCCTTGCGGATGACTCCTTCGATTTGCGCCGCCGTCACACTGGTCGCCGCGATCAGCGCCAGGTCTACCTGAGCTCTCGGCGTCGCGGGAATCGCTTCGTACTTGCGAACCTTGCCGGCGCTCTGCGGCAGCGCCTCGAGATTTATCTCGAATCCGAAGGCGGGATGCGCCCACACCGGCGCGTCGAGCGTAAGACGTCGCGCGGATCCAACACTCGTTCCATCGGCTTTCACGTCCCAGAGAGTCTCGCCGGTACCCGGCACCAACTCAATGCGCGCAGATGGATACGCGACCGACGCAGTGCGCTCGGCGAGGAACTTGATGTCCCAGTCGTCGTAACTGGGTTGAATCGCCTTGGTGAAATGGGTCGGCATCCGCTGACCCATGACAAGAGCGGCGACGTGCATCTCCTCGTGTGGCAGCGCGGCGAGCTTTGGTCCCGGCGCGGCAGCGTTGGTTCCCGAAGCGAAGAATGCAGTTCCAATCTCGAACAGCCTAACGTTGCCCTGCATGCGCGAGAGATTGTACTCGGCGCGACCGATCAGAGTCGTGAGAAGATCGCCGCGCAGATACGCTTCATCCTCCGCGAGCGGATTGGTGACGCGCACAGTGCCGCCTTTGTTCGATGCGACGAACGGCATCGGTCGGACCTCGTTCAGTCCCGCGCCGACCAGCGCTTCCTGCAAGCGTTCCGTGACAGCGACAAGCGGCGCATCGGGCACCGCGCTCGCACGGAACGGACGCAGCTCGGACGAGAACGTGTCGTAACCGCGCAACCGCGCGACTTCCTCGGTCAGATCGACGTCCGCTTTCACATCGTGACGCCAGCTCGGCGGTGTCACTTTGATGACTTCTTTGGCTTCCGGCGCGATCCTGAATCCGACGGAACGCAGATTCTTTTCGACTTCGCCGATCTCGACGCTCTCGCCCAGCAAGCGATTCACCCGAGCGAGCTTGAGCGAGACCGGTTGCGGTCGCTTCGGCAGCGGATACAAGTCGATCGGACTGCCTTGGGGAATCCCGCCGGCAACCGACAGAATCAATCGCACCGCGTAGTCGACCAGGCCCGGGATAGCTTCGACATCGACACCGCGCTCGAAGCGATAGCTCGCATCGGTAGTGAGATTGAGCCGCCGTCTAGTCGCGCGAGTGCGCGCGGGATCGAATGCGGCGACCTCGAGGAAGATTTCCGTGGTTTCGTCGGTGACTTCGCTGCCGTGCCCGCCGATAATTCCACCAATCGCCTGCGCGCGCTCGGCATCGCCGATCACGACTGCGCCCGGAGGAAGCGTGCGATCGACGCCATCGAGAGTCTTGATCAGCTCCTCGCCGCGCGTTTTGCGCACGACGATCGTATCACGCGCGAGCTTCTCGAGATCGAACGCGTGCATTGGCTGACCGAATCCGTGCAGCATGTAGTTGGTGACGTCTACCACGTTGTTGATCGACCGCAACCCGATCGACTGTAGCCTGCGCACCAGCCAATCCGGGCTCGGCGCCACCTTGAGTCCGGTGACGACAGCGCCGGCGTAACGCACGCACCCCTCAGTATCCTCGAGTCGGACGGTGACGTCGCCCACTTTGCCCGATGTCGCCTTCACAGTATGCGTGCGAATGACAAAGCTTTTCTCGCCCGCGATCTCGGGACGCGTGAGCGCTTCGCCCGTAGCAGCCGCGATCTCGCGCGCGAGCCCTTCGTGCGACAACAGGTCGGGACGATTCGGCAGGACGTCAATGACGAGCCGAGTGTCGCCGAGGGGCATCACTTCGAGCAGTCGCGTTCCCGGTTCAGCGCTCAGGGAGAGCGCCATGATTCCTTCGTGATCCTGGCCGAGGCCGAGCTCTCGCGCTGAGCAGAGCATCCCTTCCGAAGTTTCGCCGCGGATCTTGCGCTTCTCGATCTTGAGTCCGCCCGGGAGTGTTGAACCCACTGGGGCGAACGGGTACAGCGTGTCGGCACTGACGTTCTGCGCCCCACATACGACTTCCCGCAGAGTGCCACCGCCGGCGTCAACCTTGGTCAGCCAAAGATGATCCGAGTTCGGATGACGCTTCACCTCGACCACACGACCTACCACGACATCGCGCAAGTCGTCGCGCAACGAGACGACATCGTCGACGGTTGCGCACCGGGACGTCAGCAGATCGCGCAGCTCGGTCGGCGTCAGCTGGAACGGGACGAACGCTTTTAACCACTCGTACGAAGCGTTCATCGCGAGATCTGATAAAGGAACCGCACATCGGAGTCGTAGAGAATCCGAATGTCGGGGATGTCGTACCGCAGCATCGCGATGCGCGCAGGGCCCATCCCGAATGCCCAGCCAGTGTACTTGTCCGCGTCGAGACCGGCGGCGTTGATCACGGATGGATGCACCATGCCCGAGCCGAGTATCTCCATCCAGCCGGTGCCCTTGCAGCTGGCGCAACCGGAGCCGTGACAGAGCTGGCACTCGACGTCCATTTCTGCGGACGGCTCGGTGAACGGGAAGTAGCTGGGACGAAAACGCGTTTTGGTTTTGCCGAAGAAGCGATTGGCGAAATGCGTCAGCGTTGCCTTGAGATCGACGAAGCTGACGCCCTCGTCGATCGCCAGACCTTCGATCTGGGCGAACATCGGAGCGTGCGAAGCATCGAAGAAGTCACGGCGATACGCGTTTCCCGGACTAAGGATGCGAATCGGCGGCTTGTACTTCTGCATCGTGCGGATCTGCACCGGCGAAGTGTGCGTACGGAGCAGCACGCTTTCGCTCAGGTACAGCGTGTCGTGCAGATCGAGGGCTGGATGATCCGGCGGGAAATTGAGCGCCGTGAAGTTGTACCACTCGGTCTCAGCTTCGGGGCCCATCGCGATGGTGAAGCCGAGCTCGCGGAAAATGTCTTCAATTTCCTCGATGACGAGCGTGACCGGATGCTTCGAGCCGAGCCATTGGCGACGGGCGGGCATCGTGAGATCGACGCTCTTCTTCGACGAGCTCGCCGCGTCCAGCTGTCGCCGGCGTTCATCGAGCGCAGCCTCCAGCTTCTGCTTGACGGCGTTGATCAGTGATCCACCTTCGCGCAGATCGGCCGGCGACAGCGACGGCAGCTGCTTGAACAGCTCCGGCAGGCGGCCCGACTTTCTGCCGAGCAGCGTGGTGCGCGCTTCCTCGAGCAGAGTCGTCGTCGTGGCGGCGTCAATCAGCTTCTCGCCGTCAGTAGCAATCGCAGTGACTTGTTGCTGGAATTCAGAAAGAGTCACGTAGAGTCAGCGTACGGGTGAGCGCGGCTGCGGAAAAACAAAAGGACTCTACCGCGCGGTTTTCAGATTAGCGCCGGTAGAGTCCTTTTTGAATCCTTGCGAGAAGTTACGCGGCGTCCAGGGCTGATCTCGCCTGTTCGGCGAGAGCGGTAAACGCTTCCGAATCGTTGATCGCCAAATCCGAAAGGATTTTGCGGTCAATCTCGATGCCTGCCTTCTTGAGGCCGCTCATGAAGACCGAGTACGACATTCCGTTCTGGTGCGCGCCCGCGTTGATACGGATGATCCAGAGTTTGCGGAAATCGCGCTTCTTGTTCTTGCGATCGCGGTACGCGTACTTCCAGCCGCGCTCGACGTTCTCCTTGGCTGGTCTCCAAAGTTTGCTGCGGGCGCCGAAGGCACCGCGCGCAGCTTTCATTACCTGTTTCTTGCGCTTGAGTCGCGCGACGTTTGATCTAACGCGTGGCATTGTTGATTCCTCTAAGCCTGCAGCAGGCGCTTCAGATGCTTCGTCTCGCCTGAAGTGTGGATGTCAGATGGCCGACGGAGACGACGCTTTCTCTTCGACGTCTTCTTCGTCAGGATGTGGCTCTTGAACGCTCTATAGCGTTTGATCTTTCCGGAGCCGGTGATCTTGAAACGTTTTCTGGCTCCTTTGTGAGCCTTCATTTTGGGCATTGCTTTTTCCTTTATGTCGGTCGCGTCTACTTCGGCGCGAGAATCATCGTCATGAACTTCCCTTCGAATTTCGCGTCCGTCTCGATTTTCGAGACATCGGACAACTCCTGAGCGACGCGCGTCACTACCTGTCGACCCAGCTCGGGGTGGGCGATCTGCCTGCCCCTGAACATCAGCGTGATCTTGACCTTGTTCCCTTCCTGAATGAACTCCCGCGCGTGGCGGGTCTTCGTCATGAAGTCGTGCTCTTCGATGCCGGGCCGGAACTTCACTTCCTTGAGGTGAATCACGTGCTGCTTTTTCTTCGCCTGGCGGGCCATCTTGGCCTGCTCGAACTTGAACTTCCCGTAGTCCATAATGCGGGCAACGGGCGGCCTCGCCATTGGTGCTACTTCGACCAGATCCAAGCCCTGCTCGATTGCTGCAGCGAGCGCGGTTTCAACATCCATGATGCCGAGCTGTGCTCCGTCGGCGGCGATTACTCTGATCGGACTGATGCGGATCTGTTTGTTGACGCGAACGCGCTTTGTAGTGTCCTGGATACGTCCCTCTTCGATACTGGAAAACAAAAACGCGGACCCAATTCTGGAGTCCGCGCGGCGACACTGAGTCCTATCCGGACTCACTGTCTTGGCATGAACTCCTGCAGCTCGCCTCGGGAGAACGAGGGCCAGAGGGTGGAGCAGTCCGCCCGGACCGCCCGCTTATCGCATTGTGAGGACGGAAGATAGCTGGCAATGGTTACTGTTTCAAGTCGGATTTCCGCAGACCGAGGGTTGCGGACCAACGGCATCGATAATCGCGGACTGATTGAGAACGAGAACGAGGACAACCGCAGGAGCGAGGACCGATGTCTTCCAGTGGTCCTCAGTCCGGTGGTCCAGTCCCCGTTCTAGTTCGCAATTAGTCCGCGATTGTCGCTGCCCTTAGTCCGTAATACGCAGCTTTCCCAAATCCCGCTTCCCGGTCCCGCCGTGGCTCTCTAGATTCGGCGAATGACGAAGAACGCCATTGGTGGCCGCGCTGAAAAGCGTATACCCGTGGATGGAATCGGCGGCGTTTTCCTGTACGCCAACGATGCGAAGGCGCTGTCCAACTGGTACGCCCACCACTTCGGCATGCGCATCGAAACCTACGAGGACGGCAAGGTTTACGGCACGGAATTCAAGTACCGTCGGTTGAGCGACTCATCCAAAATCGACTCCACCGTCTTCTCGATATCGCAAGCGAAAACACCATTGCCCGCCGAGCGTAGTGAGTGCGTCGTGAACTATCGCGTTCGCGATCTCGTTGCCTTCCTCGCGCAGCTCAAGGCAGACGGGGTCGAGGTCGAGAAGACGGAGGACTATGACTACGGACGGTTCGCGTGGATACGGGATCCGGAGGGGAACAAGATTGAGCTGTACCAACCTCTCAACTAAGAATTGCGGACCTTAAAAGCGAACTACCTCGCTATTAGCTGATGGCTGCACGCTGACAGCTGACCGCTGCGGGCGACGGGACAGACCTTCGTCGCCTTCTTCGTTTACAACACGCTTTTCCTCGGAATGGTCGCGGCCTGTCCCGTCGCTTGCAGCGCTAAGCGGTCAGCGTGTAGCTATCAGCGCTTAGCGAAGCAGTTAGCAGTTCAGTCCGCAGTTTTGACCAGCCGGTACGCGCGCCCGTCGTGCTCAACCCGCCCCCACGCATTCGTGGCATCGTGCTCGAAAATGAGCAGCCACTTCTCATCCATCGCCTGTTTGAGAATGCGGCGCTTTGTCTCGAGAGTAACGAGCGGCTCGACGTCGTAGCCCATGATCCACGGTAGAGGGAGGTGGGCGGCGGTGGGGACGAGGTCGCCGAGGTAGAAGGCGCGCTGGCCGGCGGACTCGATCAGGATGCTTTGGTGGAAAGGAGTGTGGCCGGGAGTTGGAATCACGCGCACACCCTTCACGATCTCCTTCTCGCGGGTGACGAACTCCATTTTTCCGGCCGCTTCCACCGGGGTGAAGTTGCGCTCGAAGTAGCTGGCGGCGGTGCGCTCGTTGGTGTGGGTCGCGTAGTCGTACTCGCCACGCTTCACGATATAGGTCGCGTTCGGAAAGCTGATCTCGACCTTGCCGTTCTTGCCGAGTCGGGTGTTGCCGCCTGCATGATCGAAGTGAAGGTGGGTATTGATCACCATCACAATGTCAGCCGGCCGCACGCCAATCTGTGCCAGTCCGTCTTCGAGCCTGGTCAAACCATCTGCGCCGTCGTTCTCGAGACCGTAGATGTTTCTGAATTTCTCGTCTTCCTTGTTGCCGGCGCCGGTGTCGATCAAAATCAGACCGGACGGATGCTCGATGAGCAGACAGCGCATCCCCATCTGAATGCGATTGCGCTCGTCAGACGTGATCTGCTTTTCCCACAGCGGCTTTGGGACGACGCCAAACATCGCGCCGCCGTCGAGTTTTTGACCGCCGGCCTGAATTGCGTGGACGGTAAGCGCGCCGATCTTGCGGCGCTCGACCAGCGGAGTTGGTGCTGTCATGCGGTGGTATCTCTAGTGACAGAAGTCGGCATCGCCGGAGGCCGGCGTTTTCGTTTCTTGCCGGAGCGAGCGCCGAGCAGTTTCTGTAGATCGCTCCACGTTTCACAGCCGCGATCGTCGAGGTCGCGCATCATCTTTACCAGGCATTTCGCTGTTGCGATGGCATCGCCGCCCGCTCGGTGGCGATTGTGAATCCTCACGCCGTAATAGCGGGCAATGTGGTCGAGCGAGCGACGCGACAGCTGCGGGAGAACTTTGCGCGCGATCTTCACCGTGCAAAGTTTGCGACCGCGCAGTTGGTGCCCGGTCGCGCGCGAGATCTCCTTAGTGAGGAAATTCCAGTCGAAGGTCGCGTTGTGCGCGACGAAGACATTCCCCTCCAGCACTCGCATTAGATCCGGCGCGACGACGTCGAACGTTGGTTTGTCGCGCACCATGTCCCAGGTGATATTGGTCAGCGCACTGATAAAAGGCGGTATTGGTCGCTCGGGATTGATCAGTGTCTCGAAAACTTCCGCGATTTCGCCGTTCCTTACGACAACCGCCGCCACTTCGGTGATGCGGTCGCCAAACCACAGACTGCCGCCCGTGGTCTCAGTGTCGACCACCACGTATGACAGAGAGCGGAGCCGGTCGCCGGATCCGGCGTCGGCGTACGACACCGACATCGGCTGGTCGGCGTTCTCCTCGTGCTTCCGTGCGCGACGGCGCTCGCTCTTGTTGACCGGAACGCTCGGCGTAAGCATCCACTTTCCGTCCGTCGTCCGCGCAAACTGCGGCCGGCCAGCAAACATCGCGTGCGCCATGTGCTCGGCCACGATGCGCGGCGCGCCTGGGAGCGCGCAGATGTAGCCAATTAGATCGACGACGTCCGCCGGACCGGATGACAGGTAATTCAGTGCGCGAGTGGTGAGCAGCGTGTCTTCCGGCTCGGTGTAAACGCCGCGCGTCAGCTCCACGGATCGTCTCGCGTGATTGGACATGTCATGCAGTGCGCGCCACCACCACCGCGCACGAGCTCACCACCATTGAAAGTGATCACGGCCCGATCGGTCGGTGACAGGCCATCTGGATTCGAAAGAAAATCCTTCGACGAGCACATTCTGAATCCAGCTTTCTCCAGTTCGCGAAGTGTCTGGCTGTTTCGCGTGTAGCCGGTAACGACACCCGGACGCAGCGCGGTGAAGTTGCAACCTGATGCCCACTGCTCACGATCCTGGACGATTCGGCGCGATCCGCCGCAAAGAATCGGCTCCATCGGCATTCCACAGTGCTTGAGCGCGGTGAACAGATCAGGTTGTTCCTTCATGTGCGTTTCACCTTTTCTCCAGTGGAGAATGGGCACGCGATAGGGACCGATGAAGTGCGGCGGATAAACGACGCACAGATCGCGATCGATGTGGGTGAAGATCATGTCGAGGTGAATCGCCGTCGGCTCTTCGGGCATCACCACTACGATCAGGTTAGTGACCTTGGTCTTCTGGAAGACGAGCGTCGCGAGTCCATCGATTCCAGCCGGACTCGAGCGTTCGCTGAAGCCAACCATCAGCACGTCTTCCCGTAGGGGATGCACGTCGCCACCCTCGAGGGTGTGGTTCAGTCGCCGCTCCACGGAACCGTCGTAAAGAATTCCCTCGTTAGCGAGCTTGGGATGGGACGTGAACAACGCCTTCATGATCAGCTCTTCCGTCCAGCGCGCGTGAAAGCGCATCGAGCCGATCATCATGTTCTGATTGATCGCCATCGCCGCATCGCGAGTGAAGAAAAGGTTCGGCAGTGGCGGGAGCGAGTAGCTGTATTCGTTGAGCGTGCGTGAGAGGGGCCCAGGCTCTTCTTCCCTGCCCTCGATCAGCATGTTGACGACTGCTTCGGGCGGAAGCTCGCGCAGCTCGGCGGCGAGTGGCTCGCTGGGCACGACTTCCAGTGTCTCGCGAATGATCAGCTCGCGCACCACGGGATCTGCGAGCACCTCGGTGAGCAGATCGCGGACGTGCAGCACGTCCGCGAACTTCTCGAGCACCTGGACGAACCGCCGGTGCTCCTTCTTGGCGACATCGACGTCGACGATGTCGTCGTAGAGGAACTCGGCGCGCGTGGTCGGCGTTACCGCCAGCAGTTCTTTGCCTGGGCAATGGACGAGCACAGTGCGGAGCGCACCTATTTCGGAGCTGACATGAACCGGCATAGCTCAAAATAGACGAACAGCACCTCCGAAGGAAAGGCGAAAGCCTCCAGACTCGCCACTGCTGAGGACTCGTGTTACGGACTAAGTGCATCGACAATCGCGGACTGATTGAGGGCGAGTACTAGGACCACTCCGAACCATCCCTCATCGTCATCAGTCCGGACTAGTCGTCGTCCTTGTTCTCGATCAGTCCGCGATTGTCGATGCCGTTGGTCCGTAACCAGTGTCCTCCCCTGCGAGGACTTGGACTTCCGTCCCTTCGCCGTCCAATTAGTTTGTGAAGTAATTCACAAGCCTCCTTTGAAGCGGATCGCGGAATCAACTGTCAGGCGCCTTTCGCTCTATCTGAGCTTTCTCGAAGGGATCGAGCGCCAGGGAGCGAAAACCATTTCGAGCGATGAGCTCGCCCGGCTCGGGGGGACGACCTCGGCGCAGGTGCGCAAAGACCTTTCGCTCTTCGGCTCCTTCGGCAAGCGCGGACTCGGCTACTCCGTGCCCGAGCTGTCGGGCAAGCTGCGCGAGATTCTTGGACTCGAGAAACAATGGCGGGTCGTAATAATTGGCGCCGGCAAAATCGGCGCTGCCCTCGCCCGCTACCGCGGATTCGCCGAGCGCGGGTTCCTCGTCACCGCGGTCTATGACGCCGATGAGACGAAAATCGGCAAACGCTGGGAATCGTTGACCGTGCGACCGGTCACCGATTTGGAGAAGGATGCTGCCAAGCAGGAGTTCGACATCGCCGTCGTGGCAACTCCGGCGGAGAACGCGCAGACGGTCGTGAAGCAGATCGTGCGCGCGGGCATCAAGGCAATTTTGAATTTCGCACCGATTCAGCTGGCGGTTCCAAACGATGTCACTGTGCGGACGGTGAACATGGCGATGGAGCTCGAGGGGCTGTCCTTTGCGCTTGCCAATCGAGGAGAGTGAGGACGGCGGACTTTAGAAGCGAACGACTTCGCTGTAAGCTGATAGCAGCAGGCTAGTAGCTATCGGCTGCAGGCGACGGGACACACCTCCGTCGCATTCTGACCCACATCTCGCTTTTCCTCACGATGGTCGCGATCCGTCTGGTCGTAGGCAGCCAACAGCTATCAGCCTGCTGCCATCAGCTACCAGCGAGGTAGTTCGCCGTTCAGTTCGCAGTCAACAACCCGAACAATCGCGCGAACCTCTCCGGGCTAACAACCTCCGGCCTCGCAGTCGGGTCAATCGCCGCCAACTCCAGAAGCCCGCTCGATTGCTCGGCCGACAGTCCTCGCACCGATCGAAGGACGCGCACCATCTGCTTCCGCCTTTGCCCGAACGCGGCTTGCACGAAAGTCCGGAAGCCCGCGAGTGATTCGGCGCGCACGATCGGCTGCGGAAGCGGGGTCAGCCGCACCACAGCGGATTCGACTTTTGGTGGCGGCTTGAATGCGCTCGCGGGCACCCGCAGCACCTGCTCGACGCGGGCGACAACGGCGATGTTCACGGACAACGCGCCATAGTCCTCGTCGCCGGCCGACGCCGCCATTCGCTCGGCGACTTCGCGCTGCACGAGAAAAACAGACCGGCGCGCCATCGGCGGCTCCAGTGCTTTGAACACGATTGGCGTCGTGATGTAGTAAGGCACATTGCCGATCAGGAGAAAATCGTCGCCGGCCAGAGCACGCGCATCGGTCTCCAGAAAATCTCCCTCCACAATCTCCACGTTGGAGCTGGACGGATACCGCTCGCGCAATTGCGCAGCGAGCGCGCGGTCGATCTCGACCGCAATCACCCTCCCCGCCCGCTGCGCGAGGATGTCCGTCAATGCCCCACGGCCTGGGCCGATTTCCAGAACAGTGTCGGTCGACGCCGGCGCGAGGGCGTCGACGATCGCGGTGAGTATGGTCGGGTCGGTGAGGAAGTGCTGGCCGAACTTCTTGAGGGCTGGTGGCTGTCGACCGCGGCCACCGGCCGCGCGCGGCACGCTCAGCTCCTCATCACCACCAGCGTGAGGTCGTCACGCCTCGGCACGGTTCGGGTGTGAACCTCCAGCATCTTGAACACGCGGTCGACGATCACCTGGGTGTCGTTCTCGCGATTCTCACGAATGAGGTCGAGCACGCGCTCCTCGCCGAGTCGCTCGTCGCGAGTGTTGCGCGCATCGCTGATGCCGTCGGTGAACAGCACGAGCAAATCCTTCTGCTTTACCCAGCTGAGCGATGCGGTCGCCGGCACGTCTTCCACCATGCCAAGCGGCGGATCACCGGCAGCGAGCCGCGTCACCGTTCCTTCCTGACTCACGACGAACGCGTGCGGATGACCGGTGTTGGCGTACGTGAGCTTGCCCTGCTCCGGATCGGCGACACCGTAGAACATCGAGATGAACATTTCCGTCGACTCGAGCTCTTCGCGCAATGATTTGAGCAGCGCGCCGAGTGTCTCGCCAGGATTGACGAAATTCTGGGCGTGGATGGCAGAGGCGCTCATCGCCAGCGCCATGATCAGAGCTGCGCGATAGCCGTGGCCCGATACGTCGCCGATCAGAATGCCAGTGCGCTTGTCGCGCAGCTTGAACAGCTGATAAAAGTCGCCACCGACGCTCTCTGCGGGAACGACGGGAAAG
>JADMIO010976141.1_pt1 | contig 41730 bp, 26 predicted proteins | sample 8958161 | NCBI WGS metagenome assembly JADMIO01 (sample SAMN16585339, study PRJNA669376) | soil metagenome | isolation source: Crop rotation soil | place: USA: Cullars Rotation, Alabama | collected 2011 | reverse complement strand
CCCGCCGCGATCATCGCGATGGCCTGTGCACCGAGGCCAGCCACCGTTGCCGCAGAAAGGAACTGCCGCTCCTCGGCGCCGACACGCCGTGCCAGCAGAAGCAAGATGCCTGCGAGCATGACGAACGCCGCCGCCGCGCCGATTGCAACCGATGACCAGGGCTCGGCCGGTGCGGTGATCTGCCAGACCAAGAGCACGACCGGGGTTGCGACTACGGCACCGAGGAAGAGGTCCCCGCGCTTCAGATAAAGTCCGGCCACGCCGGATGCAGCCGTCAGCACGGCGAGCACCGCGAGCAGCGGCCACGGGGGCACGGCCAACGTAGGCTGGGACGCGACGAAGAGCAGAAAGAGATGACCGACGAGTCCAACGAACGCGCCGCTGCGGAAGAGCCCACGCGTGGCTTCGTCGACCGCAGCGGCCTGGCGATGCGTCGCCCAGACGCTGCCGCCGATGGTCAGCAGCGCGTAGCCACCGATGATCGAGAGCGCGGGGATGAGCGCGACGCTCACCGTCGCGGTAAACCACCAGGTAGCGAGCACCATCCAGGCGAGCAGGGTACCGGCAATCGCGAGGAGCGGATTTCGCGACGCACTCGCCTCGGTGAAGAGACCGAGCGTGAGAATGGCGAGGAGTACCGCGATGCCCCAGAGCGCCGCCTGGGCCACCGCCCCGGCAGCGAGAAAGAAGAGAAGGGCGATACTTACCAGCGCGAGCGCCGACCCCGCACCCTGAGGCGCGAGTGGCGCATTGCGGCGGCGAGCGACCACCGGCACGCCGATGAAGAAGAGCCCGAACACGGCGTAGATCGCGAGCGCTGACAGGAGCCGGGTTGGCGCGAGATACTTCGCCGACCAGACAGCTTCCGCGGCGATCGTGAAGAATGCCGCGACGAAGTGCACGACGCCCTCGCGACGCGCGACGGCGTACGTCGAGCAGGCGGCGAGCAGGGCGAGGAGTACGGCGAACAGCAGCGCGGGTGACGCCGTACGCGGCTCGAGCGCGGCAAGGGCAGGGAAGACGAAGAGGAGCAGCGGCGCCGCGAGGACTGCGCGCGACGCGAGCGGCCCGAGATCGACCTCGCCGGCGCGGCGCCTAACGAACGGCGACCGTGTGATGAGCGGTGCCGCGAGATGAAAGAGTGTAAATGCCGCGACTGCGACGAGGATCCCCGGCCACGCGTCTGGCTGATACGAGCCGCCGAGCCAGATTGCGAAGACCATCAACGTCGAGATCGCGCCGAGGAGGTGCAGCACACTCGGGCCCTGGAAGACCGCGACGGCGAAGAGCCCGACGTCGATGCAGAAGAGGAAGCCGAAGAGCACGCCATATCGCGCGCCGTAGGCGGGAACGGCGGCTAGATAGATCGAGAACAGCAGCGGCAGCGCGGCGCCGACACGCGCGGCATGACCAAAGAGCGAGCTCCCGGTGCCCGGTTCGCTCTCCTCCGGTCGATTCAGCGCCATCGCGACGAAGCTCATGATCGGGAAGATCAGGAAGATCGCCGCCGCGAGCGGCAACTGGCCGGCGGTGAGAAACTTTGAAACCCACCCCCATTGATACAGCGTCGTTAGGCCGAGGCTGATGGCGGTAAGGAGAGGCCAACGTTGCCGGTAGGCGACCCACGCGAGGCCGGCATTGAGGAGGAGGAGATAGCCGAAGAGACCGATCGGGTTGTTCTGGCCCGTGGCGACAATCGCCGGCGACGCGAAGCCACCGATGAGTCCGAGCAGGGCAATGAGCATCGACGCGCGCCGGATTGCCAGCAACACCGCGACGACCGTGGCGAGAATGAAGAGCACGAACGCGACGGTCGCGCCGACGAGGTGCCAGCGCGCGAACGACGCGAAGAAGACGACGTAGAGAATCGCGATGCCGGCGGCGTCGAGCGCGTCGGCGGTCCACGCATAACGACGCGAGCCCTTCAACTCGCCGAGCACGAGGCACGTGACGCCAGCGACGATCCCGATCGCGAACTGGATCGTCGGCGTGAGCCAACCGTGCTCCATCGAGTAGCTCACGAAGAATCCGCCGGCGAGGAAGAGCGCGAGTGAGGCGACGATGGCGAAGAGCTTGACGCCGATGAGCGCTTCCCAATTCACCGATCGCTTCGGGCGCGCAGGCTCTGGCGGAACGGGACGCGGGACGGGGGACGCCGGGCGCGGGGGCGGGGGCGGAACGACAGGCGGCGCTTTGGCAGTCGATGCTTCGGCAGGCGGAGGCGCCGAATGTTGCGCGAGACCAGCGAGCAACGCGGGGTCGAGCTCCGTTATCGGGTCATCTTCCTGCAGCTCTTCCTGGAACGCCTTCTCTTCGATGAGCTCCGGGGGCGGGGCGACAGGCGGCCGCTCGTATCGGGCCACCGGCTTCGGCGCGGGAGCAGGCGCGCTCGCAGCGACCGGAGGGGTGCCCTCGTCGAGTCGTCTCGTGAGGCGGTCGATGGTGCGACGCAGATCCTCCGTCGTCTGCTCGAGCCGGCGCACACGATCGAGCAGCTGCACCAGGCCGACGAACGCAATGATGACGGCGATCCAGAGGAGGAACATCCACTGCTCCAGGGAGAGGAAACGCTCACGTCACTCGCTGCCGCGCGGGTCGGCGACGTCTCTTCAAGACGCCCCGGCGGCTACCCCCGTCACCCTCGCTCCGCCCTCTCGACCACCGGCGTCTCGCCGACGTTAGGCGGGAGCGACCGTCAAGCAGAAGTATAGCTGCGCGCCCGGATATTCCGGCGCGCGATCCCAGACCGATTGTGCCTTTCGAATGTTATCCAACGTCACGGCCGCGGCGCGCGCCCCGTCGGTCGGTAGCACGAACGAGCCGGGATGACGCAGCGAGTGCGTGCGGCTGCCATCGGCGAACTTCACCCACCCTTCCCAGGCCTCGAGCCGGCGGCCCGCCTTACCGAGGTGCTCGATCGCGCGCTCGGCATCGGCGAGGGTGAGCACGATTTCACGCGCCGAGAGCGATCGCTGGGCGATGTCGTCAGGCAGGAGCGCGATGTCACTCACGAGCGCACGATGTGGAAGTTGATATTTCGAGAGCTGGAGAATGCCCCGCGCTCGCGTGATGTCACGGGAATGCCAATGCTCATTCCGGATGCTCCATGGGGTCAAACCTGATATCTAAACGGAACGAAAGAGCCGCGCGTCCGAAAAGCGACGCACGAACGAGGCAGTAGGGCTTGGTTTCCGGGTGACGGCGCCCTTCCCGCGCTCGTCAAGCAAGTGGCAAGTCGCCATCGCTTCCGAGCTTCGCCCCCGGTCGCCCGGCCCCTTTCAGCCCGCCTTCGGCATTGAACTCCACGAGCCAATCACGAGCCAGCGTCAACGCCGAGGTGCTGCTCTGGCAGAGCCGCGTCCGGATGATCGTCGCGCTCGTCGCCGGCGGGGCTGAATTCATCCTTCAGCAACACCGAATTCTCCAGGGCAACGCGCTCTACCTGCTCGAAGGAGTGTGCGGCTACATCGCCGTCGTGACCGCGGTCGCGCTCTTCGTGCAGAAGACCGGACGCGCCCCCAACTGGTCCGTCGCGATCACCGTCATCGCCGACATCTTATTCATCTTCGGGTCGACCCTGGTCTCGTCGCCACCGCCGTATTACGACCGGATTCTGATCTTCTCCTTCCTCGTGCTCCACCTCACCGAGACCTACTTCGGCCCGGAGCAGGCGGCATTCGCCGCAGGGTTGGTCGTGACCGGCTATCTGTACACCGTTCACGTGATGATCGGACGCGGCGCCCGGCTCTTGTGGTCAGAGGAGCTCTGGTCCGTCGGCGTATTTGCGCTCGCAGCCGCCGTCTTCATCCTCCAATACGGCAGCTTCCGAAAGCGGCTGTATCGCATCGTTGATCTCTTCGAGCGAGTGGAGGAGGGCGACTTCACGGAGCAATACGACACCGCGGCCGACGGCCGACCCGACGTCGTCACGCTGGTGGGGCGCGTTTACAACCGCGTCCGCGTGCAGCTCGGTGAGATGGTCCAGACGGATCCGCTCACGAACTGCATGAATCGACGGGGATTCGAGCAGGCGCTGGCGCGCGAGATGGCGCGGTCGTCGCGCGCGGGGAGCGAGCTCTCACTGCTCGCGCTCGACCTCGATCACTTCAAGGCGATCAATGACAGCCGCGGACACGTCGTCGGCGACGCAGTGCTGCGAGAAGCTGGTGCGCTACTCAACCAGACCGCGCGGGCCGGGGACATCGTGGCGCGCACCGGTGGCGAGGAATTCTCGATCCTTCTTCCCGACACCCCGGGCAATGGCGCGTTCCACTTTGCGAATCGGCTGTGCGACACCTTCCGCGAGCACGTCTTCCGCGTCAACAACAAGGAGATCCGGCTCACGATCTCGATCGGCGTCGTCTCCACCGATGGCGACCGGCCACTGAGCGATGGGCGCGGGAAAAACCTCGGCGAGGAGATGAAGGTCCGCGCCGACGAGGCGCTCTACGCCGCCAAGCGAACGGGCCGCGATCGGGTGCGCGCCTGGTCGGAAGCTGTGAGCATGCGGTCGGGCGAGATGCCGAAGGTGATGGCCGAGCTCCTGCGGGAAGGGAAGGAGTAAGTCCCCCATTCCATAAAGCCGCGCACGGCGTAAGAATGCAGGGGTAGACTTCGAGGAGTTGCTATGCCCCTCACACGTCGCATCGGCCTCGCCGCGATCGGCCTGACGATGCTGGCCTGCTCCGACTCGCCGAGCGGTCCGACTACGCCGACAATTCCCGATGCCGCAACGCTCCTGGCGGAGATGTCATCGTCAGGCATCGGTGCGGCGGAGGCACTCGCGGGCTCATCGAACGTGAATGTCGTGCCGACGACGAACGCGGCCGATCCACGAACGTGCACCTACGATAGCTCGACGGGCTTCTTCGTCTGCCCGACCGTGACGACCGGCAGTCTGACCATCTCGCGGATGTATCGCTTCATCGACGCGGCCGGGAACTCGCAGTCGAAGCCCGACGCGCAGACGTCGGCGTTCGAGACGAAGTCCACGGTGAGCGGCACGATTACGACGACGACGACCGAGCCGCGCACCTCCGCCGGCAGCTTCACGATCAACAGCAGCTCGGATCAGACGTTGACCGGACTCCGCGCCGAGAATCACACGCTCAACGGCGTCACGACGACGACGATTCAGGGGGCGCTGCAATCGGGCAGCACGACGTTGCCACTCGACGAGCATGTCAAGGAGACGACCTCCAACCTTGTCCTGCCCAATGCGCGCAAAGGCGAGAAGTGGCCCCTGTCGGGAACGATCACCGTCGAGGAGACGACGAACAACTTCGATCCACTCTCTCCCGTCGCGACGTACTCGACGACGATCACCTTCCACGGCACGAGCAAGGTGACGTTCACCTTCTCGGGCCCAATTGGAAGCAGCAGCTGCACGGTCGATCTCGCGGCACCGCCGGGGACGGGCTTCGGGGGGTGCGCTCCGTAGCGAGTTGTCATCCTGAGCGAAGCGAAGGATCTAATCCGAATCGCTCAGACCATAGTCGGCCGCTCGTATAGCAGCCATTAACTGTTCTTGAAAACGAAGGGGCCGGAAACAGCCAGTCGCAGGTCTGAGCGCTTCACACCGGATCCTTCGCTTCACTCGGGATGACAGGACGCTGGGAGTGCTCCACGTCACTCTGACCCTGACAACCGAGACCTTCACCCATTCCTGATCGTCATCCCCGAGTAGCGGGCTCGGCCCGCGGCTGACTCACGTCAACACCCCTCGAGGTTTCGATCTATGAAGCGTCTCTGGCCCGCGGCCATCATCATCCTTCCGCTCGCCGTTGCGTGCACCTCCGCGAAGGAGAAGGCGCGCGCTGACAGTGCGCAGGCGCTCGCCACCACTCAGAAAGTGCTGATGGCGAAGCTCGAGGCGCAGAAGGACTCCCTGTCCCAGGTCGTCAACGACGCCGACAACTTCATCGCTAAGGTCGACAGCACGGTCTCCAAGGTGAAGGGCCTGCCGAAGGCGAAGCACAAGAAGAATTCCGAGAGCCCGATCGAAGATCAGCTCAATGCGCGGAAGGAGATGTTGAAGCGCGTGAGCGCCCTCGTGCAGCGCGCCCAGGAAACCGCGAAGGAGCTGGCCGACGCGAAGAAGCGTGAGGAAGACCTCAAGAACGACAACGAGAAGTTGAAGTCTCAGGTCGACGCGGACGCGCTTCGCATCGCCGAGCTGACGTCGCAGATCGACCAGCAGGCGCAGACGATCGCGACGATGCAGGCGAAGGTCGATACCCTCGACATGATGGTGAATGACCTGCGCGCGTCGCAGAGCAAGGCGTACTACGTCATCGGCAACGAGGACGTGCTCATCAAGAAGGGGATTATCGTGAAGGAGGGCGGCGCGAACCTGCTCATCGCCCGAGTGGGACGGACGCTGGTGCCGGCCCGCACGCTGGATCGCGATCTTTTCACCGCGATCGACACGCGCCAGATCCACGAGATCGAGGTGCCGGACTCGACCAAGCGCTATCAGATCGTCTCGCGACAGAGCCTTGATGATGCCGAAGCGCCGCAACGCGATGGCCCGAGCTTCCGCGGGAATCTCAAGATCAAGGACTCGGACAAGTTCTGGGCGCCGTCGAAGTATCTGATCATCGTCGAGCGGTAGTCGCTCAGTCCGTCGACAACTGAGACAAAGGCCCGGTTCGCGACGAGCGAATCGGGCCTTATGTCGTGTAGGGAAAGGAAAATCTGGCGCAAACGTATGGTTATGAGTAACATCCTGCGCCGCTCGTCAGGCACCCCGCCCGCACCCGCTATCGACGAGTCCGGCTGCCCCCCAAACCACACTCGAGGCTGCCAATGTTCAGGTTCACCCGCTCGCGCCCGGTGCTGGGCGCGGTCGTCGTCGCTGTTGCGGTCGGTTGCTCCGATCAGGCAACGGTGACCGCTCCGACGCGCTCCCTCTCCGCCGCCGGCTTGGCGTCGGGCGACGCTGTCCCCGTTTCCGGAACACACATCTTCGCGTTGCAGAAGGGCGTGCCGAGCAATTTTGAAGCGCTCGTCGCCGCAAAGGGCGGCCAGGTTCAGCTGCTGCAGGCTCAAGGCAGAATCGCGGTCACGTCGGGCCTGTCCGATGCCGATGCGAATGCGATCGCGACGACCGCGGGCGGTCTGGTTGGTGGCGACCTGAGCGTGCGGTGGGTCCCGACGGCTCAAGAGATGAACGCGACGGCGACCACTGATGTCACGGCAACGGGCGCCTTCACACAGCCGCCGCTTACCGCGCAGTGGCTGCCGCTGCAGTGGAACATGCAGCAGATCCATGCGTCCGAGGCTTGGGCGGCGGGCAAGACTGGCAGCTCCGCGGTTCGCGTCGCGATCCTGGATACGGGTCTCGATCCGAATCACCAGGAGCTGTTCGGCGTCGTCGATGCCGCTACGGGTGCGAACTGCCTCACGGGCACGTGCGTGCACACGACGAACAACTGGTTCGACGATTATTTCCACGGCACCTACGTTGGCGGCATCGTCACGGGGAACAACTTCGTCACCGCGGCCATGGCGCCTAACGTGAGACTCGTCGCCGTGAAGGTGCTCAACTCTCAGGGCAGCGGATCTTTCGGCGCGATCCTCGCCGGCATCGTGTACGCGGTGGACGTGGTGCACGCGCGCGTGATCAACATGAGCCTCGGCGCGACGATCAAGGGCAACACGCCGGGCCTCCTCGCGCTGCAGCAGGCGCTCACCAACGCCATCGACTACGCGGACTCGAAGGGCACGGTCGTCGTGACCTCCGCGGGCAACGACGATCTCAATCTCGGCAATCCGCATCCGCAACTGTCCTTGCCGTGTCAGGCGGGGGACAAGCAGCTCTGCGTCTCGGCGACGGACCCGCGCGACATGATTGCCCGCTACTCCAACTTCGGCTGGGCGGGGATCGACGTTGCTGCCCCCGGTGGCGACGACAAGCATCTTCCTCGCGGCGCGACCTTTACGGATGCAACCGCGTACCTGATCCTGGGCCCGTGCAGCGGCGCGAAGCCGACTTCGGCCTGCTTCGTTCAGGGCCGGACGATTGGCTTCTCCTACATCGTCGCCGACGGTACGAGCGCGTCGGCGCCGCATGTCACCGGTCTCGCCGCGTTGATCGCGTCGCAGCCGGGCGCCAGCACGATGAGCGCGGCCGACATTCGCGCCCGCATCCGCAGCACGGCGGATGACATCGGCAATGGCCAGAAGTTCGGCGATGGCCGGATCAACGTCGCGCGCGCGCTCGGCGTGCAGTAAGTCACCCGTCAGCGGCGAAACTCCGCGATCACGAAGTTGGTAGGGAGCCCGGCGCACATGCGCCGGGCTTCCTTCATTTCGAGAGTCATGTTGAGTCCAGTTCTCCTCGCCTCCCTCCGCGTCGGCGTCGACACGCTCCGCGCCAATCCACTCCGCACCATTCTCTCCACCCTCGGCGTCATCATGGGCGCCGGCGCGCTCGTGTCGGTGCTTTCGTTAGGCGACGGCGTCGAGCACTACGCGCGCCGCCAGATCGAGCGGACGACCGATCTCCAGACCATCACCGTCTCGCCGCAACGCTTTCGCGAAGTCGACGGTATTCAGGTCGAGAACAGCAACGTGCCGGTATTCACGAATGCCGAAGTCGACTCGCTGCAGCGCGCCGTTGGCCCCGGCAGCGACGTTGCGCTCTACACGCTTGGGAACAGCCTCGCGCGGACACGCGCTGATACGCAGCCAAGCGGCCTGCAGGTCGCGGGCGTCACGAGTGCTGTATGGAAGATTCGTGGCCTCACGATCGAGAAGGGGCGGCTCTTCACTGACGCCGAGAGTCGGTCCGGTGCGCCCGTGGTGGTGCTCGCGCGCGCCGCGGCGAACTGGCTCGTCAGGCCGCCGGCCCCGCCGCGCGAGGCGAATCCGCGACGCATCCTCCCTTCGGTCGGCCCGCTCGTGCCCGCCGCGGCGGCGCTCGTCGGCGACACCGTCTACTTCAACGGCCAGCCGCGCACAGTGATCGGTATTCTCGCCGCGATCGATGCGGACGACCGACTGCGCCTCGCGTACATGCCCGTCAGTGCCGCCGAAGGAGCGCGGGTGGCCGGCTTCGGCGAGCGTCCGCCGACGATGATCGTGAAGGCGGCGCGCGTCGAGGACGCGACGACGACGCGACACCAGGTGGAGCAGTGGCTGAGCCGCCGGTTCGGCGCCTGGGAAGGACGCGTCGACGTGGCCACCAACAGAGCGCGGGTCGAGCAGGTCGAGGAGGGAATGCTCATCTTCAAGCTCCTCATGGGCGCCATCACCGGCGTCTCCCTCCTCGTCGGCGGCATCGGCATCATGAACGTCCTCCTCGCCTCGGTCGTCGAGCGCACCCGCGAGATTGGCATCCGGAAGGCGACGGGAGCGCAGCAGCGCCACATCCTCGTCCAATTCCTCTGCGAGTCGGTGGCGATCTCCGCCGCCGGCAGTCTGCTCGGCGTCGTGCTCGGCTTGGCAACCTCGTTCGGCGTCTCGGCCGCTATGCGCGCGCGCACGAATGCGCCCGTGTACGCGTGGGTGTCGCCGAGCACCATCCTGGTGGCCGTGTTCGCGTCGGTGGTGGTGGGGCTCGCCTTCGGGATCTATCCCGCGCTCCAGGCGGCGCGGATGGCGCCGATCGAGGCGATCCATCGTGAATGAGAAGTTCTGGCGTCCGCGCGCAACGGGAATAAGTTCAGCGTGTCATCGATCCACTCGCCACCTGCCACTCATCACCAGCCACTCATCGTGATTCAGCAATCGCTCATGAGACGGATCGCCCTCATCGGACCGCTGGCTGGCGAGCGGCAGGCCGCAATGACGAGCGGCTTTCCGATGGATCCGTCGAAGATGCTCCCGATCGCCGACGTGATCCTGCTCGTCGCCGGAAACGATCCGGGCGTCATGCTCTTCCGTTACACGGCACATGGCGATTTCGGCGGAGACACGTATCACTCCACGGCACAGGAAGCGCTCGAGCAGGCGAGCTTCGAGTACGGCGAGGCGCTGGGTGAGTGGATCGCGGTGCCCGACGATGTCACGGATGCGCACGCGTTCGCGGTGGCGTACGCACACGATCGGTTGAACGGCCGCGGCGGCTGGTAGCAGCGCCGCTTCGTCCCCGGCGATCGGCGAGTCGTCACGAGAGAGGCGCGGTGACGTCGGCCGGGCGTATTTTGACGCCCGCCCCTTTTCGAGGAGATCCCGATGTCACGCCCCACGACCGCCCGAATCGCCCCGATCGCCGCGGCGGCGTTGATGCTGCTCGCCGTGCCGCACCATGCGCTGCGTGCACAGGAGGTTCCCAACCGCGAGTCCGCCATCGAGGTGCGGAAGCAATTCCTCGCCGATCTCGACACGCTCCAGAGCAAATTCCTCGCGCTCGCCGAAGCGTTTCCCGCGAACAAATACTCGTGGCGTCCCGCGCCGAACGTGCGTTCGGTGGGCGAGGCGTTCATGCACGTGGCGAGCGAGTTCTATGTCTACGCACCGATGGCGTATGGTGCGACGCGGTCTCCAGTGATTCCGCGCGGCCAGGATTCGTTCAAGAAGTTCGAATCGATGTCGACGAAGGACGACGTCCTGAAGCACCTCAAGGAGGGCTTCGCGTACACGAAGCAGTCGATCGGTGGAATCGATGACGGTCAGCTCGCCGGCTCACGGAAGCTCTTCGGCGGCGATCACACCATCATCGAGACGTCGTTCGCGATGACGGACGACCTGCACGAGCATCTCGGGCAGTTGATTGCGTACGCGCGGATGAACGGCGTGACGCCGCCGTGGAGCAAGTAGCGCCATTGTCATCCCGAGGAGCGCAGCGACGAGGGATCTGCTTTTCGATCACTGAGACCGTCGTCGGCTCCGCGTGGAGGCAATCATCAACTGGTTGAAAAACGAAACTGCCGGAAACGGCCTGGAAAATTCCGGATAAGACAGAGAGCGGTAACGATCGTTTGAAAAAATCGTTACTGCTCTCTCGCTGTTTCAGGCACCTTCTGCCCCTTTCGCTTGGCCAGCAATTGATGCTCGCATGCAATGGAATTGTTGGTGATCTGAGCGATTCAGGTGCAGATCCCCCGATGCGCTCGAGATGACAGCATGCTATTGCGCGCCAGTATGTCCGCCAATACCTCCACCCCCGCCGCCGCTGCCCCTCCCGAGGAACGCCTGACGCGCGGCGAGGAGGCCCACACTCACGATTCCGCTGAAGAACACGGTGCGTGACGGTGAGAAGCGGCGCGTACCCGCTTGCGTGATGAGCGTTCGGTCGACGACGACATGCTCGCCGTGCCAGAGCGTCTCGTTGCCGCTCCGTTGCCGGACGGCGGCAACCGACACGACATAAGAAGAAGGCGTCGAATCGGTGACGATGCGCCCTGTGATCGATTCAGCGGATGGTCCGATCTTCGACGCCAGGACGACGGCGCCCGAGTCGCTCAGCCAGAGCTGCGCTTCGCTGCCCACGAGTGACGATCCCGGCGTAGGTGGCACATACCCGTAACAACCACACAGCGCCACGACGCTCGCGGCGATTGCCGCCGCGAGTCGCCGTTGCTGTCGCGCATCGATCACTGACATGCGGCCGGATCGTTGGTGTTGCGACGCGTGGTGATGTTGTCGTTCTCGGTCGCGGGCTGCGGATCCGTCTGCACCTGCGTCTGGCCGTAGAGGAACCGGCCAGGAATCACGGCCTTGCCCACTGCCGGCTGCAGCACCGGCAGGCAGGTACGCTTGTAATCGTTCCAGACTTCGGGATTCTGGAAGAGCGCGATGTACTTCTCCGTCATGATGTCGTTCAGCGTCGGCGTCGTGATCGCGGACTTGCCGTACCGTGCGCGCACCGTGTTCAGCGCCGTCGCCGCACCGTTCACGTCATTGGCCTGAAAGAGGGCCTCGGCGATGATGAGTTGATTCTCATCGTAGGTGATGATCGGTTGGCGAAACGTTGGGTCGGTCTCGCGCGTGCCGCGGAGGAGCGACACGGTGTTGAGATCGGTCGTCCCGACGGTCACGTCGAAGCCGACGTAGCCGCCGTTAGGCGACTCGGCGTAATACTCGGGCAGGCGCGGATCGTTCTGCGCCTTCATGATGTTGACGAGCCGCGCCCCGGCGACGAGATCCTGCCCGAACCCCGACGTCGTCTGGAACTGCTGCCACACGTTGCGCTCGGCATTGTTGGCGGAATGCTGTGTGAGCCAATCGTTCGCCGGTTTGCTGATGCCGAGCTGCGCTTCGGCGAGCGCCTTCGCGTACTCGCCCGCACCGAGCTTCTCGACACGGTGGAGGTAGACGCGCGCCTTGAGGGTGTGCGCGGCCTCGATCCATGGCGCCTTAGCGCCTCCGTAGACGAGATCGACGGAGCCGGGGCCCGGACCGGCGCCATTCAGGTCCGCGATCGCCTTGTCGAGGAGTGCTAGCAGGTCGTCGTAGATCTGCATCTGCGGATCGAACGCGGCGAGCTGATTGCCGGTGATCGCGTCGCGATACGGAATGTCTCCCCACGAATCGGCCGTCAGCATCATCATCATCGCCTCGTGCACTTCGGCGATGCCCTTGTACAGCTTGTCGCCCGCTTTGTCGGCGTTCGCCTCGACGGTGCGAATGCCGACGAGTCCACCGCCGACGTACACGCTATTGAAGGTGAAGTCGAGCGAGCCGTGGGTGATGCCATACTCGCCTTCGGTCTGCACGAAGCGGCTGTTGATGCCGGCGCACTGCTGCATCCACATGCAGACGAGCATCGGCACGTAGCCTTCGTAGTAGCCGAAGGTATTCGCCTGCACACCGACGAAGAGCTGGTTCGTCGACGCGAGCGTCGGATTGTTCGGGTCTGCGACCGCCTTGGGCGAGTCGAGGAAGTTGCACGCGGCCGTCGACGCCAGTGCCACGGCCGTCGCGATGGTCCAGATGCGTCTCATGTCTGTTCTCTCGCGTTAGCGGTTGAGGCCGACGGTGAACACGAACGACCGGGTGAGCGGCAGGTTGAAGTAGTCGATGCCGCCGAAGCTGCGCGCGGTGGCTCCGCCGAGGTTGGTCTCCGGATCGAGGCCCTTGTACTTCGTCCACGTCTTGAGATTGCGTCCGGCGACGCGTACATCCAGACTCGTTAGGCCGAGGAGGCGCGCGACCCAGGGGCCGTCGAAGGAGTAGGCGACGGAGAGCTCGCGGAGCTTGACGTAGCCGCCGTCCTCGACGCACGGCTCGTCCATGTTCGTGAACGGACACGCGGCGAGGCCGCTCGTCCGATACCAGTTCTCGCCGATCGGGATCTGCTTGCCGGCGCCCGGTCCGACGACCGGCCCAGGATAGAAGTTCTTCTCACCGAACGCGTGCAGGTTCCCGGTGCAGTCGGCGTTGTGCGTTCCCGTGCACGTGGCGCGATCCGCCGTCTCGGCGTCCGTACCGTAGGAGAGGAGCGCCCCGCGCGTCCCGTTGATGACGTCGCCGCCCTTCTTGATATCCACGAGTCCAGAGAGCTCGAGCTTCTTGTACCGGAAGGTGCTGTGGAGATTGCCGGTCCACCGCGGATTCGGATCGCCGATGATGCGGTCGCGCGTATCGGCGCACGGCATGTCGGGCTCCTTCGTTGGACAGTGCGTTCCATCGTCGATGTAGAGCGCGCCCTTCGGTGCGCCGGCGCAGATCTGGGCAAGGTTGATCTGTGGGAAGTCCGCGTAATTGGAGAGGCCGCAGCGAATCCAGCCGAGGCCGCGCATGACGCCTAACGGCTGGCCGACCATCGCGACGTTCTCGGTGTGTCCGGAGAAGTTGTCGATGGGAAGGAATTGCGCCCCCGCGATCGACACGGCGAGCGAGTTGTTCTTCGCCCAGCCGGCGCCGACGTCCCAGCTGTACGTCGATCGCGTGATCGGCCGAAGGTTGAGCGACAGCTCGGTGCCGGAGTTGCGGAAGACGCCGGCGTTCTTCGCTTCCGACGAGAAGCCGCTCGACGGCGGCGTCGGCGTGATGAGAATGACGTCGGTCGTCTGCGCGCGGTACCACGTGGCGCTGAAGTCCGCCTTCTCGCCCCAGAAGCCGACGTCGAAGCCGCCCTCGAGCTCCTTCGTGCGTTCCGGGTTGAGCGACGACGCCGGCTTGGTGACGGTCGGTACGAGACCACCGTTCCCGCTCTGCGTCGGCGTGAGGCCGGTGCCCTGGGAGATGGTGCCCGTGAGCGCGGTGCCGCTGAAGGTCGGCGACGTCAGGTAAGGCTGCGGCTCCTGCCCGGCTTCACCGTACGAAAGGCGCGCCTTGCCGAACGTGAGGTAGGGAACGCTGCGCGCGTTCGTGAACGTCCACGCCGCGCTTGCTTTCGGGAACCAGCTGCGGCGGTTCTCGGTGCCGAACGTCGTCGAGCCGTCGTTGCGGAGCGCCGCCGTGAGAAACAGCTGGTCGAAGATGTCGAACGTCTCCTGCGCGAAGTACGACTCGTTATGAATCTCGTACTGGTAGTCCGACGCCGGGTCGCGCGCGAGCGTGTTGAGGATGCTGAACGGCTGCGGCGCGATCAGGCCGCGGCCGACGTCGGAGAAGGTGCGGAAGTTCCGCGCGTTGAGATTCTGGCCGGCGGTAAACGTGCCGCCGAGGTGTGGCGTGAGATGCCACGTCGCCGTGCCGGTGAGGTTGTGGTCGATCTGATAGTCGGAGATGCGGCCTTCGGTGATGCGTCCGCCGAGTGCGGCGCCCGTGCAGTCGATCGGGCAGCCCTCGAGCCGCGCGTCGTTGGTGACGTCGGCGCCTAACGTGTAATCGAACTTGAGCCAGTTCGTCGCTACCCACGACGCGTTCACGTCGCCGAGCGAGCGGTTGGCCTGCTCGTCGTTCAGCTCCTGATATAGCGTGAAGAACGGATTGCTGAAAACGCGATCGACGCCGACGGTCGAGAGATCAGCGGTCGGCACCATGTAGCTGCGGTGCAGGCCCGTCACTGGATCCAGCCATGGCTTGTTGTTGAACTCCGGCGGCGTGCGGAAGAGACCGAGAAGGAGACCGTTGGTGTTGTTGCCGCGCTGGGTGAAGTTCCCGCGCGTGTCTGCATACGAGAAGTTGCCGCCGACGGTGAGGCCGTCCGTCAACCGATGCGTCGCGTTGAGACGGAAGGTCGCGCGATTGAAGTAGTTGTTCGGACCGACGAAGACGCCCTCGTTGTGATTGTAGTTCCCCGACAGATAGAAGCTGGTGCGATCGGTACCGCCGCTGATCGACATCACGTTGTCGAAGATGTGCCCTGTGTCGAACGCCTCGCTGGCGTGATCGTACGTCTGCACGCCCGTGAGCGCGGGACCCCAGCTGCGGGTGACGAGCGTCGATTGGCCGAAGAACCCCTGACCGAATTGCCGCTGCAGCGGCCACTTCTTCGTCACCTGATCTGCCGACGCCGAGCTGCGGAACGAGTAGCGCGTCGCGCCGGAGTGACCCCGCTTCGTCGTGATGAGGATGACGCCGTTCGCCGCGCGCGATCCATAGATGGCAGCGGCGGACGCGCCCTTCAGGATCTCGACGTTCTCGATGTCGTCCGGGTTGATCGAGACGAGCGAGTTCGGCGCCGACGTGCCCTCGAGCTCTCCGCCGTTCACCTGGCCGGGCAGGTTGACGCCGGCCACGTCGATGGGATTGAAGTTCGTCGTCGAAAAGGAGGTGTTGTTCATCGGCACGCCGTCGACGATGAAGAGCGGCTGGCTCGAGCCATTGATCGTGCGCAAGCCGCGGATCTGGATCGCGGATCCGGCGCCGGGGTCGCCCGACGTCTGTTGCACCTGCACGTTAGGCGCTTTGCCCGCGAGCGCCTGCACGATGTTCGACTCGTTGGACTTGACGATGAGGTCGGGCGAGACGGAGTTGCGCACGTTGCCGAGCTTCTCGACTTCGGTCGAGGTGCCGGCACCGGTGATGACGACCTCGCCGAGCTGCAGCGGATTCGACTCGAGGTCGAAATCCTGTACGAGATCTCCGCCGCTCAACGTGATGCGCGCCGTCTTGGGCTTGTAGCCCACCCGGCGTGCCGAGATGGTGACGGTCTGGCCGCCGACGCGACCACTGGGGACGCGGAGCGAATAGCTCCCGTCCTCGCGCGTGATCGCGCCGAGCCCGAGCTCCGCGAGCGATACGGTGACGTTGCTCAGCGTGGCGCCGTGTTCGGCGGTGACGTGCCCCGTGATGGTGATCGGATTCTGGGCCGCCGCGACAAGCGGGGCCGCAACGAGGGGCACGAGCGCGACGACGGCGGCGCCCAGGATCTGCCGCAGCGATGTCATTCCTCCTCCAGGTGCGAGCGTGACGTGATGCACAAACACGAAACCGGCGCCGTGGAGCCGGCGCATGCGGGCGCGAAGGTAAGGAGGGGACTTGGCCCAGCCAGTCGAAAGTGACGAATTGTGTCGCGTGGGTGGCGAGCGGACCTGAGGCGGTGCCTGACGACGCCCCGGCTCGCGCGACGGAAGCTGGCGTAGCGCCGTCACTTAGGCGCGCGATGGCAACATGCCTAACGAGTTGCGAGGTTGCGAATGGGCCAGCGCGCGCCGCATGATGGCTTGCGCGCGATGACGTGCTCTCACTGCATTTGTGACCAACGGGTCGCCAGTCGTGCGGAGCAGTCGTTCCGCTGCCGTGAGTCGCATGGGGTGCGGCGCGCGATGAATGTGACCCGGGAGATGGATGACTGCCGCGTCAGCTGCTACCGTTGGCGTGTCCGAACGAACGTCACGTGTCGGTCGTAAGGACGGATCCGCGTCCTGTCACACGGCAACGCGGCTCGTCACGGTTCGCTGTGGCGGGAGTGTCTGGCCGGACATCATTCAGCCGTGATTCGCACATCGCTCTGCTTCTTCGTCGTCATCGCCGTACACTCGCTCTCCGCGCAGACGATGACCGGCGTCGCCGCCGTCGACTCGGCGAGCGTCGCCCGCGCGGCATGGGCCCGCGCGTCCCGCGCGCTCGATACCCGCGACTACGCGACTGCACGACGAGAAGTGGATCGCGCCGCATCGGCGTGGCCTACGCAGCCGGCGTATCAATGGGGACGCGCCGTGACGGCGCTGCTCACCGGCGACACCGGCGCGGTCCTCAACGCGCTCGATAAGTACGCGACGCTCGGGCTCGGTCGCGATCTGCACGCCGACGCGCGCTTTGCTGGCCTCGCGAAGCAACCACGATTCACATCCGTCGTCGCGAGGCTCGACAGCAACGTCGCTCCGCTGGCGCGGAGCCACCTCGTTGCCACGCTCGACGATTCGACATTCTGGCCCGAGGGCGTCGATTACGATCCGCGCTCGCATCGCTATTATGTCGCGAGCGTCCGGCATCGCACGATCGCCGAAGTCGTCGACGGCAAAGTGCCGCGCGAGCTCTGGCCCCGCTCGAGATCCGGCATCGGCGCCGTGCTCGGCGTGCGCGTCGACACCGCGCGCGGCGTGCTCTGGGCGACGCTCGCGGGCGTGCCGCAGATGGAGGGCTACATACCCGCCGACTCCAGCATCGCGGCGATCGTGCGCGTGCGGATCGCCGACGGTGCGATCGAGCGGCGATGGGACCTGCCGCCGGCGCGGCTCGGCCACGCGCTCGGCGATCTCACCATCGGGCCGATGGGTGATGTGTTTGTCACGGACTCGTACGACCCTGTCCTCTACCGGTTGCGACCCGGAGTCGACACGCTGGAGTCGATCCGGCATCCGCTCTTTCGGTCGCTGCAGGGAATGGCGGCGCCACCCAACGGCACGGTGCTCTACGTCGCGGACTACTCACACGGCTTGCTGCGCGTCGATCTCGAGACTGGCATGGTGACGCGCCTCGACGACGCGCCCGGTACCACCTCGCTCGGCTGCGATGGATTGGTGTGGCACAACGGCGCCATCATCGGCGTGCAGAACGGAGTTGCGCCTGCGCGCATCATGCGCTTCGTGCTCGACCGCACGGGAGTGCGCATCGAGCGCGCGGAGCTTCTCGATCGCAACACCCGCGTTGCCGACGAGCCGACGATCGGGACAATCGTCGGCGGCGAGTTCGTGTACGTGGCGAACAGCCAGTGGGAGAAATTCACGGACAGCGGCGCGCGGATTCCCGCGCGCCGCCTAACGACTCCCGTCCTCCTCGGCGTGCCGCTGCCGCGTTAGCGCGCCCCTCCTCCGACATCGAGCCGCAGCAGGATCTCGCGCGGGATCGGCGTCGCCGCGAGATCGGCGCGGGGGAGTGCGAGGGGAAGCGAATTGAGCTCGGGGTCCACACCATGGTAGTTCGTCCAGGTGGCGAGGTTGCGGCCGGCGACCGTGATCGCCGCCGCACCACCCATCCAGTTCGCCGCCCGCGCTGGCACGATCCAGCGCAATGACAGCTCTCGAAACTTCACGAAGCTCGCGCCTTCGATGAACGAGCCGGCGAATTGCGCCTCGGCCTGGGCTTGCTCCGCGAGTGACGCCGTGCGGTCGTTGACGCCCCGGCAGTTGATGTATTGTCCGCAACGCTTGGTCTCGTTCATGTTCGAGAGCTTCTGACCGCCCCGATAGTCGAAGAGGGCGGAGAGCGTCAGCGCATGGCCGAACGCAGCCGTCGAGAGCAATGACGCCTCGCGGCTGGGAAGGGACGAGCCGGCCACCTGCCGCTGCGTCGAGACTTGCAGCTCGCTCGGCGCGATGATCCCGTCATGATTCGCGTCTGTGTACGTGTGACTCGAGGCGAAATAGCCGTTCGGCCGACTCCCCACCTGCTCGACGCCTCGATCCGCGATAACGACGTTGGTCAATGGACCCAGACCGCGGACGCGATCGTGCAACGCGCTGGCCCGCACCATCGCGTTCCACTCGAAGGCGTGGGTCTGCACGAGATCGAGACGCGCCGCCAGCTCGAGGCCCAGGTTCCGGATCGCGGCAAGATTGCGGCTGATGGAAAAGTTGAACGTACCAGGAAAGTCGTACAGATCGCGTGCGTCGCTCCGAAAGGCCGTGAGCGAGACCGCCGCGTGATGAGTAAACGTAAAATCGGCGCCGAGCTCCGTTTCTTTCACGCGTTCCGCGGGCGCGAACTGCGTCGGATCCTCGCCGAGAGGAAAGCCGGAGGACGTGATGCGTTGGGCGTTCCCCGGCGACCAGTTGCCGGCTTCACCGTACGCGGCCCGCACGCGAAGCGAGTCGAGACCGAGAGCACGACCCACGAGCCACGACGCGTCGGCGGACCTGAAGAAGTGTCCCGGCCGTCGCGCGCCGTATATCGACCACCGTTCCCATCGCACACCAACGCCAACGCTCACGCGGTCGTCCCAAGTGAGCTCCTGCCGGAGCGAGGATCCGGCGATTCGCTCCGTCTGCCGCATCGAGGCCATGGCGAAGATGGGCGGCGATGAGTTGACGATCGCAGACGAGTCGAAGGCCAACAACATCGATCGCAGCTGGCTGTAGGCAACGATCGTCCGCGTGCGCAGCGCCGGATTCCCAATGCTCCAGTCGCCGCTCCGCGCCGAGATCGACGCCGAAGCGAGGTCCTGATGAACTCGTGCGCGCTCGATTTGCAGTGGGAAGTTCAACTGCTGGCTTGTTCCGTCGTCGTGCTCCAGGACATGGTCCACACCGTACACGCCCGCAATGTGCATCCACCGAAACGCGTCCCACTGCGCGCTTGCACCGCCTGCCCAGTGTCGCGCCGTTTCGCGAACGCTCGCGGAAAGCTGCGTCGGCAAGTAGCCATCGAGACTGTCGCGCACGCCGAAGCCAAAAAGTCCCCGGGCGATGACGTTCGACTCCAGGAAGGCACCGCCGCGCGGGGGGAGCGCCGCGCTCCTCTGCACGTAGCCGCCGTTCCCCGCGATGCGTAAGCCTTGCCCGATTTGCTGCGTGACATTCGCACGCACTCCGAGACGTCCGGCATCGTCGTCGCTCGTGACGCCGAGCACGCGGTCGCCGCTCAGGCCCAGACGCGCCGTTGCACCGTGCATGCCGCCATCGACCGCAAAGGCGCCGCCGACGCTGCGCGCGACACGAAACGGACTCGCGCTCTCGAGCGGATTCCACGTGTCGAGCTGAGTAGGCGTACACTGGCCGGCGCCGACCTGTCCGAGTGTGCAGCGCCTCGGCTGGCCGGAGGCTACGTCGATTCCTTCCAGCTGATAGTTCGTCGGAAAGCTCGTCGCGACGATCCCCACGGCGGATTGCGCGCGACTGCCGACATGGAGCCCACGCTCCGCACCACGCTTCGTCGTGATGACGATGGCACCGCTGGCCGCACCGGGACCGTACTCGCCCGCGCTGGCCGCGCCGGGCAGCACCTCGATACGCGCGATGTCCTCGGGAGCGATGTCGTCGAGGCGTGAGATACTTACGCCGAAGGCGAGGATTGCTGCGTCCTGTGCGGCGTCGACGCGAACACCATCGACGACGACGATTGGCTCGCCGACAACGGCGAAGCTCCGCGTGCCCCGCGCAAGGGCCGTCGACCCCTGTCCGGCGACTCCACCCGACTTGAAAATGCTCAATCCCGGAACACGCGCCTGCAGGACCTCCGACAGCGTGCGTGCGCCGGAGGATGAAATCTCCGTCGAATCGACGGTGTAGACGACGGCGCCGGCGGGTCGCGATCGATCGAGCGTGCTATTGGCGAGCCCTTGCGCGACCGCCGCGGAGGACCACGCGAGGAGAGCCAGGAGCGCGAGCGGTGACGGACCATTGGCGAGCATGCGAGCTGTGCAACTCGGTGGAAGGATCGCACAGTTTGCATGCCCGTCAGAGATTCCGCCAGCGTGCCAGGGTCGTTAGGCAATCATCTCCGGTCGCTGTCGCGCTATCGGCCCCCGAGTCTCACCGGCGCTCCGAACAGCTCCGCCGCCATCGTCTGCGATTGCCGGAAGGTCCACCGCTGATCGAACAGTGAGCGGCCTGGCTGGGCGATGGTCAGCGTGGCCCGGGGGTCGCGTGCGGTCTGCAGCGTGAGCGGCGCGCCGGCGAGCACGGCGAGCCGCAGGTAGCCCGATGTCCTCGGGTCCGACGTCGTCGTCAGTGCCTCGCTGCTGATCCGCAGCGTCGTCCGCGCGCCGGGAGCCACGCGCCCCAGCCACCATTGACGCGTCTCGCCGACCAGATAGACGTCGACATACGACTGCGCCTCGTTCTCGAAGCGGATCGTCGCGCCCTGTCCTATGGATTGGGCCGTCCCCTCCCACGTCGATGGAGCGGGGCCTCCGGCACAGGCGACGAGCGCGAGCGTGGCGAGTGCGATGGCTGAAACAGTGAGTCGGCTTGCGGGCGTAATCATTCTGTCCTCCCTTGCTCGGAAACGGGCGCGTTCGGCGCCCTATCTCCTAGCGCGGAGAACGTGACCAAACCCACTCACGCCTCGCGGTGTCCGACTTGATGACCATGGCCGTTCCAACGCCGCCCGAGAGTGTACCTCGGATCACCGAGCTCCTTCACGCGTGGAAGGAGGGCGACGCACGCGCACCCGAGGCGCTCGCGCGACTCGTGTATGCGGAGCTGCGCCGACGCGCGGCGCGCGCGCTCCGTCGCGAAGGAGAAGGGCACACGCTCCAGCCGACCGCACTCGTCCACGAGGCGTGGTTGCGTCTCGACGGCCAGCACGACGCGAGCTGGGAGAGCCGCGCGCAATTCTTCGCCGTCGCCGCGCAGATGATGCGGCGCGTGCTCGTCGATCACGCGCGGACGCGCCGCGCCCTCAAGCGAGGCGGCGCTCCGGTGCAGGTGACCCTGGGTGAGCTCGACCGCGTGGCCGCGGGCCCCGATACCGCACAGGAACCGATGGACGCGGTGGATCTGCTCGCGCTCGACGACGCGCTCGCGCGTCTCGCGGTGCTCGATCCGCGCAAGGCGCGGCTCGTGGAGCTCCGCTACTTCGCTGGGTTGAGCATTCCTGAATGTGCGGAGGCACTCGGCATCTCGCAGGCGACGGTCGGCCGTGAATGGGTCGTCGCGCGCATCTGGCTCCGCCGCGAGCTCCAGAGCTGATGTCCGAGCGTCCGATGTCGGCCGAGCGTTGGCGTCTCGTGGATACGATCCTTCGCGGCGCGCTCGACTGCGCGCCGGATCGCCGCGCCAACTTCGTGCGCGACGCGTGCGGCACGGACGAGACGCTGCGGCTCGAGGTCATCTCCCTCCTCGGTGCGCACGACGCGATGGCCACCGACTTCCTCGAGCAACCCGCGGTCCTCGAGCCACTCGGCCCCGCACCGCTCGTCCAGGCGCTCGCGGGTCGATACGAGATCGAGCGGGAGCTCGCGCACGGCGGAATGGCGACTGTGTACCGTGCGCGCGACGTCCGCCACGAGCGCGCGGTCGCCATCAAGGTGATGCGGGACGAGGTTGCGGCAGTCGTGGGCGCGGAGCGTTTCCTCGAGGAGATCCGGGTCACGGCGCTGTTGCAGCATCCGCACATCCTTCCGTTGTTCGATTCGGGGAGCGTGGGCGGGCTGCTCTGGTACGTGATGCCCCTCGTCGAGGGAGAGACGCTGCGGTCACGACTGGCGCGCGATGACAGGCTGCCGATCGACGACGCGGTGCGCATCGCGCGCGAGATCGCGGACGCATTGGAGCATGCGCACGCGCACGGCATCGTCCATCGCGACATCAAGCCCGAGAACGTTCTGCTTCAGGGTGGGCATGCGCTCGTTGCCGATTTCGGGATCGCGCTCGCCCTCGAGCACGCGGGCGCCGAGCGGCTGACACGAACGGGGCTCACGTTAGGCACGCCGCAGTACATGGCGCCGGAGCAGGCCGCGGGCGAGCGCGCCCTCGACGCGCGGGTCGATATCTACGCGCTGGGGGCCGTGTTGTACGAGATGCTCGCCGGCGCGCCGCCATTCGTCGCCGACTCGCGCGAAGCAATCTTGCGCATGCTGCGCGATCCGCCGGCGGCACTCGGCACCCATCGCGCGGATATTCCGCCGACGATCGACGCCGTCGTTAGGCGCGCACTCGAGAAGCGTCCCGGCGATCGGTTCGAGAGTGCGTCGGCGTTCGCGAAGGCGCTCTTCGGCCCGGCGCCGGAGCGCGCGACATTCACCGATGCCGGGGCGAGTCGGGATGTTGCCCGCGCACCGAGCGCGCGGACCGCGCCATCAGCGAAGGGCGTCGTGCGGACGCGTGTCGCGGTCTTTGCTGCCGTTGGCGGAATCGGACTCGGCCTCGTCTCCGGTTGGGGGATCGCCCACTCCTCCACGCCCCAGTGGCTTTCCCCAATCGCCTCCACGATGACCGTGGACAGGAATGGCCTCGCCGCTCCCGGGAGACGCGTGCCTGGTCCGCCCAGAGACGGATCCGGACTCGTCGTCGTCGATCGAGGAGGGAAGGTCCTGACCAGGATCGACGCGAACCGTCCGTGGACGCCGCGCCTCTCCCGCGACGGCCGTCGCGTCGCCTACGGCGCCTACGGTGCCGGACGCACGTCGAGCGACGTCTGGGTGACGGATCTGGCGTCGGGCACGACGCAGCGCATCACCGACGACGACGCGGACAGCAACGATCCGCAATGGAGTCCGGACGACAAGACGCTCGCCTACTCTGTGACCGCGCCGGGCGGCAAGGACTTGGCGATGCGTCGTGTCGGCGAATCGACGGCCACGGTTTTCGCCGCGCGCAACGGAACGCAGTTCGCGAGCGACTGGTTGCGCGACGGCCGGGCATTCATCGTCACCGACGACGCGCGTGGCAATGGTCTGGACATCGTGGTGCAGCCCGCTGATGGCTCTCCGGCGAAGCCGTACCTCGCCACGGCAGCGAACGAGAGCGCGGGGCGCGTCTCGCCAGACGAGCACTGGATTGCGTACATGTCGAACGAGGAGGGGCGCGACAATGTGTACCTCGACACCTATCCCCGCCCGAGCCACCGGGTGCTCGTCTCGCCTAACGGCGGCATGCATCCCGCCTGGCGCGGCGACGGGCGGGAGCTCTACTACTGGCGCGGCGACCAGCTCGTGGCGGTACAGCTTGCCGCAGCGGGAGACGCCGCGTCCAGGGTCGAGGGCGAGGCGGTGCTCTTCCGAGCGCACTACGAGCGCAACAGCCTGAACACGATGTACGACGTTTCAGCGGCTGGCGACCGGTTCGTGATCGTGACGAGTGGCGGCGGGTCGAATGCGTGGCCTAACGACAACAACTAGGCGCGGCGTCTTGCCGGCTTCGCCGCCGGTGCGCGATCGGAGCGGGATGGTCTATCACGTTTGCGCCGGTCAAAGGGGGCCGCTGAACCCCTGACACGACCCTGAAACCCCTGACCGGCTCCGTGCGCAGAAACGGTTCCGCGCACGCTTCCCTTGTCGACGAGACAAAGATCTGTAAATCTGTGGGATCGACGCCGGACACCCCGTCCGGCGCGAGGTCCCGTACAGGAGCGGGAGCTACTGGGGCGCCATCGTCACCGGGAGCTTTCCGCAGCGGCATCGCCGCTGGGTCGCTATGTCCTCGTTGCTCGTTCGGTTTCGTCTGTCGCTGCTCGTCGTTGGAGTCGCCGCCTGCGCTTCGGGGCCACCAACCGGGCAATCGGCAGTCACGCGCCCGCCCACGCCCGCGAACGATCCGAAAGATGATGGACTCGTGAAGGTGTTGCGGGCCGGAGGGGCTGGGCTCAGCATCACGCGCACGGCCAACGGCGAAATCGCAGTCCAGCTGATGAGGGGCCCGACGTCGTTCTACGGGAGCAGCGCTCCCCTCTATCTGATAGACAACGTTCCGTACACGCCTGGAGCCGGTGGGGCACTCGTCGGCATCAACCCGTACGACATCGAGTCGATCAAGGCGTTGACCAAGCCGGACGAGGTGGCGATGTACGGCGTCCGTGGCGCGAACGGCGTCATCGTGGTCACGCTCAAGAAGCCGGGCAAGTCGTAACCGGCGACGAAAGCCGGCTGACGTCAGGAAACCCTCGGCTCGTCGGGTGGGTCCAATGACGTCCCCCCACCACGGAAGCAGCCGTGCTTTGTCGCCTACCCGTAGCCCTCGTTGCCGCGCTGTTGGGAGCGGCACTTTTCGGAGTCCCGCGACTCGATGCCCAACAAGCCGATGTCGTGCGTGGGCGGGTCATCGGGCCTGACAGCACCGCGGTCGAGGGCGCTCGCGTCACGGTCACGTCGCTGACTGGCCAGGTGAGCCGTCAGGCTCAAACCGACAAGAACGGGCGCTTCACGGTGACGTTCCCGAACGGCGAAGGCGATTACATCGTCTCGTTCGCGGCGCTGGGTTACGCGGTGAAGCGGTTCGAGGTGAAGCGCACCGCTGATGAGGAGATCCTCGTCGCCGATGCGAAGCTGACACGCGCCGCCGTGAACCTCGACGCGATGAAGGTCACCGCGGCGCGAGAGAAGGTATCGCGCAACGACGCGCAACCGGACATCAGCGGTACTGAGCGTCCCGTGGCGCCCGCTGCCCTGCCTCCAGCGGACATGGGCGATCTCGCAGCGATGGCGGCAACGCTGCCGGGTGTGCAGCTGGTGCCTGGGCAGAACGGCGATCCGAACGGCTTCTCGGTGCTCGGTCTTGGCGCGGATCAGAATAACACGACACTGAACGGCATGTCGTTCGGCGGCTCCAATCTGCCGCGGGACGCCGGTGTCTCGACGTCACTCGTGACGTCGCCATACGATGTGTCGCGCGGCGGCTTCAGCGGCGGACAGTTGACGATTCGCTCCCGTCCGGGATCGAACTTCATCACGCGCGGGATGAGTCTCAATCTCGACGCGCCGCAGATGCAGTGGACCGACCGCGCCGCGCAGGCCCTCGGCCAGCAGTACACGAACGTCTCGCTCGGTGGGCTCGCCGCCGGCCCCCTCGTGATGGACAAGGCATTCTACAACCTTTCGTATCAGCTCGGCCGCCGAGCGAACGACTATCAGAACTTGCTCAACACCGGCCCGCTCGGCCTGCAGACGGCGGGTGTCGCCGCGGATTCGGTCAACCGCTTTCTCGGCATCCTCGGCCAGGAACAGGTGCCGACGGCAGTCGGCCGCGTGCCGAGCGATCGCACGAACGACCAGGGGTCGCTCTTCGGCAGCATCGACTTCGCGCCGCCGACGTCGACGACGGGGCAGGCCTTCAACCTCACCTTCAACGGCAGCTGGAATCGCCAGGTGCCGATCGGCGGCGGCGCGACGTCGCTCCCGGCGAGCAGCGGCAAGCGCAGCGGCTGGAACGCGGGCATCCAGGCCCGGCACAACAGCTACTTCGGCTTCGGCATCCTCGAGGAGACGACGGTCGGCGTGAGCGGCTCCCACAGCTCCGGCAGCCCCTATCTGGATCTGCCGAGCGGTCGTGTGCTCGTGAACTCGGTGTTCGACGACGGCTCGAGCGGTGTCCAGAACCTCGCCTTTGGCGGCAATCAATCGCTCAACACGTCGCAGTCGAGCAACAGCGTCGGCGTCCTCAATCAGCTCTCGTGGTTCAGCGCGAACAACAAGCACCGGCTCAAGCTCTCGAGCGAGCTGCGGCGCGACGGGTACAGCTCGAACCAGACGACGAATCTCCTTGGTACGTACTCGTATCTCTCGCTCGGCGATCTGGACGCGAACCAGCCAGCGTCGTTCACGCGTCAGCTCTCGCCGCGCACGAGTGGTGCGAGCCAGCTCGTCGGCGCGGTGTCGTTAGGCGACGCGTGGCGAGCGACGAACGACCTCCAGATCCAGTACGGCGTCCGCGTCGACGGCAATCATTTCCTCACCGAGCCTGCGTTCAACCGCGATCTCGAGACCATCTTCGGTGTGCGGAACGATCGCGCGCCCGATCGTGTCTATCTCAGTCCGCGGGTCGGCTTCTCGTGGACCTACGGCACGGCGGCGCAGGTCGCGAGCTTCGACGGTTCGGCGCGTGTTCCGCGGGCGGTGATACGCGGCGGCGTCGGTCTCTTCCAGAACATGCCGCAGACGACGATCCTCGGGCAGGCGCTCGACAACACGGGCCTGCCGACGGCGGTCCAGCAGCTCAACTGCGTCGGGCCGGCAACGCCGATTCCGAACTGGGGCGCATATGGCGATCCGTCGACGATTCCGACCGCGTGTGCCGATGGCACGACCGGCAGCGTCTTCGCGAACAGCGCGCCTAACGCTTTTCTCTTCGCGAAGGACTTTACCGCGCCGCGAAGTGTCCGCTCGAATCTGCAGTGGAACGGGCCGGTGCTCGGGAATCGGCTGATGGCGACCGTGGAGGGCACGTACTCGCGAAATCTCAACCAGGCGGGCATCTACGATCTGAACTTCAAGGGGCAGGAGCAGTTCTCGTTGTCGCAGGAGGGCGGCCGACCCGTTTACGTCCAGAAGTCGAGCATCGTGCCATCGACAGGCGCTATCGCGTCGGGCGACGCACGCGTGACTCCGCTCTACTCCCGGGTTACGGAGCTGCGCTCCGATCTGAGGGCCGAGAGCCGTCAGGTGAGCCTGCGCTTCTCGCCAGCGACGTTCAACACCTCGTATTCCTGGAGTCTCGCGTACGTCTACGGGAACGTGCGTGACGAGGCGCGCGGCTTCAGCAGCACCGTCGGCAACCCGTTCGACGTGTCGTGGGGCCGATCGTCGTTCGACTCGCGCCACCAGATCGTCTACACCCTTGGTTACAACTTCTTCAACACCGTCAACGTGAGCTGGTACGGTCAGTTCCGCTCGGGCGCGCCGTTCACGCCACTCGTTGCCGCGGACGTGAACGGCGACGGCTACGTGAACGATCGCGCCTTTGTCTTCAACCCGGCCGAGGCCAATCCGGCGGTCGCGCCCGATCCTGCGGTGGCGGCGGGCATTCAGTCGCTGCTGGATCACGGCTCGGGCGCGGCGCGCGATTGCCTGCGGCGGCAGCTCGGCAACCTCGCGGCGCGCAACAGCTGCGAGGGGCCCTGGACGTCGACGGCGAATCTGAGCTTCACATTCAATCCGATGCGCGTGCGGATGCCGCAGCGCGCGACCCTTTCGTTCAATCTCTCCAACCCGTTAGGCGCGGCGGATCTGTTGTTCCACGGCTCGAGCAAGCTGCACGGCTGGGGGCAACCGGCATCGCCGGATCAGTCGTTGCTCTACGTCCGTGGCTTCGACGCGTCTAGCGGGCGGTACCTCTACGAGGTGAATCAGCGCTTCGGCGCGACGCTGCCGGCGCTGAGCGCCTTCCGTCTGCCGGTGACGTTGACGGCGATGCTTCGCTTCGACGTCGGTCCGACACGGGAGCGGCAGTCTCTGACGATGCAGCTCGACCGCGGACGCCGCACGGAAGGCCAGAAGATGCCGGAGCAATTCCTCCGCCTCATGTACGGCACGGGCGGCATTCCCAACCCGATGGCGCAGATCCTCCGGCAGCAGGATAGCCTGCACCTCACGTCGCAGCAGGCGGACAGCATCGCGTCGCTCAACCGCTGGTACAGTGTGCGCATCGATTCGATCTGGACGCCCGTCGCGAAGTACCTGAGCGACCTTCCGAACAGCTACGATCAAGGCGCGGCGTACGATCACTATCTCGGCGCGCGCCGAGCGTCGATCGATCTGTTGGCCGAGCTCGCGCCGCGGGTGAAGCAGATTCTGACGGCAGAGCAGGTGCGGAAGCTGCCGCCGTTCGTCGCGAGCTACCTCGAGCCGCGCTATCTCGCGTCGATCCGTTCGGGAACGGCCGCCTTCACGGGCGCGCCGATGCTCCCCGGCTCGGCGGCGGCGGTCATGGCTGGTGCTGGTGCATCCGCTGGTGGGGATCGGGTGCAGGTCATCATCTCGCGACCATGAGTCCGTTTAGATGTTGCGCGCCCAATTTTGCTTCGATGTCAACCAAAGCTCTTTTTTTCACCGCGAAGGACGCGAAGACGCGAAGGACTGCCAAGGCAAAGGCCTTGCTTTGGCAGTCCTTCGCGTCTTCGCGTCCTTCGCGGTGAAAAATGAATAGCTCGACCTAACGATAACGCAGACAGGCCACATGAGACTCTTCGTTTCACTCCCAATTCTCTTCGCCACAGCCGCAAACGCGCAGCAGCAACCCCCGATTCGGCAGCTCCCGCCAATTGCCGCGAAGAGCTCTGTGCAGTGGAATAACATCATCGGGGTGCGCGCGCTTCCGGGGGGACGCGTTCTCGTCAACGACATCGTCGGGCGCAAAGTCGTGCTGCTCGACTCGACGCTCGCGGCAGTGACGATTGTCGCCGATACGACGCCGGCGACGTCCACCGCATACTCTGGACGCATCGCCAGCATCATTCCCTTCCGGGGCGATTCCACACTCTTCATCGATCCCCAGTCGATGTCGATGATGGTGGTCGATCCGAACGGGAAGATGACGCGCGTGATGGCGCTGCCACGGGCCGAGGACGCAGGGGCGCTGAGCGGTGCGTTCAGCGCGAACGCAGCGCTGGACGCGAAAGGCCGACTCGTCTATCGCGCGCCCTTCCGTTTCATCCGCAACGGGCCGCCGCCGACGAACGCCAACGGTCTGCCGATGATGCCGACGCCGCCCGAATCCGCCATGATCGTGCGCGTCGATCTCACGACGCGGAAGCTCGACACCGTCGGCGTCATCAAGATCCCGAAGGTCAACATTCAGGTCTCGCAAGACGACAAGGGCAACATGCGCATCATGTCCGAGGTGAATCCGCTGCCCGTCGTCGACGAGTGGGCGGTGCTCTCGGATGGCAGCGTCGCCTTTGTGCGCGGCCAGGATTACCACGTCGAGTTCCTGAATGCCGATGGCACGAAGCAGACCGCGCCGAAGATCCCATTCGATTGGCAGCGACTCACCGACGAGGACAAGGTCGCGTTCATCGATTCCGTGAAGGCAGCGCGCGAGCGATTAGCGGCTGCTCAACAACAGAGCGCGCCCGCTCAGGCCGGGACTGCAGGACGTGCTCCGGCGGGTCCGCCGGCTGGCGCCGGTGGGCCACAGGTCTTTATCCAGATGGGCCCTGACGGCGGTCGCGCCGGCCCGGCAGCAGCAGCTCTGGGCGGCGGCCAGCCGAATGTCAATTTCATCGCGCCGAGCGAGCTGCCGGACTACAAGCCGCCATTCTTCGCCAACTCGGTGCGCGCCGACACGGAGGGGAATCTCTGGGTCCGCACGATTCCAACGAAGCTCATCGCAGGTGGCCCGGTTTACGATGTCATCAATCGAGAAGGCAAGCTCGTCGATCGTGTGCAGATTCCGGTGAACCGAACGATCGCCGGCTTCGGTCCGGATGGCTCTGTGTACCTCGTCTCTCGTGACGGACAGACGATGACCTTCGAGCGGGCGCGCGTTCGGTGAGCACGGAACCAAAAAGCAGACCCCTCGCTTCGCTCGGGATGACAGCCGCGAATATCGTGGCCGACGCGCGGCACGACCTGCGATTCGCATTGCGATCGTTGCGACGCGAGCCGGGCGTCGCGTTAGGCATCGTCGCAACCTTCGCTTTGGCGATTGGCGCGAATGCGGCGATGGTCGGTCTGGTGAGTCGCCTCATGCTGATGGCACCGCCAGGAGTCAGTGATCCAGCCGCGCTGGCGCGGCTTCGGGTCGAGGTCACCACCGCCGACGGCGATCGGTACGCCATGTCGACGATGTCGTATCCGGTCTTTCAGGCAGCGCGGACGCTCGATGACGCGTTCAGCGGCGTGGCCGCGGCGCGCCCGGAAAGCCTGACGACAGGCCGTGGCGCCGATCTGACGGAGGTCTCCGTCATCACCGCGACGGGCGACTATTTTCGCGTCCTGGGCGCTCGACCCGGCGCGGGTCGGTTCTTCGACGCCGAGGACGATCGACTGCCCTCAGGGAACGCGGTCGCGGTGCTCAGCCATGCTTACTGGCAGCGTCGCTACGGCGGGAGCACCGCGGTGCTCGGCGATCACATCGTCGTGGACGGCATCGACTACACGATTGTCGGTGTGGCACAGCGCGGCTTCACGGGCGATGGCATCGCGCCCGTCGATCTGTTCGTGCCGCTCACGGTTGCGCAGAGAAAGGCCGAGCCAGGATGGGCGAGCGAAACGGGAACACACATCGTCTCGGTGATCGGACGCGTGCGGCGCCAGGCCGCGGTGCCAGCGGCGCTTGGTCGGCTCACCGCATCACTGCGCACTCTCGGCAATGATGAACAAGTTATAACGGCTGGGCTCGTGCCGTATCGCGCGTCGGAGGAGGTGTCGCCCCGTCAGTTGGAGATTGCTCGCTGGCTCGCCGCCGTTTCGGGCGTGGTCCTTCTCGTGGCGCTGGGGAACGTCGCCACGCTGCTCCTCCTGCGCGCGGCGAAGCGCCGCCGCGAGATTGCCGTGCGGCTCGCGCTGGGCGCCGACCGGACGCGACTCGCGCGGCAGCTGCTCGTGGAGGGGTGGCTGCTTTCCGGGCTGGGCGCGCTGGCGGCGCTGCTCGTGGCGCGTTGGGGCTCGGACATCGTGCGCGCGACACTCGTCGGCAACCTCGCTCCTTCGGAGGGATTCATCGAGCCGGGAACGCTCGCGCTGACGCTCGGGATCGCGTTCATCGGTGGCGTTGCCGCCGCGCTGGCACCGATCATTCAGGCCGGCCAACGGAACGTCGCGGGTGAGCTGCACAGTGGACGAGCCGCGAGCGGACGCTTCGGCGTTCAGAGAATGCTCATCATCGGTCAGGTCGCACTCTGTACCGCGCTGCTCTTCGGCGCGGGGCTGCTCGTGCGGAGTCTCAGGCGTCTCGAGGCACAAGACCTCGGCTTCTCGACGTCGCGTCTCATGCTTGTGACGCTCGATTTTCGGGACGCCGTCCGCGGCGCCGATCGTGATCGGGAGTATCTGGCCGCGGCCCAGCGTCTGACGACGCTGTCAGGCGTCACTGGCGCTACGGTCCTGCAAGCCATGCCATTCGGCAACTTCAACGTGCCGCCGATCAGCGTGCCGGGCCGCGGTGAGCCGCCAAATGTGGGTGGACAGCTTCCCTATCTGTATGCGGCGACGCCGACTTTCCTGCGGCTGATGGGCGTGACCTTGCGCGAGGGGCGGCTCTTCAGCGACGGCGACGGCCGCGGTTCGCCATTGGTGGTCCTCGTGAACGAGACGATGGCGCGGAGCCTCTGGCCCGGCCAGAGCGCGCTCGGCAAGTGCATTCGCGTCGGGTTCGATCCAGCGGCGGCGGAGCCGTCGCCCCTGGCGCCCGAGACCCTTCCGTGCCGCGAGGTCGTTGGCGTGGTGCGCGACTCGCGCGCGCGCTCGATCCGCGCCACTGGCAACGAAGGCCGATTGATGCAGTATTACGTCCCGTTCGGGCAGCAACCCGCGCCATTCATGGCCGGAGGGTCGCAGGTCAATGCGCTGCTGGTTGGTACCGCCGGAGAACCGTCTCGCATGCTTGGATCGGTGCAACGATTTCTGCAGTCGACGTCGGCGACGCCGCTCTACGCGCGCGTGAGCCCTTACGAGGACTTGCTCGATCCGCAGATCCGGCCGTGGCGACTCGGCGCGTCACTCTTCTCCACGTTAGGCGCGCTCGCGCTGGTCATCGCGGCGGTCGGGCTCTTTGCCGTGATCTCGTATCTGGTGACACAGCGGCTGCGCGAGATCGGTATCCGTCTCGCGCTCGGCGGGACCGGCGCCTCGATCGCGCGGCTGGTCGTGGGCGGAGCGATGCGATTGGTGGCGATCGGCGCGGGGCTCGGCGCGATCGCGGCGGTCGCGCTCGCGCCGCTGATGCGATCGATGCTGTTCGAGACGTCTGCGTACGACGGCGGAGTCCTCGCTGGCGTCGCCGCCGTACTGGCCCTCGTGGCGATCGCTGCGTCGGCGGGTCCGGCGTGGCGCGCCTCACGAGTGAGCCCGAGCCGCGCCCTGCAGGCCGAGTGAGCGATTCCATGGCCGATCCGGAACGCGAGCTGCTGCGCCACACGGTGGCCACGCTCGCCTACCGTGCGGGCAAAGCGCTCCGCGACGCGCCGCCCTCGTTTGCAGCCTTCACAGTGAGCCCGGGCAGTCGCACTCCTGAGCAGATCGTCGCACATATGGGCGATCTCTTCGACTGGGCGCTCTCGATGGCCCAGGGAGCGCAGAAGTGGCACGACTCGGCGCCGCAATCGTGGGACGCCGAGTGCCAGCGATTCTTTCGCGCGCTCGAAGCGTTCGACGACTACCTCGCGAGCAGCGCGCCGTTAGGCACCACGGTCGAGCGGTTGTTCCAGGGACCCGTGGCGGACGCCCTGTCGCACACAGGACAGGTCGCGATGTTGCGGCGGATGGCGGGTGCGCCGGTACGCGGCGAGAACTACGCCCGGGCCGATATCACCCGTGGGCGCGTCGGCGTCGAGCAGGCCGCACCCCGGGCGGAATTCGGCTGATCGTCGCTTCAGCGGTCTCGGTCGTTGGCGCGTACCTGGGGACGTATCGCGCGTTAGTGGCGTTCACTGGCGCGAAAGCGTCTTCAGGCATAGGCTAATCAGATGCCCGCGCCACGCCGCGCTTCCTTGCGCCCGATCTTTCTGCGAGCTGCCGCCCTCCTGGCGTTGGTGGCGCAGCTCGCCGTGGGCATTGGCGCACTTGGTGAAGCACGCGCGGGGCTCGGCTACGCGTCCCACATCGATCCGAGTGGGACGTCGACGCACTACGCGCACGATGAGGCGGTGTGCGCGGCTTGCCAGGCCCGGTCATTACACGGCCTCGTCAGGCTTCCCCATCCGCCGCTCGTACTGGCGCCGCGAAATGAGTTGGCACCAATCACCGCGCCCGAGTCCCATCGCGACTCCGGCGCCGACGCTCAACACCTCTCACGCGCACCTCCCGCTCTGAGCTGACCTCCGTCTCGTTGGTCCGTTTCTCAGCTCACTCTCGGGAAGAACATGCGCTTTTACGTCACGCTGTGCGCGCTCGTCGCGCTCGGCGAGGCCGCGTCCGCACAGCAGCCGGGCGCCGGCCAATCCATTGATTCGTTGCGTCTCACGCGTCGCCAGGCGATTGCGGAGGCGTTGGCTCACAATCCACAGATCGAAGTCGCGCGCCAGCAGACGGCACAGTCGCGGGCGCGCCGCGTCGAGGCGATCGCCGTCCCCGATCCCGCGCTCACCGCGTCGTACGACGCGGCGACCCGGCCGTTCGGTCTCGGTCCCGCGGGGGAGCGCAACGTTGCCGTCGACATGCTCGTCCCGTTCCCGACGAAATTCTGGCTGCGGAACAAGGTCGCGCGTGCCGAGATCGGCTCGTTCGAGTCGAACTATCGATTGCAGACGCAGGTCATCGCCGCGCAGACGTCGCAGCAGTACGACTCGCTGCTCGTCGCACGGAAGCATCGCGACGTTCTGATCGAGGGTCGCAGCCTTTCGGCGGACTTCCTGAAGCGAACGCAGGCGCGGTACAACGCCGGCACGGCGGCGAAGCTCGACGTCATCAAGGCGCAGGTCGATCTCGCGCAAGCGGACAACGATCTCATCGCGAATGAGCTCGATATCGCGAACGCGCAGGCGGCGCTCAATCGCTTCATCGGCCGCGTGATCGGCGCGCCGATCGCGCCCGTCGATACGCTCGAGGTTCCACCCGCCCTTCCGGACTCGCAGTCGATCGAGCAGACGGCGCTGCAGAATCGGCCGGAGCTGACGCAGCTCGAGAGCGAGCAGCGGGGCGCTGCGGCGAACTCGAGTCTGCTGCGTCAGTTCTGGATTCCCGATTTCACGCTCGGCGCTTCGCACGACTACACACAGCCGGGGGCGCCGTTGTTCTCGACGGGAATCGCCCTCCCGATTCCGCTCTTCTTCTGGCAGCACAGCCAGGGCGAGCTCGCCGAATCGCGCTACCGCGAGCGCGAGTTGGCGGCATCGTATCGCGACCTCCGGGCGCAGGTCACCCAGGACGTGCGGTCGGCGTACGCGACGGCGAGCACGTCGCTGCGGCAGGTGCTCTTTCTGCGCGACGAGCTCGTGCCGTCGGCGCGCGAGGCGTTCCGGGTCGCGTCCGTCAGTTATTCGTTAGGCGGGTCGTCGGCGTTGGAGGTGCTCGACGCACGGCGGACCCTGCTCGATGCGGAAAATCAGCTCGCCGACGCGCTGGCGTCGGCCAACATCGCCCGCGCCGATCTCGAGCGCGCGCTGGGGGTTCCCCTCTCCACCCTTGGGGTTCGTTAGGCAGATGACCTTCTCTTCTTCGCGTACCATCGTCATGCTGCTCGCCGTCGCCGCGTGCTCGAGCAATGGCTCGGCACGGCCGGCCGACTCCACGAACGGCGCCCAGGGCGCGTTCACGCTGACGCAGGAGCAGCGCGCGCGGATCCACCTCGTGACGGTGCAGAACACGGCGTTCCGCCCGACGCTCGAGGCGACCGGCACCGTCGCCTTCAACGGCGACCATTCCACACCCGTGCTGTCGCCGATCTCGGGACCAGCGCTCACGATTCTCGTCAATCCCGGCGCGGTCGTGGCCAAGGGACAGGCGCTGGCGACGGTATCGTCGCCCGACTTCGCGTCGGCCGTCGCCGGCTACCGCAAGGCGGAGAGCGCGTACCGCAACGCCAAGCGCATCGCCGACCTCGATGAGCAGTTGTTCAAGAACGATGCTCTCGCCCGACGCGACCTCGAGCAGGCCCAGACCGATCTCGCCGCGGCCGCGGCAGATCGCGACGCCGCCATTCAGCAGATTCGTGCGTTAGGCGTCGAGGAAGCGCAGATCGAAGCGATCCGCGACAACAAGCCGACCGACCAGCTCCAGGCGACGATTCGCGCGCCCATCGCCGGTACGGTGGTGGAAAAGCTCATCAGCCCGGGGCAGCTTCTTCAGGCCGGCACCACGCAATGCTTCACGATCGCGGATCTCTCGAGCATGTGGGTGCTCGCGAACGTCTTTCCGTCGGACGTGAAGGACGTCGCCGTCGGCGAGCCCGTCGACGTCATCACCGATGCCTCGACGATGCCGCTGCCTGGTCGAGTCGACTATGTGGCCGCCCTCGTCGACCCGACGAGCAAGGCGATCGGCGTGCGCGTGCTCGTGCCGAACATGAATCACGTGCTGCGGAAGGACATGTTCGTCCACGTCGGCATCCACGCCACGCACGAACATACGGGCCTGCTCGTGCCGACGACGTCGGTGCTGCGCGACGAGGAGAACCTTCCCTTCGTGTATGTCGCGACGCCTAACGGGTCGTTCGATCGCCGGCGCGTCACCCTCGGCTCGCGTGTCGGGGATCAGTACGAGGTCACGGCGGGAATCACCGCTGGCGAGAAGGTCGTATCCGAGGGAGCGCTCTTCCTTCAGTTCGCGGAGAGCCAATGACGATCGAGCTGCCTCCCGGAACGGAAGACGGAGAGGGCGCAGGAAGCGCACGCCGGCGCGTATCGCGCCGCGTCGTACCGGAGCACGCGAGAGACGTCCACGGACCCGTCCATCGACTCGTGGGCGCAGCGCTGGCGCAGCCACTCCTCGTGGCGGTCGTCGGCATCGCTGTCGTCGGCGTCGGTATCTGGTCTTTCCTCCGGCTGCCGGTCGACGCGTATCCAGACGTGTCGCCGCCACGCGTCGAGATCACCACCGCGTGGCCCGGCCACGCCGCCGAAGAAGTCGAGCGACTGATCACGGTGCCGATCGAGGTCGAGATGAACGGTCTGCCGAATCTCACGGTGACGCGTTCGATCTCGCTCTACGGGCTGTCGAACGTTCGGGTGACCTTCACCGACGGTACCGAAAATTACTTCGCCCGCCAGCAGGTGTTCGAGCGGTTAGGCGACGCGGAGCTCCCGGAGGACGTGAAGCCCGGCATCTCGCCGCTTTTCTCGCCGTCGGGGCTCGTGTACCGCTACGTCCTCCAGAGCGCCGATCGCAGCGCGATGGAGCTCAAGGTGCTGCAGGATTGGGTGCTGGAGAAGGCATACCGTTCCGTGCCGGGCGTCGCCGACATGTCGTCGCTCGGCGGCGAGACGATGCAGTACCAGGTGCTGGTGGATCCGAACAAGCTCGCGGGCGCGGGACTGTCGGTGCAGAACGTTGCCGACGCGTTAGGCGCGAACAACGGCAATGCGGGCGGAGGCTTCTACTCCGAGGGCGGGCAGTTCTTCTACGTGCGCGGCCTCGGCCGAGTGGTGAGCCTCGAGGATATCGGGAACGTGGTGCTCGCGGTGAAGAACGGGACGCCGATTCTCGTCCGCGACATCGGTGACGTCGTGATCGGGCACGCTCCGCGGCTCGGGCAATTCGGATTCAACAAGCAAAATGACGCGGTCGAGGGTGTTGTCCTCATGAGAACCGGTGAGCAGGCACAGACCGTTCTCAAAGGCGTCGAGGCGATGACGAAGCAGCTCAACGACAACGTGCTGCCCAAGGACGTGAAGATCCTGCCGTTCTACGATCGGCGCGACCTCATCGCCCTCACCACGCGCACGGTGGAGGACAACCTCGTGCGCGGCATCGTGCTCGTGATCGTCGTCCTCATCTTCTTTCTGTACGATGTGCGCTCGGGGCTCATCGTCGCCGTGACGATCCCGCTGTCGCTCTTCTTCGCGTTCATCTGCCTCGACCTGCGCCACATCCCGGCGAATCTGCTCTCCATTGGCGCGATCGACTTCGGCATCATTGTCGACGGCGCCGTGGTGATGGTGGAGAACATCCATCGCCATCTCGCCCGCCGGCACGGCACTGATTACAAGATTCTCAACGTCATCATGGATGCGGCATCCGAAGTGGACCGGCCGATCGTGTACGCGATCGCCGTCATCGTCGCCGCGTTTCTGCCCATCTACGCGCTATCCGGCCCATCGGGGAAGCTTTTCGAGCCGATGGCCGACACCACGATCTACGCCCTGCTCGGCTCTCTCCTGTTCACGCTCACGGTCGTCCCGGTGCTCTGTGTCTTCGCGCTCCGGCGCGGCGTCGCGGAGAAGCGCAACGCGGCGTTCGAGTGGCTGCGTGACCGCTACCAGCGAGGACTCGATTGGTGTCTGGCGCGCACGCGCCTCACGATCGGTGTATCGACGGCGCTCTTCGTTCTGTCGATGGTGATCGCGCTGGCGATCGGCGGCGAGTTCATGCCGAAGCTGGACGAGGGCGCACTCTGGGTGCGAGCGACGATGCCGTACACCATCTCGTTCGAGGAATCGTCGCGGCTCGTGCCGCAGATCCGGCAGATCCTCGCGTCGTTTCCGCCCGTCACGGTCGTGACGTCCGAGCATGGACGACCTGACGACGGCACCGACCCGACCGGATTCTTCAACGCCGAGTTCTACGTCGGTCTCAAGCCATACAAGGACTGGACTGGTCCGTACGGCAACAAGGACGAGCTGGTCGACGCGATCCAGAAGAAGCTCGCGGCGTTTCCCGGCATCACGTTCAACTATACTCAACCCGCCGAAGACGCCGTCGACGAGGCGCTCACGGGTCTCAAGAGCTCACTCGACGTCAAGGTATTCGGCACCGACCTCACGGTGCTCGAGGCCAAGGGTCGCGCGATCAAACGCGTTCTCGAATCGGTGCGGGGCATCGAGCACGTGACCCTCGTGCAGGAGCTCGGGCAGCCGAGCCTGACGATCAGTGCCGATCGCGCGAAGATGGCGCGCTATGGGCTCAACGTCTCCGATCTCAATGGCCTCATCGACGCCGCTGTCGGCGGGTCGGCGACGACGCAGGTCGTGCAGGGCGAGCGGACATTCGATCTGGTCGTGCGCCTGCAGCCGCAGTTCCGCGAGACGCCCGAGGAGATCGGCAACATCCTCGTCGCGACGGCGGAAGGTGCGCAGATCCCGCTGCGTCAGGTCGCCGACATTCAGGTCGCGAACGGCGCGGCGTTCATCTATCGGCAGGACAACTCGCGCTACATCGGCGTCCAGTATTCCGTCGAGGGTCGCGACCTCGCGAGCGCGGTGCGCGATGCGCGGGCGGCGGTGGAGCGGTCGGTGAAGCTCCCGCCAGGCTACTCGACGCGGTGGGGCGGCGAGTACGAGGAGTACACGGCGTCGCGGAGCCAGATCAACGTCGTGTTGCCGCTCACGGTAATCCTCATCTTCGGCATCCTGTTCGTCCTCTATCACAACTTCAAGTTTCCGCTGATTACCGTCGTCGGCGTGATCCTCTCCGCACCGCTCGGCGGCCTGCTCGTCCTCGCGCTCACGGGAACGCCGCTGTCGGTGTCGTCGATGATCGGCTTCCTCGCGCTCTTCGGCGTCAGTGTGCAGACGGCGGTGGTGTACATCTCGTACGCCAACGAGCTACGGCTCGACGGCTTCAGCATTGCCGACGCGACGCGAACCGCGGCGCTGCTGCGGTTGCGGCCGATCATGATGACCGCGCTCGTCGCCGCGCTGGGCCTCTTGCCGGCTGCACTCTCGACGGGTGTTGGATCCGACACGCAGAAGCCGTTCGCGCTGGTGATCGTCGGCGGGCTGTTTTCGCGACTGCTCATCAGCGTGTTCCTCATGCCAGTGCTCTACGCCGTCTCGGCCCGGGAGGGCGACCACCTGGAGGTCTGATCTCGACGGGAGGAGCAGCGCGTTGTAGAGTTGCGTGCCCCTCGCTCGCCGTTCCTCCCTCCGACTGGTGGTGCCCTATGAAGTTCGCTCGCGCGATCGTGCCGCTCGTTCTCCTCGCTGCCAGTGCGGCGGCCCAGCAGGCGCCGTCGCCCTGGCTCAAGGAGACGTTCAAGTCCGCGAAGCTCGGCGAGGAACGCACGATCTACGTCGCGACGCCGACGAACTACAGCGGCAACGGGCAGCGCTATCCGGTGCTCGTGCTTCTCGACGCGAACGACGATCCACAGTGGGCAGCGGCGGTCGCCAATGTCGCCTTCCTCTCGAGTCGTGGCGCGATTCCCGATCTCCTTGTCGTCGGCATCCCGAACGGGAAAGATCGGACCCACGACATGACGCCGGCGGCGACCGGCGCCACCGCCAAGAGCTTTCCGACGGCCGGTGGCTCACGTGCCTTTGCCGACTTCATCGTCGACGAGGTGCTGCCACGCGTACGGTCGCACTACCGCGCGCTACCGTCGACCATTCTCGCCGGCCACTCCTTCGGCGGCCTGTTCGCGCTCGACGTCGCGGCGACACGGCCGGGCGCGTTCGCGGGGATCGTCGCGATGAGCCCCTCGTTATGGTGGAACGACTCGACGCCGGCGCGCGACTATGCGACGGCAATCGCGAAGACGTCGGCGACAACGCGCTTGTTCGCGACGAGTGGGGAGCTCGAGCCGCCGATCGACGTGACGACGAAGATCTTCGCGGCGCGGCTCGATTCGATCAAGCCGCCCTCGTTCGCGTTTCACTATCAGTACTATGCCGACGACACGCACGGCCTGACGCCGCAGCCGAGCCTGATCGACGGGCTGCGATTCGTCTTCGCACCGATCGCGCTGACTCGGACGCCGATCAATGCCTTGGGCCCGAACGCCGATTCGGCGAGCATCGTGAACGCCGTGACGGTGACGGAAGACGCCTACGTGCGTGGCGCGCGCTCGCTCGGCCTGCCCGACAAGTTTCCGGAGTCGCAGATGAACAACTATGGCTACGCCGCGCTCCAGGCGTTCAAGATGCCTAACGTCGCCGTCTGGCTCTTCCGAAAGAATGTCGCGAGCTACCCCGACTCGCCGAACGTTTACGACAGCCTCGGCGACGGGCTCCTCGCCGCGGGTGACAGTGCCGGCGCGCGGGCGCAGTTCCGCATGGCGCGCGACGTCGCGGTGCGGCAAGGGAAGACGGCGAGTGAGGAAACGCTCAAGAAGCTCGCCGCGCTCGAGCACCCGACGGCGGTCCAGGCGGGCAAGGCGAAGCCATAACTGATAAGATCGAAAACCAAATCGGAATACGGATTTCACCGATTGACGGATTCAACCGATTTGTCTCTCGTGGCACGATGCCGCAACTCGCCACGAGCGGGATGATTGGCAGGCCCGCGGAGTGAATCGGTTCAATCGGTAAAATCCGTGCAATCCGTATCCAGGTTTGGTTGTCGTCTTTTTTCGCGTCGTCACTGTCGAGCTTTCTGAGGCACCCCCGGTCACGCCCAGTGTAATACGTGACGGGAGGAATGTGACGATGAAATCAATCTCTGCTATTAGAAACGGGGTTGTCGCGCTCGCTCTCGGATTTGGCTCGGCGGCCGTGCCGGTCTCGACCAGCTTTGCGGAGCCGGCGCCGCCGGCGCCACCGCGCATCGAGATCACGACACAGGAGCTCGCCGCGTCCAACGCGAAAGTCCAGGCCGCGTACAGCGCCCTCATCGATATGTGGCGCACGGATTTCAAGGCGATCGGCGAGCAATTCGCCGCGCCCGGTATCGCACGCTATCGGGCACCGATCCGAACCGGCTGCGGTGTGATGATGCCTAACAACGCCGGTTACTGCTCGGCGGACAACACGATCTACTTCGACGACATCTTCGTCGCCGCGCAGGCGAAGGTGGCGGCACGCGCGCTCGGCACCGACGGCGACATGGCGGGGCTCGGCGTCATCGCGCATGAGATGGGTCACGCGGTCGCGATCCAACTTGGCCACGCCTCGCGCGTCTCGTACGAGAACGAGTCGGTGGCGGATTGTCTTGCCGGCGCGTTCGCGAAGCACGCGCAGGGCGATGGCTCGCTCGAGAAAGGCGACGTCGAGGAAGCCATGTTCGGGATGGCCAGCGCCGGCGATCCGACGCCCGAGCTCACTGGCAACCAGCGCATGGATCAGCGGATTCTGGCGCGGCTGGAGCGGGACGGACACGGAACACGGGAGCAGCGAGTTCAAAACTTCCGTAACGGGTTCGATGGTGGGGCTGGAGCGTGCCTGGAGGAGTTCCATCAGATCCAGAGCTGATCAACGGGCTGGATCGTGGGGCCTTGACTGGCTTCGATAACCGCGAGCCTGAAAGACACAGAACCGCGAAGGTCGCGAGGGACGCGAAGGACTGCCAAAAGCAAAAGGCCTTTTGCTTTTGGCAGTCCTTCGCGT